>Ga0255773_10001573_pt1 | contig 22695 bp, 27 predicted proteins | sample 011ome_17_FD_179971 | JGI IMG/M metagenome (GOLD analysis project Ga0255773, IMG submission 179971) | Coastal salt marsh microbial communities from the Groves Creek Marsh, Skidaway Island, Georgia - 011502XT metaG (version 2) | ecosystem: Environmental > Aquatic > Marine > Intertidal zone >...
GAAAGATTTATTACTTTATTTATCATTGTTAACTAATCCTTATTAATCGTTAAAAGCATATGGATTTAAAAACTGCCTTTTCCAAAATAACTTTTTGTCAATTGAACTAAGCTTTTTTTCATTACAAACTGTATCCCAATTCACCTGTATTATCTCCACTTCAGACACATTAAAACGAAATTCCTTTGGCAGACTTAGGCATAATACTTAATTACTGGATATCAATAATCTGATTTAGTATTGCACAAGCTTGTACAAATTTAGATTTTTCAAGTTGTGCCATTGGATGTTTAGACGCATCTCTAGCTCTCCAATCAAAAGACTTTACTTGATGGCATAAAACATAAGCATTATGACTCTTGCCTTGTTTTTTTACCTTGCCTATGTCTACTGCAAAAGGATTGGTTTTGTTATAACTTGCAGTCGTCATTGGCAATCCCAATACTAATGAAGTTTTATCATTAAATGCTTTTGGCGACAAAACCAAGAAAGGATGAAGGTTACGCATCTCTTTGCCCGCTTGTGGCGAGCAGTCAATCCAAATAATATCTCGTCTTGAAGGCACCCAATTTACCATTTTTCAGCGCCGAGATGCTCATCTGCTTGCATAACTTCTTTGCCGTGAGTTTCAGGCTCGAAGCAACTAAGGCGCTGCTCCAAGGTAATAAATTTATTTTTTATTGGCGAGATAATAATCTTACCATGCTCAACACTTAAACTAACTTTTTGATCTAAATGTAGATGTGCCGCTTTAGCCACTGCGCTAGGCAAGCGCATACCAAGGCTGTTACCCCATTTTTTAATATCTAATAATACTTCGCCCATAACCAACTCCTAATGTTTAAACGGAGTATAAACAAATTCAACATAAAAAGCAAATAAAGAGTGAATCATCTACTTATAAAAATCAGAAAAAAATTATTTAATTAACACTGGCTCCTTTACATTTTGCAAAAAATTAAAAATTAATAATTAATAATTAATAATTAAGGAGCACAATACTTAATTATTAAAAGCATATGGATTTAAAAACTGCCTCTTCCAAAATAGCTTTTTATCGACCGATCCAAGTCTTGCCTCATCACAAACCCTATCCCAATTCACCTGTATTATTTCTATTTGCTCTTCAATAATCAAATCCACCTCCTTCTGTGAAAGCAAAAAAGCAGGCGCAGCATTAACACAGACTCTCAACTGAGACAGGTTATTATTGCCTGATATCATCATTGCTTGTGAGGCCTCATTGCCAGACCGACTCTGCGGGCAAATATCATAAGCCGGTGTTAAGGATAACTCTCTGCCATCCCAAAAAGCCGCATGATTGCGAGCATGGTCATCTGTATTTCCACATAAAATGTTAAAAGTAAGACGGGAAAACAATTCTTTTAGAGTTTCTTTTGGCTTACTAAATCGATAACGAATAATTTCAGCCAACGCCTCATAACTTGCATAACGAGCCATCATATCATCCAGTTCAAATATTGTTAATACCGATACGATAGATTTACGACGCCAGCCTTGTTTGGTATATTGCCGATCAAATCGCTCAATCAACAACACATCTTTATTTAAAACCGTTTCTAATTTAACGCTGGCAACATCTAGCCCCGCAAGTTTTGCCAATCTCATTGCAATAAACTCAGCCTTAACAACGCTATACAGATCTGCCGTTGAAGAAAACTTAGCAATATATTTTCTATCATCACTTTCAATTAATGCTTTTGGTCTTGCACCACCAATAGCACTACCATGATACAAAGCCATATCAAGCTCTGGCGTCAGTGCAATGCCTTTTTCAACACGCTCAGCAGAGCTTATTAACTCTTCAAGGGTGATATTTCCACCGCCACGAGGCACATACTCAGAAGCAGAGCGCTGAAAATCAAGCGCACCAATACGATCAGAACCAGATTCTAATAAATAGGTTAGCTCATTGAGTAGTGTTGTATCAGTATTAGAACCTCTTAATCCCAATTGTTTATTAATAATTACTCTTCGTCCCCAGGCATCGGGCGCACCATCACGAATACAGCCTGGCATACTTAAGCCATCCAACAAAGGTAGAATGCCTGACTTTAAAGGTAGCTCCGGATCATAAATGGGAATAGCAGCCATGTCATCATTGATTCGCTGAAGATATGACTGACCATAGTTAAACAGTAAGTTATTACCATCAGCCTTAAGCTTCCCTGCAACTACTGGATCTACCTCGTTAGGCAGCCATATCCAAACATAAGCCTCATTAAAAGTCATCATCAACCACTTGTGTTCTAATGCGCTTAGGTAACAAGGCAACCTTATCTTTTGCACTTTCTATTTGCCTTGCAAACGAAACAACATCCTGATCAAACAGATTAACGCCTACAAGCATAGCAACTTCAAAAACAAGACCAATAGCACAGCTCATTTCACCCTGTTCAATTTTACGCAAAGTGATTCTAGAAATTCCCGCGCGATCTGCCAAATTCTGCTCACTCCACTTTCGCTGCTTGCGACCCAACTTTATCTGTTGTGCAAGCAAGAAAACTGCCTCTAAACTATATTTTGAATAAACTCTATTTTTTGCCATAACAAAAGATTAATAATATAATTGTATACTATAACATACATTAAAATAGATAATGACTTTTATAATATACAATTAATATATTCAGCATGAGAGAGAGTTTTCTAGAACTAAATATTGTATCCCGTAATCTTACTTAATCACACACCTTCTTTAGTTAACCGACTTGTGTAGGATTGAATTAATTAAAGTTTGATAAGGAATACCCTCTTGCATAGCTCTAGTTTTGAGACGAGATAAATCTGTTTTTGGTATTCTAAGAGAGATTGGCGCTCGCTCTTCATTCATCTTGGCACGAGCATCGGCTTGCAACTCTTGCAATCGATCAGATGTTAAAGTACTACGGCCAACTTGATAATCATCACGTTCGATCGCTTCAATTAGTTGTTTTTCGTCATCATCAATATAGTTGGTAACTTTTGGTATGTTTTTCATCACTTCTCCTAGGTTAAATAAATTGCGGTATGCTTTCTGCTTGGAAAAACTGTTTTTAGAAAAATTTCGTTATTCGTTTCAACATAAGGCACAATGTAAGCATAGTTATTTATCCCTAAAACAAACATACGCTGATCAGGATATTTTTTACTCGGATTAAGGATGTCATCCAATATCCTACCCTCCTCTAACGCAATCACACAATCCTCAAAACTTACATTTCCACGACCATTATCATTTCTTAAAATTTCTGCTTTCTTGGTATCCCAATTTATTGTTTTCATTCCAATATTATATATACAGAGTATATCATGCTAGGGTTTATTTAAAAGTTTCTTTTAAAGACGATAAGGGCATTTATCGAGAGTCAGTTCGTTTCGTAAAAAGGCATGTTTTTACCTAAAAATAATATTTTACGAATTCAGTTAAAATAAGGTAATAATTTAATTATAACCCTTAATACTATGCCTGATGAAACTAAGTACATAGGTGGCCCAAAATCCGATGAAACCAAGGCTATATCAAGTCGTAACTCAATCACTCACGGTCTTACTGCTAGGAAATGGATCAACGAAAATGAACAGGAGTTATTTAATACAGCTACTGAAGCTCTTATAGTTGATTTTGACCCAGAAACTTACATTGAAAAAATACTTATCACTAAAATGGCAGAGTGCTTGGTAAGACTGATGCGAATTCAAAAGGTTGAAGATGCCATGTTTGATCTTACTAGCATTGAAGCAGGCCACCCAGAGGAATCGATCAAAAGTCTAGATAACGGCAGTGACAGACTAAGTGATGCGGTAGGCCTTGCTAGCTCCATGGATTGGCAATTCGACCTTAAAGCATTTGTAAGTAAAATGACCGTCCTAAATGAAATTGACCATCAAAACATTAAAGATGTTGTGAGCTGGATCTACGTAGAAGACAACATGCCTATTGTTGACTATTATATTACTAAATATTGCACTAAGGAAAATCTCAACCTAGATGATTTTATCTCTCAAGAAATGGATCAACCAGTTCACCAAATAATTAGAATCGTTAAAAGGGAAGATACTTCTTATACAAAAGAGCCACTATCATACGAAGAATTTATAGAAAGCACTCATGAAATATCACCCTCCTCTCTACAAAAATATCTTAATAAGCTTGCCTTTGGTCTTTCTGAAAATCTACAGGCTCAGCTTGTCCTTAAAGATATAGAGCAACGCACTCAACAGATTAAAGATGCTGCAATGCCTGATCCTAAAAAGTTAGACTTAATTCAACGTTATAGAACTGCAGATGAAAGGCTATTTTCTAAAACACTTAAAGAGTTAATTGGGCTGCAAAAAATACGAAAGAATATTTAGTTAGTCTTTTTGATTTAATGACACACCTGGGCTCTTAACAGGGTCTCCAGAAAATACTATTCCCGCTTCTTCCAGACAGTCCTTAATGGCTTTAATTACAGACGCATTAGAATTTGGTATTCCTTCTTGAGTCTCATACCTTCTTAATGTAGTAACTCCAACACCGCTCCTATCGGCTAAGTCTTGACCTTTCCAGCCAAGGAGTGCACGTGCAGCTTTAATTTGTTTAGATGAAATCATAAAGATAGTATATAATGGTATTTAAAATACCAATTGGAATATAAAATGCATAAAATAAATCTCCTGTTAGATTCTTTAGAGGGCGCTTACGCACCCAATACTATCAGGTCCTACCGTTCTGATTTTGAACATTATGCCACCTGGTGTCGAAAATATCAATACGATCCTCTAGATACTAATGAAGATAAATTTGCAGACTACATTCTAGAAATGGGTGAGAGTCTAACTGTTGCAACAATCCAAAGGCGAGTAGCTAGCCTTAGTAGTATATTCAATCTCACTAAAAGCACCAACCCCACAAAAGAGCCTGTAGTCATTCTAACCTTTAAAAAACTTAGAAGAAAGTTTGGAAAACCTCAAAAACAAGCAACGCCTCTAACTTATGATATTCTGACAAAACTTAAAAATGTGTGTTCTGATGATATAGTCGGCCTCAGAAACAAACTGCTTTTACAACTCGGCTATGAAACCATGCGCCGTCGCTCAGAAATTTGTCAATTTAAATTTGAAGACTTGCAACATCTTGGCAATCATAAGCATGCGCTCCTACTGAGACACTCTAAAACTGATCAGTACAATCAAGGGAAAATAATTCCAATATCTAATGAGCTATCTGAGATGATCTTAAGCTGGTCATTAACAATTGATCAAGATAGTGGTCACATCCTTAGAAGCTTCAAGCGAAATCTATCTACTAATCCGTCTCTCACACCCGCATCTATTAACCATATTTTGAAGAGTCTTCAAAAGAAAGCTGGCCTGAATCAAATTGGGGAATTATCAGGCCACTCATTTAGAGTTGGCGCTGCACTTGACCTATTAGACAAAAATATCCCGCTTGAGAAAATTATGCTTAGAGGCGGCTGGAAATCAGAAACTAGTGCGATGAGATATCTTCAAAGTTGGAGCGATCAAGATTGGCTAATTGCTCCTAGTCATCATAGTTAGCTAAAGCCACTTCTGTTAAAACGTCGCATGTTTTTTGAATTTCTTCCTTAGTTAAAGTTGGATGAACTAAAAACATTAAACTCGTTTCTCCTAGCTCTTTTGCAACTGCAAGTCTTTCTTTGGGTCTAAATCCAGTATTGTCGAATGCCTTTTCTAAATAGACTTCTGAACAAGATCCAGAATAGCAAGGAACGCCTTTTTCATTGATCTCCATCATTATTTTGTCACGTAGCTCAACGCCACCTTTAACAAAAACATAGCACTTGTAAGCAGCGTGTTCTATATGATTAGGAATAACGGGCACTCGTAAACCTTTACATTGTTTAGCAGCATTCCAAATATTGTTGGCATTACTCAAGCGCTTACTGTGCCAATCTGGCATTCTTTTTAACTGAATTCTGCCAATTACTGCCTGCATTTCAGTCATACGCCAGTTGGTACCAAACGATTCGTGCAGCCATCTAAATCCTTCAGGATGCTCTCGCTCATAAACGGCTTCATAACTTTTGCCATGATCTTTGTATGCCCACATCTTTCGCCACAAAGATTCATCATTAGTAGTTACCATACCACCCTCGCCACCTGTGGTCATTATCTTATCTTGACAAAAACTCCAGCAACCAACGTGTCCAATTGAGCCAACAGACTTGCCTTTGTATTTTGCCCCGTGCGCTTGAGCGCAATCCTCAATTACATACAAATCATACTCATTAGCAATAGCTATTATTTCATCCATATCACATGGCCAGCCAGCTAAATGCACACAAACGATTGCTTTAGTTTTATCAGTGATAACAGGGCGAATGGTTTCAGGCGTAATATTCTGAGAGGCTGAATCCACATCAGAAAATATAGGTGTCGCTCCAGAATTTACAATAGATGAGATTGAAGCAATAAAGGTTCGAGAGGTTACGATCACCTCGTCACCGCCACCCATACCTAAGACCTTCAGTGCAACGTCCAGAGCCAATGTGCCATTCCCCAGAGCTACCGCATACTTAGAATCTGACCAGACAGAAAATTCTTTTTCAAATTCACGGCATTCAATCCCAGTCCAATAATTAACTTTATTGGATATTACAACATCACGAACTGCATCAGCCTCTTCGTCAGTAAAATCAGGCCATGATGAAAATCTAGTATTTAACATTGCCGCCTACTATAGTTTTCCATATGTAGTAAATATCCTTAAAAAAAGAATAATCTTCAATGTACTCTTGATTAATTCTTACCTTATCAGGCCATATTATCTCGTCATTATATTTAACCGAATCATTCTGATTAGATAAAATTTCTTCCTCATTTTTATAAGCAAGTTGAGCAGGGCCAGTTATACCCGGCCTTATAGATAAAATAATCCTGTCCTTACCTTGTAATCTATCAGCATACCCAGGAACATCAGGTCTAGGCCCCACAAAACTCATCTGCCCCAAAAGAACATTCCATAATTGTGGCAATTCATCAATTTTTGTTTTTCGAAAAAAGGCACCAGTTGTTGTAATTCTAGCATCATTGGAAGAGGTAACAGTGGTTTCAACACCTTTAACAATTTTCATAGTTTTAATCTTGATGACATTAAATAACTTACCGTCCTTTCCAACCCGCTGTTGAACAAAAAAACCATTTGATTTGGTTTCAATAGCAGAAACCATCCAGGCTAATAAAATAATCCACCAGCAAGCTAATAAACCAAAAAAAGACAACAATATATCAAATATACGTTTTATAGAATCGCTCACAACATTTCCATTTTATGTTTTTATGTTTTTATGTTTTTATAAATAATGCTCATTTATAGTCTTTTTTTAATAGCATGATATAAATAATGAACGAAATACCACGTACTCTTAAAAAAAGTCAGTCTTTCAACTTTTCTATACACATTCCAAACCTCTAACGCTGCCTTATGTTTATTTGCAGTATTTGAACTTGAAACCACTCTGTACTGTGCCAATATCTCATTCACCCCATAAGCTTTAAAACCCCTTTTCATTATCAAAAGCCACAATGCCATATCATGACTAGATCTAATATTTGGCATTCTAAATTCACCTACTTGTTCCTTATCAATTACAACTGTCAAACATCCTATAATGGTGTTTTTACAATACCCAATATAATCAATTTCCTTTGGCGCTCTTATAGTGTGATAATAAATTTTTCCATCCTCTGAAAATGGCGTGTAATCACTAAAAGTAAATGCATAGCCTTTATGCTGCATAAAATCCAACTGCACCTCTAACTTACTAGGTAGCCAAATATCATCACTATCTAAAAAAGCAATATACCTACCTCTAGCAATCTGAAGAGCTTTATTTCTAGCTTCAGCTGCACCAACATTTTTTTCTAATTTTATAAGTTTAATCCTATCATCTTGTTGGATGTATTCTTCTATAGTATAGTTTGAATTATCAGGTGACGCATCATCAACTATTAACATCTCCCATTTTTTATAGGTTTGATTCAATACAGACTGAATTGCCTCACTTATAAACTGATCTGATTTATAAGAAGGTGTAATTATTGATACCTCAACTACATTCATAGTTGCTTACAATTGAATTTTGACATAATAAAATTACTCATTTAATTTAAGAGTGATGACTACAGAATGCTCGCCATAAATTTTCTACTGGAAAAGATCAGTAAAATCCAACTAAAAACAACTGCAGCAAGCAAGGTAAAGAAAACGAAAGGGGAGATAAGTAAAAATAGTAAATGAAAAAGCAACACCCTTACAAACAAATATCCTATGACACTGACCTTATAGTAAGTTGCGTTTTTTATAAAAAATCCACTTACCATAAATAACAGTGCCGTAATTGTAAATCCAAAATCGGACAATAACCCTCTTAAATTAAGATATATATTTGTTTCGCCGTATGTTGTATTGATAAATAAATAAAAACCTTGGTTTACCTGAGTGCCAAATATTTTAAATATACTTGCATATGTGTTAAATCCATAATCAGATCCATACTCGGACGTAGCAGACATCCATAGCAATAAAGCTTCATACATTGCAGCAAAATAAACCGACAACTTTGATAATAAAATTTCAGCAACATCCTCTTCATTTGCCACCCTAATATAGGCACTATAAAAGAAAATAATACCTAACAGAATAACAAATAAAAATGATATAGCTAGGTATTGTGACATTTTCAGTCTAGTAAAAAAAACATTATTTTTGAATAAAGTTTCAATAAAAAAACCAGTTACCGCCAACAAGACTCCTGCCCTGGCTAAATCAGATGACTCAATAAATATAAATACAAGAAAAATAAAATAAAATAAAATACGGCTTTTTGCATTTACCCAGCTTAACAGTAGGGCGTACGTAAAAAATAAAATAGTTCCAATTTTATGCATAAGCCCTTTATCTGTATTGGATTCATACCTTTCAATAGCATTGTTCAATGCAAATTCAGTATAAGATCCATTAAATATATTCGTAATTATTTCCTCTATATATTCAAATCTGATCGCAAAATAACAAATTAAAATTAATAATAATAAGCTTGATTTGACATTTAGATATGATGAATAGTCCACCGGATCTTTTCTTTTATTGGCATTGTCAAAAATGTACCCCCCTAAAAAAAATCCAATCAGAATAATTAACACTTGAAAAGATTCAAAAATTAGTTCATTAGTTGTGACTAGGGTGATTGGAAGAATATAAAAAAAAAGTAAAAATATTGATATAAATTTATACATAAAAATACATAATTATAAAAATTACTCCTAGCACAATACTTGAGAGTAGCCTAGAATATAAAAAATTTACAGAATACTCAAGAAGTAACATCTTGTCAGTATCTGCAGCCTTAGAAAGACGAGGGTCTATAAAAAATACATGAATGAGTGTGCCAAACATAGTAGTTACAGCGGACATTTGCACAATCATTGCCCTCATATCATGGAAATTCGCAGCTAAATAATTAACAACAATAACGCCACTGCTAGTCAAAATAAATGATAAAAAAACCCAAGTAAAAAAATTAAACGTTATCTTTGTCTCAAGCATGCTGTTCAAAATATCTTGATTAATGCTTATATCAACACTCTTTCTATTAATAATTCCATATATCTTATAAAAATATTTATGCCCTGATTTTATAAAAAATACTATAGAAAAAGTGACCATTGTAAAATATATAGCACCAATTAAAGCTATGTTATTTGATCTCATCCCGCCATCAACCATGAAGCCAATAGTTGGAGCTGATAATAGTATAAAAAATCTCCCAAGTGTCGCTATTCTAACATGTGTCGAGTATCCATTTGTTGGCTCCCCATTAAAGGCGCCTATAACTCTAGCCCAAACTCCGAATGTTTCGGAAAGAATGGCAATACTTAAAAATATAGAAATTGCAACAATTATTACCTCCATCTTTTATACCAGTTGTCAAATGAATCTACAAAAATATCTATTTTTTTGCTTAATGACGGGAACAATCTATTTGTTGAAACACCCCCAACATGCTCAAAATGAATATTTGAACTCAATAATGGCATGCAATTAGCCTCCATATATGATGCAACTTCAAGCTCTTCAGAATATAAAAAAGTTTTACTATTAAAGATTGGCTGCTGTATAGCTTCATCTTTATAATAAAAAATAAAACAGGATCCATGGATCGCCCATATATCACTTGGTATTATTTTCAATATTTTAAAAAGAATGATTTTAGATAAGAAAATATATTTATTTTTTCTAAAAAATGGAATTCTATGAACGAATAAAAACCTCCTCTGAAAGTGTGTCATAAATACATTTTCACTAGCATCCCCCCCCCGCTCTAACTTAGGGATAAAGCCACAAGAATAATCAACTCTTTTATAGTCAAACCTAGAAAATATTATATCGATATTACTCAATACTAGTAGTGACACACTAATATTGTTACTCTTTAGATAACTAACTCCTACTTCCAGCCCATTTCCATAGCCATTATTTTTATTTTTGACTAAAGTCACATCTAGATTCTTACATAGTGCAGTCACTTCAGCTCTTTCAATTTCTGAAAAATAATTATCCACTACCACTATTATTGCATTTGGAATTAAGGCTTTAATACTAGAAGCATACTTATAAATTAGAGATTGCGTTCCATAATTAACAGCCACAAAAGCCATGATCTCTTCATTCATGATACATTTTTATCATCTTATGGCCAATCGCATCCCATGAATTATCATGAATATAATTTAAAAAATTTTCCTCTGGAACGATAATTCCACCTGAAATTGCTTTATTAATTAATTCGGAGAGAGAGCCTACAGATTCACTTTCACAAACCCCTCCCAACTCATACTTTAAAACGTCATATCCATTTTGCCCCACATTACTACATAAAATCGGCTTATGGTACTGCACAGCCAATGTTAGCACCACGCTTTGAGCTTTAAAAGTTTTATAGTATGGCAATATCACATAATCACATTCTATAAAAAAATCAGGTATCTCATTCTCGTCAATATACCTTAAGTCATAACTTATATTTCTTTCAACTTTAGAGCTCTTTACCATTGAGACAACCTCTTCTAATGGTATTTGAGATGGATTTCCAACTATTTTCAGCTTAATTTTTTCTGAGTTAATTTCTGATAACGCTTGTAATAAAACATCTAGACCTTTATCTCTTCTAATAATGCCAAAAAATAATAATGTAATAAATCCACTCTTTTTATTTTTTACTTTATTCTGAATCTTGGATATTCCAATATTAATTGGGAAAATTTTATCACTTACCTCTTGTTTGTTTATTTGATCCTCTAAATCTATTTTTGCCTGATGTCCATGAACCATTACTCCATCAAAAGTTCTTAACAAATAAGATGAAAAAATACCCCTACAAATCAGTTTATAGATTCCCTTTATTTTTGATTGATTTCTGTATATTTGAAAACTGTAATCAGCATTGTGTATTGTTACGTATATCTTCATATTTACAAATCTAGATCTAAATTTTTTAAACCACCATCCCCAAATTACATTAGTTGCAGTCTCACCTCCAATCATGTGAACAACGTCAAATTTGACAATATTATTAACACTTTCAAAATATTTCAAAGTTGCCAATGTTTCCCGAATGTTTTTATATCCATAACTTATAACGCTCGAAATTTTTTTCAAATTTTTTTTATTTTTATCTGTATCACCAACGCTAGAATATTCTACTTTGTAATGTACGTTTGATTTCGATATTACGCTGTCGGGGTTATAGTCCATTGATGTAAACAGAGTAACGCTAGCGCCACTTTCCATCAATGATTGACATATTTTTGTAGCATATAATGCGGAGTGACCTAAAGACCCTCCAAACGGGTTTATTACTGCAACTTTTATTATTTTTCTATTCATCTCTACATTAAATTTATTTCATCTCTTAATTTCATGGCACTTTCAATACAGATATCCATATTGTAATACTCCCACTCTCCAAATCGACCAATTGTATACAGCCCTATTGATGATAAATAGTTTTTAATATTTTTTGTGGCATTACGATAATTATGATCATAGACAACATAAGCATGGTCTGATATATTGTAATCTAAAGGATCTTTTAAATAATCAAACCTCCCTCCATGCTCAACCATGTCCTTATATGTATATTCACCTACACATTCTGTAATGGTGTAATTTTGTCGAGGGCTAAAAAAGTTTCCAATATGTATATGTCTATGGAAAATAGTATCATTCGATGGATAATAACTCCATGTAGCCTTTATTGGATTAGTAGACCATAACATTGTTGAAACCTTGTTGTATTTTAATTTTTTTGCATCGTTTTTTATTCTTTCTGGTGTGTCTTTTACAATATGAGGCAATATATTAAGAGGCATCGTGTTAATAACTAAATCATATGTCTCTTTATTGTTAATAACCCATCCCGTCTTATTTTTCTCAATACTTTTAACTTTATAATTAGTAACTATATTCAAATCTTGAGAAATTGCCTCAATAAATGTATTTTGATTATTAGTATTTGGATAGTAGAATGCACTATGAGGCATATTATCTTTCCCATTCCCCATTAACGCTTTAAAAAATTCTTTCTTATTGGGTGCTGGTAATTTCCCCTCTACCCATGCATGACTCATTTTTGCCGGATCCATATTCCATATCTTTTTGTTATACGGGATAAAATATTTTTCAGCAAGAGTATTGCCAAATTTCCCCCTAAACCAGCTATCTAAATCTTCGTCATGCTCGCCCTTTGATGATAAATAGTCCTTTGTTATGTCATAGGCTAGATCTTCGTTAAATTTTGATATCTCCTTTATTGAAAATTCAATAGGATATGGTATATAGTTTCCCTCTAAGTGTATCTGAGCATTCCTTTCTACAAGATGCCAATCTTTCTTGGGAAGGGTATCAAATATAAACTCTAAAACGTCCTTATTTTTAGAATTTACACAATGCCCCCCTATCATATGATAAGCAACCCCATCTATTTCTTTGGTTTTAGCAATCCCTCCTATTGTAGAATTCTGCTCGTATATTGTAACATTATGTTCTTTATTTAATAGTCGACCCACTGATAATCCACTGACTCCGGCGCCAATTACACATATTTTCATACCTTTCCTTTTTATTGTTAATCCATTAGTCAGAGTTAAACAAATCTCTTGTGTAAACCTTATATTCTACATCACTAAGCTCATCTCCCATTCTATTAGCAACAATCACATCGCTAATCTTTTTGAACTCTTCTAAATTTTCTATAACTTTCGAATGGAGGAATTCACTCTCACCCTGTTCGATTAAGACCGGCTCATAGATAACCACTTCAATATCTTTAGCTTTGATACGCTTCATAATACCTAGAATGGATGACGCTCTAAAATTATCAGAGCCACTTTTCATGATGAGCCTATGTATACCAACTGTTCCAGTTGATTTTTTGTTGCTAATAGCTAATAATTTCTTAATGATTTGATCTGCAACAAAGTCTTTTCTAGTGATGTTGGCATCAACAATGGCACTGATTAACGCATTAGGAACATCTTTGTAATTAGCTTTAAGCTGTTTAGTGTCTTTTGGTAGGCAATACCCTCCATAGCCAAAGGATGGATTGTTGTAGTGTGATCCAATTCTTGGATCAAGACTAACACCTTCAATGATTTGCTTTGAATCTAGATCGTGTGCTTCTGAGTATGAATCTAACTCATTAAAATATGAGACTCTCATAGCAAGGTAAGTATTGCTAAAAAGCTTTACCGCTTCTGCTTCAGCAGGGTCTGTAAATAAGACTTCGATATTCTCTTTTATAGCACCTTCTTGCAAAAGATCTGAAAACACCTTTGCTCTATCAGACTTTTCACCCATAATGATACGTGAGGGATATAGATTGTCATGAAGAGCAAGACCTTCTCGCAAAAATTCTGGTGAGAAAATGATATTATCAATATTAAACTTCTCTTTAATACTTTGAGTGTAGCCAACCGGTACGGTTGATTTAATAATCATTACCGCACTAGGGTTGATATCAATAACATCTTGTATGACCAACTCAATAGATGAAGTGTTAAAGTGGTTGTTAGCAGTGTCGTAATCAGTCGGGGTGGCTATGATGACAAAATCTGCATCTTTATAAGCCAGCTCTTTATTTAGAGTGGCAGTAAAGTTAAGGTTTTTATTAGCCAGGAAGTCTTCGATCTCAGCATCAACTATAGGAGAGATCTTGTTGTTGAGTTGTTCAATCTTCTCAGGGATGATATCAAGAGCCACAACCTCATGGTTTTGAGATAAAAGCATGGCGTTAGAAAGGCCAACGTAACCGGTGCCGGCTATTGTAACTTTCACAAACCAGCTCCGTTCATACATGCATTAAGGGAAGGTTTCCAATTAGAAGTCTTGATATCGAATATATTGATAATTTTATATTTGTCTAGTAGTGTATTCATTGGTCTCTTTGCAGCTGTCAGATACTGCTCTGTTGTAATAGCGTTAACTTTGCAGTTTACTTCTGCTATTTTAAAGATTTCTTTAGCAAACTCATACCAACTTATCTCACCCTCATTTGAGTAATGATAAATCTGAGTCGCTTGACCCTCTTCTCTAAATTCTTTATTTTTTATAATTTCTAATATTACACCTGCTAAATCAGTTGCATAAGTGGGTGAGCCTATTTGGTCGCTCACAACATTTATCTCATCTCGCTCTTTGCCTAACCTAAGCATGGTTTTAACAAAGTTATTACCGAACTCTGAATACACCCAACTGGTTCTGATAATAACAGCGTTAGTTGGCATAATTGCTTGTAGTGCCTTTTCTCCAGCTAGCTTGGTTTTGCCGTAGACATTGATTGGATTGGGCGTATCTGTTTCTATGTAAGGCTTATCACTTTCTCCATCAAAAACGTAATCAGTCGATATGTGTATTAGCTTGGCTTTTTGTTCATTGGCAATATTTGCCAGTTGCTTTACTGCTAGATGATTAACCTGATTGACAAGCTCTTGCTCTTCTTCTGCTTTATCTACTGCGGTATACGCTGCGCAGTTAATAATGACATCAAATTTATTGCTTCTATCAAAGTAATGACTGATACTGCTTTCACTGCTTAAGTCTAGCTCTTCTCTACCAACAAAGATAAATTCATTATCTTGTTGGTAGTTATTCTTACCATTGCCCGTATTAACTATTTTATTAATGGATTTACCTAATTGACCATTTTTCCCTGTAACTAATATTCTCATAACTATTAATTACTCAAACAAATCTTTAGCGTTCGCTAAAGATGGGTGGATTTTATCTTTATCTGAGAGTTGTAACTCTTCTGCTGATAATTGCCAATCAATTTTAAGTTGGGCATCATTAAAAGCAATGCCTCGATCATGCTCAGGTGCGTAGTAGTTATCTACTTTGTAAGCAAAGGTAGCACTATCACTTAATACAATGAAGCCATGTGCAAAACCGTGCGGTACAAATAACTGATGCTTGTTCTGTGCTGTTAGTTCTACAGACACATGCTGGCTAAAAGTAGGGCTAGACTTGCGCATGTCAACGGCTACATCTAACACCCTGCCTTCAATTACTCTGACGAGTTTAGCCTGAGTGTAAGGTGGTAGTTGATAGTGAAGACCTCTAAGTACGCCTTTAGTGGACCTAGACTCGTTATCTTGTATAAAATTAACTTTGCATCCGATAGCCTCTTCAAATAAATCTTGTCTAAAGGTTTCTACAAAGTAACCTCTGTCATCACCATGTATAGTAGGCTCAATAAGTATTACGTCTTCAATTGACTGAGGGATAAACTTCAATTAACTTCCTCTGCACGTCTAAGTAAGTATTGTCCGTATTGATTCTTAGCTAAGGGCTGGGCTAGCTCTATAAGTTGTTCTTTATTAATATAGCCTTGCTCAAATGCAATCTCTTCAATACAGGCCACTTTTAAGCCTTGTCTTCGCTCAATGGTCTCTATGAATGTTGAGGCTTCTAATAGGCTCTCATGAGTACCTGTATCAAGCCAAGCATACCCTCTACCCATAAGTTCAACGGTTAGACGTTCTTCACTCAAATACATTTGATTAACCGTAGTAATCTCTAACTCACCTCTATCAGAGGGTACAACTTCAACAGCTTTCTTAACGACATCATTAGGATAAAAATATAACCCTGTTACTGCGTAATTACTTTTAGGAGTTTCTGGTTTTTCTTCAATGCTAAGCGCCTTACCAGTAGCATCAAAATCAACCACCCCATAGCGCTCAGGATCATTAACATGGTAGCCAAATACAGTTGCCATGTTTTTATCTTTAGCATTGCTAACAGCGTTAGCCAACATATTAGTCATACCATGACCGTAATAAATATTGTCACCTAGAATTAAACAAGCATCCTCATTGCCAATAAAATCTTTACCCAAGATAAATGCTTGCGCCAGACCGTCAGGAGAAGGTTGTACGATGTATTCAAACTTCATACCAATGTCAGACCCATCACCCAGAAGCTGTTCAAATCGAGGTAAGTCCTCAGGAGTGGAAATAATAAGTACCTCTTGAATGCCGGCGAGCATTAAAACTGACAATGGGTAATAAATCATTGGCTTGTCATAAATCGGCATAAGCTGTTTTGATACACCTTTGGTAAGAGGGTATAAGCGCGTACCTGAGCCGCCTGCTAGGATTATTCCTTTCATGATTTAATTACTCCTAATCTCTCACCTTGATAACTTCCATCTTGCACATGCTCACACCAGGTTTTGTTATCTAAATACCACTGGATAGTTTTCTTAATGCCTGTTTCAAATGTCTCATCTGGCGTCCAGTTTAATTCATCTGCTATCTTAGTTGCATCTATGGCATATCTAACATCGTGTCCCGCTCTATCACCAACATAAGTAATAAGTTGTTCGTATTTAGTAATACCATTAAGCTTACTTGGTACTAGCTCATCTAAAATACTGCATACAGTTTTTACAACATCAATATTTTGTAATTCATTGTGCCCGCCAATATTGTATGTTTCGCTAATTTCACCTGTAAGTGCTACGTGCAATAGGGCTCTTGCATGGTCATCAACATACAGCCAATCACGTATTTGTTGACCATTACCATAGATTGGCAAATCTTTACCTTCTAAGGCGTTGAGAATAATCAGCGGAATGAGTTTTTCAGGAAACTGGTAAGGACCATAATTATTAGAACAATTGGTAATCAGTGTTGGGAACTTAAAAGTACGTTGCCATGCACGCACTAGATGATCTGAGCTTGCTTTAGCTGCGGAGTATGGTGAGCTAGGCGCATAAGGCGTATCTTCAGTAAATAGATCATCTGTACCTTCTAAATCACCATAGACTTCATCAGTAGATACATGATGGAATCTAAATTTATCTTTCTTATCGGTATCTAGATTAGACCAATAATCTCTAGCCTCTTCGAGTAATACATAAGTACCAACAATATTAGTTTGAATAAATTCACCAGGGCCATCAATTGAGCGATCAACATGTGACTCAGCAGCAAGATGCATCACAATATCTGGTTGATGTTCATTAAACACACGTTTAATCTCATTTGCATCGCAGATATCTACTTGTTCAAAAGCGTATCTTGCATTATCTTCAACTGACTCTAAAGACTCTAAATTTCCTGCATAGGTAAGTTTGTCGACATTGAGTACACTGTGATCAGTATTTTCAATAATATGACGAATTACCGCAGAGCCAATAAATCCGGCACCGCCAGTAATTAACAACTTCATAAGTTCTCCTGTAAATACCACTCATAAGTCTTTTCAAGCCCCTCTTTCAGATTTATGGTGTAATTCCAACCCATACTCTCTAATCTGGTCACATCAATCAATTTCCTTGGGGCTCCGTCTGGCTTGCTTGTGTCAAAAACAAGCTTGCCTTTGTAATCAATCACTTGCCTCATTGTCTCTGCCATTTCTCTAATAGTTACATCTCTGCCAGTGCCGACATTAATATGCGATAGCATTGGCTGGATATTGGCCTGATAAGTCTCTTCATCTAGCTCAAGTACAAATAGTGACGCCTCTGCCATATCATTAACATACAAAAACTCACGCATAGCATTACCCGTTCCCCATACTATCACTTCGGCATCGTTATTAATCTTGGCTTGGTGGAACCTTTGCATAAGTGCTGGAATAACGTGTGAGTTCTCTGGATGGAAGTTATCATTAATGCCGTAAAGGTTGGTTGGCATAACTGATCTAAAATCTGTACCGTGTTGACGATTGTATGATTCACATAACTTAATACCTGCTATCTTGGCTAGGGCATATGGCTCATTGGTTGATTCTAGTACGTCGGTAAGCAACGCATCTTCGCGCATAGGCTGCTCGACTGCTTTAGGATAAATACAAGTACTGCCTAAAAATAACAAGCGCTTAACTTTATTCTCATAAGCTGAATTAATAACATTAGCCTCTATCATCATGTTTTGATAAATAAAGTCTGCAGGGTAAGTATTATTCGCATGAATGCCACCTACTTTAGCTGCAGCTAAAATAACGTAATCAGGCTTTTCTTGTTCAAAAAAGGTTTGTACTTGCACTTGATTGGTAAGGTCTAGCTCTTTATGCGTACGCATTAAAAGGTTGGTAAAACCTCTAGACTCTAATTGTCTGACAATAGCAGAGCCGACTAAGCCACGATGCCCTGCAATATAAATTTTATCCTTAAGATCCATGTCTAAATCAATTACTCGTTAAAGTCTGGCGCTTTAAAACCGTGCTTTTTGACTAAAGAATCACGTTTAGCAATGTTGATATCGTTTTCCATCATTTCATGTACCATTTCTTCTAGGGTAATTTTTGGCTCCCAGCCTAGTTTCTCTTTAGCTTTAGATGGATCGCCTAATAAAGTTTCTACCTCTGTTGGGCGGAAGTAGCGTTTGTCGACTGCAACAATTAAATTGCCTGTTTCAGTATCGTAACCTTTTTCATCCATGCCTTCACCTTCCCAGCGAATCGTCTTACCTAGATGGCCCCAAGCAAAATCAACAAAGTCACGCACTGAATATTGCACGCCGGTGGCAATACAAAAATCATCTGGCTCATCTTGTTGTAGCATCAGCCACTGCATTTCTACGTAGTCTTTGGCATGACCCCAATCGCGCTTAGCGTCCATGTTGCCTAGGTACACAGTTTCTTGCAGGCCTAATGAGATACGAGCTAGTGCTCTTGTGATTTTGCGGGTTACGAAGGTTTCGCCGCGAACTGGAGACTCATGATTAAACAAGATGCCATTACAGGCATACATACCATAAGCTTCACGATAGTTAATGGTTATCCAATAAGCATATAGCTTGGCTGCTGCGTAGGGAGAGCGTGGGTAAAAAGGGGTAGTTTCTTTTTGTGGAGTTTCTTGCACTTCGCCATATAACTCCGAGGTAGAGGCTTGGTAGTAACGAGTTTTCTTTTCTAAGCCTGATATGCGAATGGCTTCTAGTATGCGAAGTGCGCCAAGGCCCACGGTATCTGCTGTGTATTCAGGAGTTTCGAATGATACGGCAACGTGTGATTGTGCACCAAGGTTGTAGATTTCATCGGGCTGTATTTGTTGAATGATACGCACTAAACTCATTGAATCAGACAGATCTCCATAGTGAAGTATAAGCTTACAGTTAGCTTCATGAGGATCTTGGTAAAGATGATCAATACGATCTGTGTTAAATGATGAAGAGCGACGTTTGATGCCGTGTACTTCGTAACCCTTGTCTAGTAAGAATTCTGCTAGATAGGCGCCGTCTTGGCCTGTGATGCCGGTGATTAATGCTACTTTATTACTCATAATTAATTTCCAAAAATATTTTATAAATTTTATATGTTAGTTTAGTCTATTATTTAATTTTTAATACGCCCATACATATCTTCAAATCTAATAATATCATCTTCACCTAGGTAAGTACCACTTTGCACTTCTATGATTTCTAGTAGCTCATTGGTTGCATTCTCTAGGCCATGGGTAACGCCTAGTGGGATATAGGTAGACTCACCTTTTTCAAGGCTGAATATCTGCTCGCCATTAGTAACGGTTGCCGTGCCACTCACCACTATCCAATGCTCTGCGCGTTTATGATGCATTTGTAATGAGAGTTTAGCGCTAGGTTTAACGTGTAATCTTTTTACTTGGAAGTGCTCACCTGATTCAATAGAATCGTACCAGCCCCAAGGGCGATAAACTTTACGGTGTGCACTACCCTCACACCGGCCACTGACTTGTAAGGATTCAACAATACTCTTTACCTCTTGAGCCTTGTCTTGGGTGGCAATAAAAGTGGCATCAGGCGTGTCTATAATAATTAGATTATCTACACCTATGGCTGCGACCATATGATGATCAGCATTAATGTACGTGTTAGTGGTGTCTTGAATAATAACATCGCCCTTAGTCACATTACCATTAGCATCTTTATTGCCAATATCATATAGTGCTGGCCAAGCACCAATGTCGTTCCACTGTGCATCCAGCGGCACAACTACAACATTGTTGGATTTTTCCATAAGAGCGTAGTCGATAGAATCAGATGGAGATGATTCAAAGGCTTGTTTGTCTAGCCTGATAAAGTCAAGATCTTGCGTAGCGTTATTAATCGCATTATTGACTGAATCGACAATATCAGAAGAATGAGTAGTTAATTCATCAATTAGCACGTCAGCTTTAAACATAAACATGCCAGAGTTCCAAAGGTAATTACCCTGCTCTAGATAAGTTTGTGCAGTTTTTAGGTCTGGTTTTTCAACAAACTCTTCGACTTTGTATGCACCATTACTATTCTCTTTTGATGATTTGATATAGCCATAGCCAGTATTAGCGTTAGTTGGCACAATACCAAAAGTAGCTAGTTTTCCACTTTGCACTTGTTGGTTTGCTATGTTAATTGCTTCATGGAAAGCGTCGACATCTTGAATGACATGATCGGCCGATAAAACTAGTAATGTCGAATTCTCTGAGTCTCTTAATGATTGTAGTGCTGCAGCAGCTATTGCAGGAGCGGTATTTCTACCAACAGGCTCAAGTAGTATTGTTGGATTTTGAATATCAATTTGTTGACATTGCTCAGCCACTAAAAAACGATGGTCGACATTACAAACAATAATCGGATCTGCAAGATTATCTAATCCTTTTAGACGCAGAATAGTTTCTTGCAGCATGGTATTGTCACCTACTAAAGGCAAATACTGCTTTGGGTATTGCTTGCGTGATAATGGCCAAAGTCGTGTACCCGAGCCACCTGAAAGGATAACTGGGATTATTTGCATTTAGGTTCGATAATTAAAGCTTCAGTAAATGGCATTTTTATAATTAATTAATTTTGTTAGGTTTTGTTAGGTTTTAGTCTGGGCTTATTAAAGATGATAATGGCAATTATCGCAAGTCATTGAGAATAACAAGGTTGGGCATTTACCATTTACAGAATTAAAGTCCATGTGCTTCATTATGCTGTAATAACTTTTTTTTAAAAGTATAAGTTTTTGTACAGCCTGATTGTTGATTATTGTTTACAATCAAATAATCTGAAAAATCTGCACTTCCAATTTTGTAATCATTAATTGCCTTGCGCACTACATTCTCATTTTCAACCAAGAACTCTGCGGTAACTAAAATTTGCTCCATGACTTCTATAACCAAGTTTTTATCGTATTTGTAGGCACCAGTAAGGACCCAAACTAACTCACACAATACAATGTTCGACAAGTATCCAGGAGATGATAAGTTGCACTCTTGCTCTATTAATAGAGTTGATTGTGCCGATTGTTCAGGATCATCTTGAACTAAGTACCTAACCAATACATTGGTATCAATACCAATCATAGCCCAGCTTTGCTTTTTATTGCGTCATCCATATCTTCTAATGTGACTATCTTGTTAGGTTTTGGTAGTATGTTTTTCAGCAATGCGACACTTTGGTGTAAAGGCATTATGCTTGCACTTTGTTGTTTTTTATCCAAAACAAATTCAACTTTGTCTCCAGTACTCAGATTTAGATGATTTCTGAGCTTCTTAGGTATGGTTATTTGCCCTTTGCTGGTAATTGTTGCTTGCATATTTTTCCTTACTTTTTTTATATATTTATCATTATTGTAAGGAATTTTTATCCGCTCGTCAATACTTAAAGCTCTGTATTTTTAAAAGATTTAGCTCTGATAAGCTCTATTGTTAAAAGTAAAGATATTTATAGCATTAAGAGTATTTGTTTAATTCACCATAGCTACCGCACTATAATCCTAAAAATTATAGTTAGTATTTTCAAAGTAAAAGATCATTTTAACCTATATAACTCCTTGCATCTGAGAAAATTTATTAGTTGCTTTAACAAAACCTTTAACACTTCCACAATCAAATCTTATACCTTGAAATTGATATGCGATCACTTTACCTTGTTTGGCCAGTGTCATCAAGGCATCGGTAATTTGAATCTCGCCATTTTTATCAGGCACCGTGTTTTCAAGAACATCAAATATTTCCGGGGTAAGTATGTATCTACCAATAATCGCAAGATTGGTTGGTGCCTCTGTTGGGCTTGGTTTTTCAACCATGCTATTTACTCGATAAGCATTGGTCGAATTTTCTAGCAATTCGCCATCAATCACCCCGTATTTATCCACCTCAGCTATCGGCACCTCTTCAATGGCAACAATACAACAATCAGGATGTTGCTCGTAAA
>Ga0255773_10001577_pt1 | contig 22655 bp, 17 predicted proteins | sample 011ome_17_FD_179971 | JGI IMG/M metagenome (GOLD analysis project Ga0255773, IMG submission 179971) | Coastal salt marsh microbial communities from the Groves Creek Marsh, Skidaway Island, Georgia - 011502XT metaG (version 2) | ecosystem: Environmental > Aquatic > Marine > Intertidal zone >...
GAAAATGGATATCTGCGACCAGAGTGTCCATGGAAAAAGCCAGCATCTTGTTGGCCGGCACTTTAATCAGCCCACAATCGTCGCCAATGCCTTGAATCACCGAGTCCCCGGGAGTGGCAGCAAGACCTTCCTGTTCAAAGCAGGTACGGATGATGTCGAACTCGGATAGCATAGAAAGGATAGCCAGGCTTCAGGTTTGCTGGCTTGTCAAGCGCCAGCTTTTATTTCGACCTGGCGGCTTTCTCGCGCCAGTTTATCAAGTACGCCATTAATATATTTATGGCTTTCAGTGGCGCCATATTTTTTGGCCAGCTCGATGGCTTCGTTGATTACCACCCGGTAAGGAATATCAATGCGCTTTGACAGTTCAAATGCACCCAGTCTCAGGATCGCCAGTTCAATAGGGTTAAGCTGTTTTATTTCACGATCAAGAAAGGGCGTAAACGAGTTATCCAGCTCTTCGACGGATGAAGCAATGCCGGTAAACAGTTCATGAAAATAATCCCAGTCAATCTTGCCAACATTGTCAGCACGGTACTGTGCCTCGATGGCATTTACTGGATAATCTGAAACCTGCCACTGATAAAGTGCCTGCACCAGAATGCTACGGGCTTTTTTCCTGTGGGAAATTTTGGGCTTTTCAGGATTGTCAGAAGACAGTGACATTGTATTTACCACCTGGAAAAATTATTTTAAGGGCTGCTTCGCGAGGCCAAGCATCAAGATTTTTTTATTATTAAAACTTTTAATGGATACCTGGCTTAATAATTATCAGGTATCGAGCTTTCGAACCAGACTAACCATTTCCATGGCGGCCATGGCAGCATCTGCGCCTTTATTACCTGCCTTGGTACCAGCACGCTCAATAGCCTGCTCAATGTTTTCGACAGTCAGGATACCGTTGATGACTGGAATACCCTGACTCAATGCCAACTCAGAAAGGCTGCGTGCACTTTCATTGGCAACGATCTCAAAATGATAGGTGCTGCCACGAATGACGGTACCCAGAGCAATTACCGCATCAAAGTCGCCTGCCTGGGCAGCTTTCTGAACAGCTAACGGGATTTCCAGAGCACCCGGCACCTTGATTACAGTGATATTGGCTTCCTTGACCCCATTACGCTGCAAGGCATCAATGGCCCCTTCCTGCAGGCTGTCGACAATGTAACTGTTAAAACGCGATACCACGATCGCATAGTTAGCGACCGCTCCGGCAAAATCGCCTTCCAATGTTTTTACTTTTGTCATGTTATTCGCCACGAACCCCAGGGAACCTGTTCATACTTAATCAGAGCTTCCCTGATTTTCAGTCAGTTTGTTATCATTTTCACAGGGTATATATTCAACCACTTCAAGATCAAAACCAGAAATCGCATATTTGGTAGGAAAGCTCAGCAAGCGCATTTTTCCAACACCAACATCCCGCAGGATTTGCGAACCTGTACCTACGTTCAGATAAACACCTGAGGAGACAGGCACCGGCACTGACTGATCCGAAATTTCATTGATCCTGGCAAGCTGATCCAATACATCAGAGCCACCTTTCTCGCTGGCCAATACTACCACAACCCCTTTGCCTTCCTCATTGATACGCGCCATGGCCTGATGCAGTGACCAGCTCGGTCTGAGAGGATTGGCAATACCCAGCAAATCACGCACACTATCGGCAACCAGGACACGGGCCAGAACAGGTTCATTGGCATGTATTTCGCCTTTTACCAGCGCCAGGTGAACCGGACTGCCTTCCTTTATAAGATCCTTGTAGCAATACACATCAAAATCCCCGTGTTCAGTTTTCAGAGAGTACTGATGTGTTCTTTCAATGGTTTGCTCATGGGCGATACGGTAATGAATCAGGTCCATGATAGTGCCTATCTTCAAGTCATGCTCCTGAGCGAATTTTTCCAGATCTGGCTTACGTGCCATTGACCCGTCTTCGTTCATGATTTCACAGATTGCTGATGCCGGGGACAGCCCCGCAAGTTTTGCAAGATCGCAACCTGCCTCGGTATGGCCGGCGCGACGCAGAACGCCACCATCATTAGCCATCACCGGGAAGATATGTCCGGGCTGGATGATGTCCTCCGGGCGCGCATCCTCAGCCACTGCGGCCTGAATAGTTCGCGCTCTGTCGGCAGCGGAGATCCCGGTAGTGACGCCTGAGGCAGCTTCAATAGAAATAGTAAAATTACAACCGAACGGTGTTGAATTGGTTTCAACCATTAATGGCAATTTCAGTTGTTGGCAGCGCTCACGGGTCAATGTGAGACAGATAAGACCACGTGCATAACGGGCCATAAAATTGATATCTTCAGGGCGAACTTTATCCGCCGCTATGATCAGGTCGCCCTCGTTCTCGCGATCCTCATCATCCATGAGCACGACCATTTTCCCCTGGCGGAAATCATCGATAAGTTCTTCTATGGAGTTAAGCTTCATTGAACAGGCCAGGCTTAATTTTCATCATTTGATTGATTGGCAAAGCCGCTACTGACCAACTTGTCCAGAGTAAGGCCCGTGGAATTCTCTTCCGCCATGCCTTTAATCAGGCTTTCCAGATAGCGACTGAAAATATCCACTTCCAGATTTACTTTATTGCCAGCCTGCAATTTCCCCAACGTTGTTTTTTCCGCGGTGTGTGGAATTATATTTACACCAAACTCATTGCCTTGAACTTCATTCACGGTCAGGCTGATGCCTTCCAGGCACACAGAACCCTTTGCCGCGATATACTTTTTAAGCTCCATAGGGACTGAAAAAACCAGGCGTTCACTGCGTCCATCCGGATAACGCTTTACCAGTGTTGCCAGGCCATCCACATGACCACTGACAATGTGGCCACCAAAACGACTGGCTGGCTGCATGGCTTTTTCAAGATTAACCGCATCCCCGGCACTAATACTGGAGAAAGAGGTCAGGGCGACGGTTTCATTGGAAATATCTACCACAAAACTATTGCCTTGCAGACGGATCGCGGTAAGACAAACGCCACTCACACAGATACTGTCACCTATTTTTACATCATCGAAACTCATTTCATCAGAAGAAATTATGGCACGCAGATCACCGCCGGTTTCCTCCAGACTCTCTATAATTCCTTTAGCTTCGATTATTCCGGTAAACATGGCTTTTACTTTTTGCTAATTACAATTATGGGTTCAGCTTGGTTTTGATAACGCGGGAGCGCATTCTACAATCTTTTCCCAGCATTACCACATCAAGGAATTCCATCTCGACCTGATCAGACATCGTCGTCATAGCTGGCAAACTAAACAGGGGTCTGGCATCACTTCCAAGCAGCTTTGGCGCTATATACGTAAGCACCTCATCAACCAGCCCAGCTGTGAGCATGGCCCCGGCCAGCTCCGCCCCTGACTCAAGCAGTAAATCATTGCACTGGTATTCACTGGCAAGAATGCGCAGCAGTTTTTCCAGGTCGACGCGTCCCTTCGCATTCGCGCAAGACAGAATACTGACATTGTTATTAGCCATAGCCTGATGTTTCTCTGAAATGAGATCATCATTGCTTATTGCCGTCACCAGAAGCACTTTGCCAGGCCTGTGTAATGTTTTTGCCTGAGGTGAAATTCTTAGTTGCGAATCAACAATAACGCGCAAGGGCTGCTCACAGCGCAAAGTCTCGTTCCTGACATCCAGACCCGGGTCATCTGCGATTATGGTTTCAATGCCGGTTAGAATTGCTCCACTCACTGCCCGATAACGTTGCACATCTTCTCTTGCCGCGGCGCCCGTAATCCATTTACTTTCGCCGCTAGCCATTGCTGTGCGACCATCCAGACTCATGGCCAGCTTGCACCTGACATAGGGCAGACCGTGAGTCATTCTTTTTATGAATCCGGGATTAAGGGCTGAACATTCTTTTTCCAGTACCGGGCCGTCAACGGCAATTCCAGCGGCCCTGATTTTTTCCAGTCCGCTGCCAGCTACTTTTGGATTGGGATCGACCATGCCGTAAACAAGCCGCTGTATACCGGCTTCAATTAATGCATCACAACAAGGGCCGGTTTTACCGGTAAACGAACAAGGCTCAAGGGTGACATATACCGTGCTGTCTTTGGCGTCTGCCCCGGCATTTTTCAGTGCCATGATTTCAGCATGATCCTGCCCTGCTTTTTCATGCCAGCCTTCGGCAAGCACAGCATCATTACTGACAATAAGCGAGCCTACAGCAGGATTTGGACGCGCACTGTACCTGCCCATTCGGGCAAGTTCCAGACAGCGTTGCATATAGGTAATATCAGCGTCGATCATAATCAGGGAAATGTATTTAATTGCGCGGGCTATGTTTCTGCAAACCAGCCAGCTTTGCCCGGGACTCAGTCCCCGCCAGTGTTGGATCCGGAAGCTTCTCCTTCCTGGGAGATCCGGTCAATTTCCTGCCTGAATTCGTTCAGGTCCTTGAAACTGCGATATACAGAAGCAAAGCGAACATAGGCCACTTCATCCAGCTTTTTCAATTCATTCATCACTTTTTCACCAACCAGCTTGCTTGGTACTTCACGCTCACCGGTTGCGCGTAATTCATGTTTGATATGGTTGATGGAGTTTTCTACCAGCTCAGTGCTAACCGGTCTTTTTTCCAATGCTTTTAGAAAACCAAAACGAAGCTTGTCTTCATTAAAGGGTTCACGACTACCGTTTTGCTTTATCAGACGCGGCATTAACAACTCTGCCGATTCAAAGGTGGTGAATCTCTCTTCACAGGTAACACACTCACGTCGACGTCTTACCTGATTTCCCTCTCCCACCAGACGCGAGTCAATTACTTTGGTATCTATGGCATTGCAGAATGGACAGTGCATAAGCAGTTCTTAGCTAAGTTCGGCATAGACAGGAAAGCGGCGACAGAGCTCAACCACTTGCTGTTTCACCGACTCAATCAGGGCGTCGTTATTGATGTCTTCGAGAATATCACAGATCCAGTGCACCAATTGGGTCACCTCTGCTTCTGCGAAGCCTCTTGTTGTTACGGCCGGACTACCAATCCTGATACCACTTGTGACAAATGGCGGTCTCGGGTCATTGGGGACAGCATTCTTGTTTACCGTGATATTGGCACGACCAAGCGCAGCATCAGCTTCCTTACCTGTTACGTCCTTATCGACCAGGCTCAATAGGAACAAATGATCATCAGTACCATCAGAAACGATTTTGAAACCGCGTTCCATAAATACTGACGCCATTGTTCTGGAATTTTTAAGCGTTTGTTTCTGGTATTCCACAAACTCTTCTGACATAGCTTCCTTGAAACACACCGCCTTGGCAGCAATTACATGCATCAGCGGACCACCCTGGCTTTCTGGAAATACGGCAAAATTCAGGCGTTTGTTCAGTTCTTCATCTTCCTGCGCCAGGATAATACCGCCACGGGGACCACGCAGGGTTTTATGGGTTGTTGATGTGGTCACATGGGCAATATTGACCGGGTTTGGGTAAACACCGGCGGCTATTAGCCCAGATACATGAGCCATATCGACGACAAAATAAGCACCGACACTATCAGCTATATCTCGCATACGCTGCCAGTCAACAACACGGGAATAGGCAGAAAAACCAGCCCAGATTACTTTCGGTTTGTGCTGCAGGGCCAGATCCTTCACCTGCTCATAATCAATCTCGCCAGTTTCGGCCTTCAGTCCATACTGAACCGCATTGTATATGCGCCCGGAAAAATTCACCGAGGCGCCATGGGTCAAATGACCACCGTCGGCGAGGCTCATGCCCATAAAAGTATCACCGGGCTCCATCAGCGCCATATAAACCGCAGCATTGGCCTGTGATCCAGAGTGAGGCTGGACATTGGCATAACCCGCCCCAAACAGTTCCTTTGCCCGCTCTATAGCCAGGGTTTCTACGATATCGACATACTCACAACCGCCGTAATAGCGTTTTCCCGGATAACCTTCGGCATACTTATTAGTAAGAATACTGCCCTGGGCCTCAAGCACACGCGGGCTGGTATAGTTTTCTGAAGCGATCAGTTCAATATGCTCTTCCTGTCGCCTTGCTTCTTTCTGGATTACCGATAACAGCTCATCATCAAATCCGGCCAACTTCATTTGATTGTCTAACATCTTTCTCCACTCGGGGGGCTATAGTATGATTGCGGCTGATTATTCTACCTTAAAAAAGAAACTGTTCGATAAAAATACTAGTACCCGTTTCTTCATTCGTTTTAACCTCTTTCATGCAGCAGGAAACCTGATTTATGGCCCAGTTTGTTTACACAATGAATCGTGTAGGAAAAGTTGTCCCGCCAAAACGCGAAATCCTCAAAGATATTTCCCTGTCATTCTTTCCTGGCGCAAAAATAGGCGTACTGGGACTAAACGGTGCCGGAAAATCTACCCTGCTGCGCATCATGGCTGGCATCGACACGGATATTCATGGTGAAGCCAGACCCCAGCCTGGTCTTAAAATTGGCTACCTCCCGCAGGAGCCGGATCTCGATGAAAACAAGGATGTTAAAGGTAACGTGGAAGATGGCATTCGTGAAATCAAGGATTTGATAGATGAATTTAACACCATCAGCGACAAGTTTGCCGAGCCCATGAGCGATGACGAAATGAACACCCTGCTGGAAAGACAGGGCGAATTACAGGGCGCCATAGATGCCTGTAATGGCTGGGATGCTGACAGAACACTGGAAATTGCAGCAGATGCACTACGTCTTCCGCCCTGGGATGCTGAAGTAAAAACCCTGTCCGGTGGTGAAAAGCGTCGTGTCGCGCTTTGCCGCTTATTATTGTCAAAGCCCGACATGTTGTTACTGGATGAGCCAACCAACCATCTCGACGCCATGAGTGTTGCCTGGCTGGAACGATTTTTACAGGAATACCCGGGAACCGTTGTTGCTATCACCCATGACCGCTACTTTCTTGATCATGCTGCTGGCTGGATTCTGGAGCTTGACCGTGGTCATGGCATTCCCTACGAAGGTAATTACAGTGACTGGCTGGCTGCCAAGGAAGCGCGCCTGCAAGTGGAATCCAAACAACAGGCGTCACTGGCAAAAACCGTTAAAGCTGAACTTGAGTGGGTAAGGCAAAATCCCAAGGGCAGACAGGCCAAGAGCAAGGCCAGGCTGGCTCGCTTCGAGGAACTCAGCTCAAAAGATTTTCAGAACCGCAACGAAACACTCGAATTGTATATTCCGCCCGGACCACGCCTGGGCGAAAAGGTGGTGGAAGTAAATCATGTCAGCAAGGGCTTTGATGGCACAAGTCTGATCAATGACCTGAACTTTTCAATTCCCCGAGGCGCGATTGTCGGCATCATCGGAGGTAATGGCGCAGGCAAAACCACCTTCCTGCGCATGCTCGTTGGACAGGAGCAACCTGACAGTGGTGATATCTCTCTGGGAGAAACGGTCGACATGGCTTATGTGGATCAAAGCCGGGATTCCCTGAATGGGGAAAACACGGTGTGGCAGGAAATTTCCGACGGTCTGGATAATATGACTATTGGCAATTATGAAATTGCGTCCCGCGCTTATGTCAGTCGCTTTAACTTTAAAGGTACCGACCAGCAGCAATTTGTTAAAAACCTGTCAGGCGGAGAACGCAATCGTGTTCATCTGGCCAAGTTGCTGAAGCGTGGTGCCAACGTCCTGTTACTTGACGAACCAACCAATGATCTTGATGTGGAAACCTTAAGAGCGCTGGAGGAAGGCCTGCTGGCATTCCCCGGAACGGTCATTGTTGTATCCCATGACCGCTGGTTCCTGGATCGCATCACAACTCATATTCTTGCCTTTGAGGGCAACAGCGAAGTGATTTTCCACGAAGGCAACTATTCTGAGTACGAAGAAGATTTCAAGAAGCGTAAAGGTGATGAAGAACCGACGCGGATGAAGTACAAAAAACTGGCTTGAACAGGTCGAGATCAAAAGCAGAAGCACGCAAGCCCTAGGACGTTTTAAGCTGCTTCCTCAATTCTGCCATTCTGGATTTATTTTCTTCCAGGGTCAGTGTTCTTGAAATCTGCTCCGGCAACGCTTCTGGCCTGTCAATGACAAGTGTTTCTCCGTGCAGCGCGCGCTGACACAAGCCACGATAATTTTTCTCGAAGCGGGAAAAAATCTGGTTCTCGGTTTTATTGGCCAGCTCAAACCATCCTGTAGCCTTCCCCGCAAGATAGACTGCCGGGTGCGACCAGATTTGCTCAGCCTTGGGGTTAGGTGCACAGCAGGCTTCAATATAGGCGGCACCGGCAGCAGGCAAGCCAAAACCGCTCATGGCTTCCTCACAGGCGTGAACAATACTGGCTACCGATGGCAGATACTCTTGTGAGGTAACAACAGTACGCGTAGCCTGAAGAATAATTTCAGGGGAGAAGTGGGCAAGACATTCCAGCCAGTATTTTTTAGCCAGCCCGATGCTACCTTCCTGGGCATAAGCCTTGTGATACTGGTTGTGATAAGCAAGCTCCAGTTCAGCAAATACCTGGTTGATCGCATCAACATGATCGTGCCGGCCTGAAGCAGCGTTGGCTTTTGTGTCAGGCTTGGCAACTTTGTTGACTTCGGCACGGCCAGAGCTGGTAGCTACGGCAACGTCTTTTGTAATTTTTCCCGTCAGGGAGTCCGCTTTTTTCATGGAAAGAGTTTACTTTATTAGCCCGATGAGACTATCAATATAAACGTCAGTTTACTACGATTAGCCTCCTGACCCCACGATTTATCCGGCCGATTAACCATGAGTTCTAAGAAAATGATGAAGGCACTGCAGTGGGACGACGATTCTCTTGCTTTAAATACTGTAGCCAAACCGAAAGCGAAAGCCGGTGAAGTACTGGTTCGCCTGACCAGGGCAGGTATCTGCAATACCGACCTGGAAATTATTCGCGGCTATTACCCTTTTAGCGGCACCTTGGGTCATGAGTTTGTCGGCATCGTTGACGCGGCGGCTAACTCCTCTCTTATTGGCAAACGGGTAGTATCGGATATCAACAGCAGCTGCCATCATTGCGCCATGTGCCAGGCCGGCATGCCCCATCACTGCGTTAATCGTTCTGCCCTGGGCATTCATGGCAGGGATGGCGCCTTTGCCGAGTTTCTGACCACGCCAGAGGAAAACCTGGTTATAGTGCCCGACTCTCTTGAGGATGACCTCGCCGTATATGCTGAACCGCTGGCAGCAGCGCTGGAGATTCAGGAACAGGTTAATTTTTCCCGGCACGAGGGCGTGCTGGTAATTGGCGATGGCAAATTGGGATTACTGATTACCATGAGCCTTGCGCAAGCAGGACTGGAAGTCACTCTGCTTGGGCATCATCCGGAACGGCTCGAATTACCTGGGCTGGACAATATCTCTTTTTGCACCACCCCGCCTGACCTCAAATTCCCCGTGGTCATTGAAGCTACAGGAAATCCTTCAGGCTTTGCAACAGCCGTGCAACTAACCGCACCGCGCGGCACGCTGGTATTAAAATCTACTTATCAAGGCAATCTGGAGTTTAATCCGGCACCTCTGGTGGTCAATGAAATCACTCTGCTGGGCTCCCGCTGTGGACCAATGGACAAGGCCATAGCACTGCTTGCTTCCGGGTCAATTAACCCGGCAGGACTAACTCAGGATGTTTTTCCACTCACTAAAGCGACCCAGGCTATATCCCGGGCTAATAAAAAAGGGACGTTGAAGGTGTTACTGGAAATGGGCGGCTGAAAACTCAGGTTTTATCAGTTTTTCTGGAACCGCCCTGCTTCACTTCATACAACTTGGTTGAAGAGATATGTTCAACACTGGCTGCCACTTGTGCGGTGGAATAACTGATTACACTATTGCGGCCTGAACGTTTGCATTCGTAAAGCGCCTCATCGGCCTTTTCCAAAAGTTCAAAAACATTGCCCACCTCATCCGGATAGGTGGCAATACCAATGCTGACCGTTGATTTGATAAGTTTACCATCCGCATCAAAGGACGTATTTTCCACCGCATTTCTCAGGCGCTCTGCAGTTTCTATGGCGCGAGAAGCTGGCAATTGAGGTAATAGCGCAACAAATTCATCTCCGCCATAGCGGCAAATAATATCGGAGGTACGCAGACATTCCTCGATGGTAGTGGCAATGGTCACAATTAATCTATCACCGGCTTTATGGCCATGTTTATCGTTAACTTCCTTCAGGTTATCTGCATCTATCATCATTACAGACAAAGGCTGGTTGTATTTCATGGCCACTTCCGCGGCCTTGTTAAACATGGGAATGAAAGAACGCTTGTTCAGCAGGTTTGTCATTTCATCTGTTTCAGACAAGGCCTTGAACATCATCTTGCCGTAGTGAACATCGGAGGCCAGCATGGTGGTGATGTAGGCAACCAGAACAAAAGGTGAGAAATAAACCATGGTCTCACTGAATCCCGCCATGTCATATTCAATGCCGCTTTTAGCACCAAGAAAAACATAGACAGCAAAAATCAGAATAATTTCAAGGGTCGTCGTTACCTTGTCCAGCGTGATTGCACTGGAAATAACAACCAGCAGATAAAGATTCAACAATGGGCTTTGAATAGTGCCTGTATTCCACAGTATCCAGGTGATAAAAATAATCATCACCCAGGTTTCTATAGCCAGTTTCCAGGCATATTGGGGAGTATCGAGATTGACATAATTAAAGCCAAGCACGAAGACCGCGTAAGCGAGCATGGAAAGAGTCATCCAGAAAGGCTCGGCTGTTACCGTAGTGCCCGGAACAACTATATAGAGGATGACAAGGATCAGCAGCAGAAATTCAATTTCAGTCAGGCTGCGAGAAAACCCTTTCAGCTCGATTTGATCAATATTCAAATCTTTTGACTGGTCTCTATCCTGACTTCTCATCTGGAATTCCTGTTTATTATTCCGGGTCTTTCCACCCCTTCCCCCTTTCTACCCTTTCTACCCTTTCCAGGCCTGCTATCGTTCCCGGCATTCCCTTAACAGGGACTTATTACTACTGCCAGCTTCAGATGGCGAATGACACTTTGTCGTGTCTATTATTGTGAGACTTTTATGCATAGACCTTTTTTACAGGGTTTTTATAAAAAGGCTTTGCTTGAAAAACTATCTTTTCAAACACTGGTATGTTTACCATTTCCCATTATGGCACACCTTATCCTATGATTTAATTAAATAAAATGACCAGTTTTTAAAAACCCCAACCAGCTCAAATTCTATGCTCGCCACTTTAGAGTTTTTATTTCTGCCCTGTCCGGCCTGGATCAACTGATTTTATTTATCTGTCACCACTTATTACCTGCTACCTGCTACCTGCCCAGATAGGCTCGCAGATGTGAAGAATAGTGCCTGTTCAACAGAGTTTGCCGGTATAACACCAATTCATTATCCAGACAGGGTCTAAGCAGATTCACCTCATCTTTTTCCAGCACAGCAACGGGCAAACCATTTTCAAAAAGAATACGGTTTTTTGCCAGTCTGGCTATCTTCCTGCCCGGTAAAATAACACCGATCAGGTTTAGAGGATCAGTGCCGTTTATAAGCCTGCGGGTAACGGTGTCTTCAGCTTGCTGTCTGAGGTCGGCAGCACACTGCCTGAGGGATTTTACCGTTTCAGGTAAAGCAAACTGTTCACCACCGATACCGGCTATAAAGCGCCCTCCCCTGACGCGCCCCTGTAATTCCATGCGCCGCAGTTTGAGCAATAGCAGTCGCCATGGGGGCGAATAATTTTCCTGCTCGAGAACCTTCTTGCTTATCACTCCCCATCGTTGCAGGTAAATACTGACAAGTTTTTCCAGTATCTCATCATCCTTCTCTTTACGATGTTCTTTACCCTGTTCTTTACCCTGCTCAGACGCTTCTTTGCCAGCAACTGCCGGCTGTGAGATCAGCGTCCAGCGACCGGCATCCTCGATCTCATAGAGCGAACGCCGCGTTTTCCCATCCCGGCCTTTCCTGTTTTTTTTGCCTTTTACACTAAGCAATGCGCGCATGCCGCTGAAACTGTCACTGGTTACTACACCAAGGCTGACCAGCTCCGCCAGGGCATTTTCTGCCCGGGTTTTTATGAGACCGGTGTCCCGCACAATATCAAGAAAGAAACTGGCCCCTTTATTCGCCAACAGGGCCATGATCTCTCCGGCATCACTGCTCATAGCTTTCGGCACTGCGCTATCAGCAGGAACCAGATTGCTCCATAAAGACAGATTGTCCCGTTGCACCAGGTTTATCGGTGTACTTTTCACCGGCCCGGCCCGTGGCCGTGTGGCAGAAACCTCATCACCAGCAGGCACACGTGCTTTCTTGCCCTGACCATTCTGGCTCACCTGAACTGCAGGGAAAAATTTACCCCAGCTAACGCGACCACTCAGACATAACATGTCGAGCAAGGCAGGGTCATAACCGGGCAGTCTGCCAGGCAGGATATCGCTTTCCCAGGCTGAGGCTGGGGCACTGATGCCATCGAGTTTTTGCAACAGCCTCGATAGCGTTTCATGAGTGGCTGGCATGGCCACCTCTGTTTCCTGAGCCAGATCCCGTACTTCATGATGGCGAAAAAGAAATTCCATATACGCCTGCAGGGATACCGGCTTGATACTTTCTCGATGGGAGTCAATGGTATATCGATGAATACGCTGCAGTAAGCGACGTTCGCACCACTCCTCCGCAGTTAATATTGATCCCGCCAATAGCGGCGAGTACTGTCCTTTAAAGACAAAGCCTTCAGCCTGCAAGCCATGCAAGGCAAACTCAATGTCAGAGACTTCAAGACCAATATCATTGGCTAATCGAATACTGCTGACCGGTCCCAGACATTCCAGCCTGCCCCGAATAATTTCCTGTAACGCCGCTTCACGACTGAGCGCAACATCAACAATATTTTCCGGCACATCAACTACCGGATCAAAATTCATTGGCAGCGCCAGTGCTTTGAACCAGTCAATTCTTTCAACGGCAATCCACAGGCGCGTTTCCCCATGACAGGCCAGTGTGACTCGGCCGGCCTGCAACAAAGGCTCCAGGTAAACACGGTAATTCTCGCCATCGGGTCCAGCACTCATCTCCGTATCGGTGATAAACCCAAGCACCAGTAATGCGTCATGTAACTCATCAGCAGAACGAATCCAGGGCCACGCTTCCTCCCTGACCCGGGCAATTGCCTCGGCATCCAGATTGCTGTAATCGTCTGTTTCAGCAGGATCAAGCCAGCTACGATTGCGAATGGCATTGGTGCGCCTTTCCTCAAAAGGCGCGTCATCAAGGAAGGCATAAGGCCGGGCATTGATGATTTCCTGGGCAAAAGGAGAAGGCTCGCGTAAATCCCTGGCCACCAGCTCAAGCTCATTGGCTTCGATTGAATGCAGCAGACTTAACAGTTCATCAAGATCCATGGCTTCGGTCAGACAGTCATGGATGGTTTGCTGCACCAGAGGGTGATCCGGCACATCACGCTTGCCCGTCAGGTTTTCCTGACAGGCAAGCTGATCAGGAAACACCTGGGCAATCAGGTCCTCCGCATTCATGCGCTGAAATTGAGGTGGCACCCTGCTGCCATTACGATTCCTCTGTATTGCCAGTGAACGGGTAGCATTCCAGCGCCAGCGGGACTCAAACATTGGTGCATCCAGCAAGGCCTGGATCAGTACCTCTCTTACTGTCGCCGCCTTCAGATAATGAAAGACATCTGCTACCTCGAAACTGTGAACGGGACCCAGCGAGATCACAATACTGTCCTCATTGGCGGCAGCCTGTAACTCAAAATTAAAACTGCGGCAAAACCGTTTGCGTAATGCCAGTCCCCATGCCCGGTTCATACGACTACCAAATGGCGAGTGAATCACCAGGTGCATGTCACCCACTTCATCAAAAAACCGCTCCATCACAATAGCCTCACGGCTGGGCATTACATTGAGGGCATCGCTTCCCGCCTTCAGGTAATCCACGATCTGCTCTGCTGCAGAAAACTGCAGACCGACATCCTTGACCAGAAAATTCACAGCAAGGGGCACTGACTCATTGAGCAATTCACGCAGGGTTATTCTCAAGCGCGATACCGATTCTGACAATTCTCTACTGCGTCCGCCGCCCTCGCCAAACCAGAATGGAACGGTGGGCGGCTGACCACTGGCATCGGCAACGCGTATTTTGAGTCCGTCTATTCTCAACATGCGCCAACTGTGATGACCAAGGGTAAAAATATCACCGGGCAGTGACTCCAGTGCGAAATCCTCGTTCAGGCTACCAACGATAGTATCTTCCGGGTCCAGCACAACCTGGTATTCAAACATGTCAGGGATAGCGCCACCGTTGGTCAGCGCGGTAAGCCGGGCCGACTTTCGTGGCCTGACATTACCGTTAATGCGATCCACATGCAGCAAGGCGCCGCTGCGTCCGCGCCTGCTGGTATAACCATCACCCAGCATTTGTACTATCTGGTCAAACTCCTCACGAGCCAGGTCCCGATACGACCAGGCGCGGCTGAATAATTCAAACAATGCATCCAGTTCCAGACCTGCTTCCTCGTCTTCACAGGAGGCAGTTTCAGCAACAATATGTTGGGACAGAATATCCAGTGGTTTTTCAGGAATGCACAACTGATCGAGCTCACCGCGCCTTACACTATCCAGCAAGGCAGTACATTCAACCAGATCATCCCGGGTCAATGGAAACAGGACACCTTTGGGAATACCCCCTACCTGGTGACCACTGCGTCCGACTCTCTGCAAGAAGGCAGAAATACTTTTGGGAGAAGAAAACTGTACTACCAGGTTTACCGAACCGATATCGATTCCCAGCTCCATGGAGGCGGTAGCCACCAGCACCCGTAGCTGCCCATTTTTCAGGCGTTGTTCAGCCTGGTGGCGATGGTCCTTGCTCATGCTGCCATGGTGAGAACTGATGAAGTCTTCACCAATGCGTTCGCCCAATGACAGCGCAAGTCGCTCAGCAAGCCGGCGCGTATTAACAAAGATAAGCGTGGTCTGATGACTGTCCACCAACTCTACCAGGCGCTCATACAATTCCTCCCATACCTCGTTACTCATAAGAGCCGTGAGTGGAGATTTGGGGACTTCCAGACTTAAATCCAGGGATTTTTTATGGCCGCCATCGATGATGACACAGTCTGTGCCGTCGCTGCTGACATTGTGTTTACCCACCAGATATTTCGCTACTTCGGTAATGGGTTTCTGCGTAGCAGACAGCCCAATGCGTTGTAAGGGTTTGCCGACCAGATGCTCCAGGCGCTCCACCGACAGTGATAAATGCGCGCCGCGTTTATCACCAAGCATGGCATGGATTTCATCGACAATCAGGGTGTCAGCATTGCCCAGTAAAGCGCGCCCGCCCTTGCTGGTAAGCAACAGATACAGAGACTCCGGTGTGGTAACCAGAATATGCGGAGGATGTTTGAGCATCTGCTGGCGCTCATACTGGGAAGTGTCACCGGTGCGAACGGCAACTTTTATATCAATACCGGGATATCCCTGCGCTTCCAGTTTCTGACAAATAGCGGCTAGCGGTTCCTGCAGATTACGCTGGATATCATTACTCAGGGCCTTGAGGGGAGACACATAGATAATCCGGGTACTGCTTTCCAGCTCATTATTGAGTGCCTGTTGTACCAGGCGATCAATCGATACATAGAATGCTGCCAGAGTTTTACCGCTTCCGGTGGGCGCCGCAATAAGGGTATTTCGGCCTTGTTGAATTGCCGGCCAGGCTTCTTGTTGAGCCGCAGTTGGCTGCCCCAGAGTCTCCTCAAACCAGCTACGCGTCAGGGGATGGAAGGCATTAAAAACCATAGCGAAAACCAACTAATGTGCAAATAATATGAAACGTAAAAGGCATTCCGGAAAAATTACATCCTTCGCTTGGGTATACCTTGTATAGTAGCCTGTTAAATAAAAGCAGACCATCATAGCAATAGATTTTTACTTAACCTGTAAATCAACTTATTACTTAACTTATACCAATTCTGCCCATGGGATTAAGCATCAAGTTCAAGCTGTTTTTCGCAATTTTGTCAGTGCACATTATTGTCTACGTAGCTATGTACAGCATTGGACGTTTCAACTTTGATAGCGGCTTTCTGGATTACGTCTCGCGCATCGAGGAAAGACAGGTTCCTGCCTTGCTGGATGGATTGGAAAGCTTTTATGTACATACCGGATCCTGGGACCCTATCCGTGAAGACTTCAGGAAATTTGGTGATCTGATTCGTGAAAGTATTGAAAGTACCGTTGACCCGGAATTAAATGCCCGCCTTGGCACACAACGACCTACACCGGCCAGGTTTTCGCCCAACGACTGGTACTACACCTCTGAATACAGCCCGGCCCGTCCTTACCTAGCTCTACTGGATGCCGATGGATCAATTATCTGGGGTAGTGAAGATGCCATGCCTGCGGCAAACCAGAATCCTATAGTTGTCGGGGGCAAAACCGTTGGCTTCCTCGCTGTTACCAGTCGGCAACAATTATCAGAACAGGCAGATCTGCTGTTTACAGAGCAGCAAAAGCAGTCATTTTTTACCTTCGCCCTGTTTCTCGGCATCATTTCAGCGCTTATTGCCTTTCCACTTTCTACCTTTATGGTGCGCCCTGTCAGGGAACTGGTTGATGGCACCCGCCGCCTTGCCAATGGTGACTATACCTCGCGTATTCCTGTCCGCGGTTCTGACGAACTAACGCAGCTTTCAGCAGATTTTAACTCCCTTGCCGATACCCTTGACCAGAACAGACTGGCACGTCAGCAATGGATTGCAGATATCTCCCATGAATTGAGAACCCCCCTATCCATCCTGCAGGGAGAGCTGGAATCATTGCAGGACGGCATTCGCCCCATGAATCCGGATACAATCAACTCACTGCACCATGAAGTGGTTCACCTGAACGCTCTTGTCAACGATCTGCATGAGCTTTCCATGTCAGATCAGGGCGCGCTGATTTACGAAAAGAAAGAAATTAACCTGACCGAAATTTTTGAGATTTCCAGAGACATGAACAGGCATAAGCTGGAAAAACACCATATAAAATTGACGCCAAAAATACATTCTCGCTTTGCCGATAACCGTATCCAGACTATTGGAGATGAAAACAGGATTATTCAGCTGTTTGATAACCTGTTTCAAAACACTTGCCGCTATACCGATGATGGCGGCGAATTGGTGGTCAGTATTTCCCAGACAGGAAAAAAAGTAAGAATTGAATGGTATGACTCAAAGCCCGGTGTTACTAATGACAATCTGGAACACCTGTTTGATCGCCTTTATCGCGTGGATTCCTCGCGTAACCGAAAAGAAGGGGGGTCCGGCCTCGGCCTGGCCATCTGCCGCAATATTGTTGAAGCACACGAAGGGTCTATCCGTGCCGATCATTCTGAGCTCGGAGGGCTGAAACTGATCATCGAACTGCCCTGCCTGGAAAGCTGACGCGGACTGCAGCGCAGCCTTCAAGATTCATTTGCTCAGTGATAACTGCCGAATTACACTAATACTCTTTGCCTTAGTAATAAGTGTCCCAAGATATAAACCTCCAAGGGTTAAATGATTATGAGCCAGCATGTTTTGATCGTCGAAGACGAAGTTAAAATCGCTTCCCTGCTGCAGGATTATTTGCGCCAAAGCGGGTTTGAAACCGACTGCTTGTACAATGGCTCTGAAGTGGAAAGTTGGCTCGCCGAGAACACCACTGATATTGTCCTGCTTGATTTGATGCTCCCTGGTAAAACCGGTGTGGAGATTTGCAAGGATGTCAGGAAAAATTCCGCCCTGCCGATCATAATGATAACCGCCAAGGTTGAGGAAATTGACCGCCTGCTTGGTCTTGAACTGGGTGCCGATGACTATATCTGCAAACCATTTAGCCCAAGAGAAGTGGTTGCCAGGGTAAAGGCAGTATTGCGACGCACAGATAATATCGAAAGCCTTTCTGACAAGGGCCTGGTACTGGACACTGAGACTTACAAGGCAAACGTTAATGGTCAGAATCTTGACCTGACAGCTGTGGAGTTCCAGTTACTCAAGGTCTTATCAGACCAGCCTGGCAGAATTTTTTCCCGCAGTGTTCTGGTTGATAAAATCTATAATGATGGCAGAGTAGTCAGTGACAGAACCATTGATAGCCATATAAAAAAGCTGCGCAAGAAAATTGCCGATGTACTACCTGATGTAGAACTGATTCATTCACTCTATGCCGTGGGTTACAAATTCGAGTGGCTGTAAAAAGGACATAATAAAAAGCCGTGGCAGATGTCATTGTATAGGTAACAATAAAACATATCCCGACATCGGATTAGCGCTTTAAAGGAAAATTCTGCATGAAAAACCAATCATTTCTGGGCCTTCTATTTTTCTCTCTGTTATTCAGTGCCAGTGTTTCTCTCGCACAGGAGCAGACATTCGCTGAATGGTTGGATGAATTACGTGCCGAAGCTCTGGGCCTGGGAATAAACGAAACAACCCTGGATGCTGCATTCGCCCTGGTTGAAGAGCCCATTCCCCGCGTCCTGGAGCTGGACAAAAGCCAACCGGAATTTGTGCAGACTTTTGCCGGCTATATGCGCAACCGCCTCAGCGATGCACGCATCGAACGGGGAAAGAGTTTACTGATAGAACACAAGGATTTATTCAATCGCATCCAGCAACAATATGGTGTGCAGCCGCATTACCTGGTGTCGTTCTGGGCATTGGAAAGTAACTTTGGTGACTTTACCGGTGGCTTTTCCGTGGTCAATGCGCTGGCCACTCTGGCGTATGATCCGCGCCGCAGCGATTTTTTCCGCAGCGAATTATTGACTGCACTGCGCATTATCGAGGAAGGCCATATTCCGGTAGAGCAAATGTCAGGTTCCTGGGCAGGCGCCATGGGTCAATGTCAATTTATGCCATCGACTTTTTATGCCTATGCTCGCGATGGTGATGGCGATGGTCGTGTTGATATCTGGAACAGCGTTCCCGATGTGTTTGCCTCGGCCGCCAATTACCTTTCGCAGAACGGCTGGCAAAGTGATGAACGCTGGGGCCGCGAAGTAATTTTACCGGATGCTTTTGACTTCAATCAGACCGGAACCGGCGTCAGAAAAACAGTAACTCAATGGAACAGTCTGGGTATTCGTCGCGTTAATGGCAACGCATTGGGAAATGCTGACATGCTTGGCTCCATCGTTTTGCCGGCTGGGGCACAAGGCCCGGCATTTCTGGTCTACGATAACTTCCGCACCACCATGGTCTGGAACCGCTCCACTTTTTACGCCATTTCTGTCGGCCATCTTGCCGATCGCTTTGTCGGAGGCAGTCCAATCATCAATATGCCCTCTGTTGAGGAACGTCCTCTGAGCAGAAGCGAAGTCATTGAACTTCAGGAATTACTAAATGCCCAGGGCATAGATGCCGGGACACCGGACGGGATAATGGGTTCAAGGACAAGAGCGGCAGTACGCGCCTTCCAGGAGAAGGCAGATATACCTACCGATGGCTACGCCAACTTTGATCTGCTTGAGGCCATAAGAACGTTTTGAGACGTCATTTGCCTGGTCGAATTTAGCCGGAAGCCTTGGCTTCGTTCACCAGTTCAATCAATGCCGCTGAACTTTGCGGATTTCCCACTAGGCGGCCATTGATAAACAGCGAAGGTGTAGAGCGAACACCGGCACGAATACCGCCTTGCTGATCAGCTACAATCTTGGCGCGCACTTCAGGCAATTCAATATCTGCCCGTAACTGCTCAATATCAAGACCGAGCTGCGCGGCATACTCTTCAAACAGTGGCGCAGGATCATTCATCGGACTCCAGGCCTGCTGATTGGCAAAAAGCAGATCATGCATTTCCCAAAAACGTCCCTGCCTTCCCGCAGCCTCCGCATAACGGCTGGCCTGAAACGAGAACCGATGAGTATCAAGGGGAAAGTGCCTGAATACCAGCTTCACATCATCCCTGATTCTGGGCCAGGTGCGAGCAATAAGCTGGAATTCGGTCATACAGGCGGGACATTCAAAATCAGCGTACATGGTAACCACCACATCAGCCTCAGCAGAGCCTTTAACGTGATCAGCCTCCCCGACTAAATCTGGCGGCAAAGATGGAGGTCCGGTAAACAGACCCTGATAAAATACAAACAGCGCCAGGGGTACCAGAATAACGATGGCAGCTTTTACAATAAGCGCAGTGACTTTTTCCTTACGCTTTGCAGCTGCCTGCTTTTCTTCCTTTATCTTTAGTCTTTCTTCTTTCTTTGACATGGTTTCCTGACTTTCCAAAATCTATTTAATTATTCACAGTGGATTCTTTGGCCGCACCATATTTGGCAATAATCGCTATGGCGCAAAGCACTATCAGCACCGCTACGATATAACCGATATTAAACATACTGCCTTTTGCGGTGGCTACAATGCCGTAACCGATTGCCCCTGTAAACAGGGCGTAGTAGACAAATACCATAAGGGTTTTCCTGATCACTTCCCCTTCTCTGCCAATCAGTCCAACTACCGCGGATGCGGCAACAACATTATGCACACAGATAACATTTCCGGCGGCACCACCCACTGCCTGCAGGGCAACAATCCAGGTGGGGTCAGCACCAATACGTTCGCCCACACCAAACTGGAATAATGAGAACATCATATTACTGATGGTATTACTGCCTGCGACAAAGGCTCCCATACCACCAATGAAAGTGGAGAAAAATGGCCAGGCATCACCAGCAAGAGCGGCAACGCCTTCGGCCAGTTCAATAGGCATTTGCTGATAGCCGGCACTGCCTCCATCCGAATTCAGAAATACCTGAACCATCGGTACCGTAAACACCAGTGCGGCACCAGCGGAAAGCATGGTCCTGGCCGAGGTTTTCCAGGCATTGACGTAGGAACGGGTGTCCATGCCATGCAGGAAATAGGTAATAATAGAGACGGTAATAAACAATGCTGCCGGGGAATAAAAGGGCTGTACAGACTGACCAATAGTGGTGCCGAAAATATCACTGATGGAAAACGTAGCGACACTGCCGCGCAGCATATCCAGTAAAGGTAGCTGCGGTAAACGCGTTAGAATCAGCAAACCGGCAACGATGATATATGGCATCCAGGCCTTGGCAAGACTCATTCCAGGTCCTTCAAATTGCTTCTCTTCCATTTCGAAACGACCAATCCACAGTGAATCCCATTCACTGCGCTCAGGAAATACCCAAATATCACCTTCTTTTGGCATCAGGAAACCTTTGCGCGCAGCTGTCACAACAATGGCAAGGCCGATCAGACCGCCGAACAGGGAAGGAAATTCCGGCCCCAGATAACGCGCCACCAGCACATAGGGAATGGTCATGGAGAAAGCCGCAAAGATGGCAAACTTCCAGATCTTCATGCCTTCGATAAACGATTTGTTTTTCCCGAAAAACTGGGTCATGACGCAGACCAGAATTAATGGGATGAAGGTGCCGGCAATAGCATGAAGCAGCGCCACCTTGGCGGCGATAAAGGAAACCAGTTCCAGGTGGTCCATACCAAGCTCAGTGGCATAGGCCATTACTGCTTCATCATCTGCCAGACCGGTAAAGACACCTGTGAGCATCGGGGTACCCAGGGCGCCGAAAGAAACCGGGGTGCTCTGGATGATCATGCCGGAAACAACCGCAGCCATGGCCGGAAATCCCAACCCTACCATCAGGGGGACTGCAACTGCAGCGGGCGTCCCGAAGCCGGCAGATCCCTCAATAAAAGAACCAAATAACCAGGCAATGATAATGACCTGGATTCTGCGATCCGGCGTTATGTCGGAAAAGCCTTTTCTAATACTCTGAATCGCGCCACTTTCCTGCAAGGTGTTAAGCAGTAGAATGGCCCCAAAAATAATATAGATCAGCTCAATCGCATCAATAAGCCCATTCACCGAGGCGGCCATTACTTTGACGAAAGGAATCTGCCAGACAAAAAGCGAAAGCAATACGGCCACTACATAGGAAATTGGCATAGCCCGACTTGCAGGCCAGCGCAGCATAACCAGAAAGACCGCGACAGAAATGATAGGCAAAAGAGATAAAAGCGCCAGAATACCATTGGACATAACAGATCCTTAAATTATGTTTATTATTGTTAACCAGATTTTATTATTGATAAAAATTGACTGTCGCCAACTGAATTTATTTCATGCTTTAGCGGACGATCGAAAGCAAACAAGCATAATGCAGGACTCCATGTTGCACAAGACTTGAACCTGCCTCTGTGATTGGTCGATCAATACAGCTGCCGGCCTCGCTCATCGCTTACTTATTAACTGCACAATCAATAATTTATCTCCAGAATTTATTAGCCTTCTGTCGATCGTGATTGCTATAATCCGCGCCCTGAATTTCTGGCCTCGGTGAAATTAGCCATAGTGAGCAATTCGCTGTTTCTACCAGCCAGGTTTACTCAATGGAGTTTGATTCTTTTCAGAGAAGAAAAGGATCACGAGTACTAAACCTGGCGCCTTGATACCGAGACAGGCAGACTGGAAATGCTCCGGTTTTGTTAAACATTTTTTCAATCTTTTAGAGTACTGAAGGATGAGTGTAGAAACACAAGAAACTGTTGCCAAGGAAAGCCACTCTCCTGAGAGTCAGGCGCTGGAAGACGTTGTCGTGCGCTTCGCCGGTGATTCCGGTGATGGTATGCAGCTTACCGGCTCAAACTTCACCGAGGTGACAGCCCTGTTCGGTAATGACCT
>Ga0255773_10001582_pt1 | contig 22594 bp, 39 predicted proteins | sample 011ome_17_FD_179971 | JGI IMG/M metagenome (GOLD analysis project Ga0255773, IMG submission 179971) | Coastal salt marsh microbial communities from the Groves Creek Marsh, Skidaway Island, Georgia - 011502XT metaG (version 2) | ecosystem: Environmental > Aquatic > Marine > Intertidal zone >...
CACACATTGCTAACCACCACCCATCTTTACCTTGCCATACTAGGGCAAATTGTCCTTGAATATTGGGTATAATGTGGTCAGCAAAATTGTGATTTAATTGTTTTAATGGCTCGTTAATCCACCCTGCTAACCAGAGTGTACCATTAAACATGTCATGCCGTTTAAATTTATTATTTGTGTGGAATTTCATCAGTTAATTTTTTAATAAACCATTCTTTCTCAGAATAAAAGGATAAATGGCGACTGCGAGTTTCATTATTAATTTTATAGAACTTTGCTACAACATAATAGTCACGCCACAATGTCCATACCCCACTATCCATGCGTACTGGGAACCAGGCAAATCTTGTAGTAACCTCAGTTACCAGAGGGAACATCGCGCTTATATGTTTCATCGCCTGGCCATAGGGGCATCTGTGTACCCTGTTTTCGTTTCGGTATTTTACTATCAGCACTTGATACACAAGCACCTGTTGTACATTTTACAGGCCCGTCAAATAAACGGAATCCTGTTTCAATATTTCCAAGTGGTTGGTCATGACAACTATAGGATCGTTTAACGCTACCATCAGGCTCGCGAATAATAATACTCCTATAACCACTAGAACACTCCCAACCATTAAAGTTGTTAAAGTTAAACGCATTAAATCTCTCCGCTTGATCCATGTACCAAGGATTTCCTTCACTGTCACGGAATTCAATCTGCATATGCCATGGAACATTTGCACTCTGCTTGTGGAATTCACTGTCCTTATCCATGCGGAATGTTGGTTTAGGACGATCTATTTTCTTTGCTTCTTTAGCCTTTTGCTCAGTGTAACTGCGTTGTGGCATACCATTCCACAATCTCTTTTTCATATCTTCTGTGTAACCATCAACAACACGGCTTGCTGTCGGATCGCTCTGTGGCTTTAGTGTAACATTAATACCTTGCTCGTGAAAGAACAGTGCGTTATCCCAATCACGCTCAAACCATTCTGGAACCATAACTTGATTAATTGTAATTTGTACGTCATGTTCCTGACAGAAGATTAGTTTGTCAGCAAACTGTTGCATCTTCTCTGGTGTATCCACATGCTCTGTGTGTAAACTTGCTGTAATACTAGCACGATGAAACCTACTTGCGTGTTGTACATAAGTTTCAAACCATTTCATATTACGACTACAGTTACTTGTCATATGTACACTGGTATAGTTAGTATTGTCTACATCGTTTGCAAGATGCTCCATAATGTCGAGATATCCAGGGTGAAAGGTTGGCTCCCCTCCACTGAGGGAAAAGTGATAACTATTGAATCCACGCTCTCGAGCCTGTCGTTTAATTTCGTCAACAGTTTTGAGACAGAGTTCTGTTGGTCTGTGGTCTTTTCTATCTGAGCGGGCATAAGGCCAGCAATAACTGCATTTGTAATTGCAGAAGCGGCCCAATAGCCAACTAACAGTGAACATGTCACGGTAAAGCATAGTACGCTGACCCACCCGTACCAGGTCTTCATAAGGGGTCTTTGTGAAATCATATTCACTCCATTTTAAATCTGTCATGTAGTCCTCGCTAAATTTACATAAAAGTTAAACTTTTCTGCATCTTGTTCTGTTCTAAAGTACCAACAACTAGTATTACCGTCCCAGTTATCTGTAACTTCTTGTTGCCACCAACTTTCGCCAAATACGCCTAAGTTTTGAGTACACCACTCAACCCATCTTACAGCGTCTGGATCTGATAATCCGTTATATGTAATAAAAACTCTATGTTCCATATTCTTCTTTAAATTGATTATAAAAAGGCATCACCTTATATTCCCAATATGATTCTGTTATTTTTACATACCAGTTCCAGTTTAATGTTCCTGCTATTTCTATTACTGCTTGCTTAAACTTAACTGGATCATTAATAAACAAATTAATATGATCAATTAAAAAACTATTTTCTGGATCCTCCCAGTAAATAAAACGACTTGTTTCATCTTGTAATGTATCCAAATAATGTCCATCAAAGTCCAATGTATCGTAGTAACTATGTAGAGTAAACTGTTGGCTAACTAAACTATGAGTATATAAACAAACACGAGTAATAGGAATATCTGGAAAGCAATGTGCTAATACATCACTAATACGAGTATTTACATTATTTCCAGTAGGGTGTGTGCAAAAACTCATCTTCGTTGCATCACTACCGCCAATGCTATACAAGTCTGCAAGTATTTGTTGTTTATATTCTCCAATAGTATCGTAATAAATTAATTTACCGCCAATATTATTTCCTGGCATTTTGCTTGTTTCTTCAAACTCTATAATTCGGTCTAGCATATCAACATCATTTTGCCAGCAATTAACAAACTCAGGACTGCATTTACTAGCAAGAGTAATAAAGAAGTCGCCACCAGCGCCAGGAACAAAATCAAAAAGATATATTTGTTTTATATTTGGGTAACCTAATTCTTTTAAATTAATCATCTAATTCTTTATTAAATTCAATAAATCTGTTATATTTGTCTGAATTATTTTTATTATCTTTAATGCAATATTCTAACCATTTAATAGCATTATCAATATGCAATACATTATATTTGTTTGCTCTAGGTAATCCGTTATCGTAGAAATATTGTTTTAATTCTAATAATCCATTAATACTTTCCTGTAATTGTTCTGGTGGTAATATATTTGCATGTTGAAATTCGGGATATTGTAGACGACTGGTGTGCCATTGTATTCCTAACTCTAGTATAATTGCTTTTGCCGTTTTGTCAAGTGATAATGCATTGTGTGCAGAAATACAAGTTGTTCCTTTTATTTTACTAATTTTATTTCCTAATTTATTCTGAACTTCTTTAATATTATTTTTTAATGTTTCCCAATCACTACCACGTCTTACTTTTGAATTTAATTCACTGTCTCCATCGATACTAATTGTTATTTTTACATCTTTAAAGTTTTGCCATAGATCAATAACATTTTGTTCATCATTTAATTTTAATTTACTTAAATTTGTGCTGTACTTTAATGTAACCTGTTCAGGATGTTTAATGTTACTTAGAATACGATAGTGAATAGGATCCAGTAATGGTTCGCCTCCAGCAAATTCAATCTCTCTAACATGCTCCATTAGTCCTACAAGTTTATCAATAAATTTAGGATTAGTTTCAAACATATTGTAGAGACGTTTACCGCCAGCAATGTTGTGAACATTTTCCACATACTCCTGAGTTTCTTTGTCGTAATATTTTGCTACCCTATCCCAATCAGTAGCCCATAAACTACTGTCTTTTGGCCAGCACATACGACATTTGAAGTTACATATGTTGCTTAGTTTTAATTCTAAAAGAGGAATACGAAATGGTGTAAAACCAGTGTTTGCCCATTGTACTACATTATCAATATAGTTGAAGTCTTTATCATATTCCCATTGCCAGTCAATCATTCTATTTTGACGTAAACTAACAATACCTTGATCTTCCATCTTCCAACAATTTTTACACTGTGAAATTTTCTCACCGTTTGCTAGGCTTTCTCTAACTCCATTCATATAGTCTGAGTTCCAATATTCTTCTAAGTCAAAGTCGTTACTCTGAACATGAGGGTTACCATTGTAAGTATCATATCCATCTTTAGGACTTTTAGGAGGTTGTCCTCTACAACATAATTTAATTTCACCTTGTGGAAGTGTGCTAATATGTGTCCAGGGCATTAAACAAAAAGTATCAGGATTTAGGTCACGTCCAGATATTTCAGATAATTCATTAATTAATTTTTCAGTTAAATTCTTTTCGTTTTCGTAATCAATAGGCCTAGGAGTTTTTTTCTGCATTACTAACTCTTAATTTATTTACATAGTCAGGGTGTGCTTTACTAATAGCAACATCAGCAGCACAGATACAATCTGGTTTGTTACATATGATTGTATCAGTGGGCATTTCGAATGTACCCTCATATATATTACCAAGTTTTCCACCTACCTTACAGATAGCACGATACACATCACCAGTGTTGGCAATGCTGATTTGTTGTACACCAGCCCAACATTCCCAACCCATGAAACGATTCTGCTCTCTGGCAGTGACGCTATTCACATTGTCCTCTCGTTCTGTTCCGTCATCCATGTGAACTATTATATTATTAAAATTATTTGCTTTACTCATCATATTCATCCCATAAAGGCTTCGTCTGTCCTTTTGTATTATAACTTTCATCACTACACATTTTACGACAAACCTTCATATCAAAATTCTCAAATAGTTTTTTCATAAAATTACTATTAACTACTTCTTCATGACTATGCTTATTTAAATCTAATTCAGTTTTATCTTGATTATATTTCTCTGCCCATTCTGTCAATTGTTTGTGATTTGTATATACAAAACAACATGGGTAAAGATGCCCGTTTGCACCTACAAACCTATTCATTCCTTTAAGACATTTAGGTGACAGTCCAGTCAATTTGTTTTCTATATTCTGCATCATTATTAAACCATCCATTTCTATATTCTCGTATACTTTTAACTGGATAAAATTCATCAAATCCTAATTCTTTTGCAAGTAATCTTGCATCATCTACTTGATGTGCATTATAAGGAAATACCAGATATTTCCAAGATAATTGTGGTCTTTTATCTCTTGGTAGACTTGCAATAGTTTTTATTCCATCTAAAATTGTTTCCCACTTACTGTTCCTTCTGTAAATGTGATTAGTATCTGACATGCCATCTATACTAAACCTGAAACACGCAGCACGGTGCCAATTCAGCGATGCTGTTTTATTCCACCATTCAGTTGATCTATGACTACCATTCGTTTCTATCATACATTTTACTTTTCTATCTAAAAGTACACTAACAATTTCATGAAAATCTGGATGGTAGATACAATCACCATAAGCACCTACTAAATTATAAGTTTTATAATTGGTATTTTTTATTAAATTAATAGCAACATTCTTGTCTATAAAACCAGTATTCCATATATTCCTATCATGCCAGTTACTTTGGCGGGGACAGCATGGACAACTAACACTGCATTTTGTGGATAGTTCAATTTCAATAGGTATTAGGGTTGTATCAACCTCCTCTAAACTATTCCAATTTATGTGTTCACTTTCAGCCAATCTAATTCCTCTTTATTATAATAAGGCGCATCAGCCTCGAACTTTGCTATTTCTCTAAACTTAGGATGTTGTCCTAACATACCATCCTCAAAGGGCCTGTGCCACCCTGTGCGGTCCATGTTTACCCTTGGGCGTATCTTACGAATAGTATAAGGCACATCATACTTTTTCAGTTCTGCAATAATCTCAATACATTCATTTAACATACCTGGTAGGAACATGATATGAACATGCATACCTTTCCATTTACCTTGACGTAATCTCTCTTCTTCTTCCTGATAAAATTTGATTAGTTCCCAGATTGCTGTAATGTTATTAATAATTTTTTCGTGGTATGCAAATTCGAAATGGTAACTTATCACAACATAGTGCAAGTAGGGTAGTGCCTTCTCATATATTTTCATAGGAGGACTACCATTTGTTGTTACACTAATTTGATGAACTCCTTTGTCTTTAGCATATTCTAACATTTCCACAAACTTAGGATTAACAAAAGGCTCACCACCAGTAAAACTAATCTTTACTTTCTTTGTAGTTCCTGCTAAAATTTTATCAACTGTGTTTGTGAAAACTTCCCAGGGCATGTGTTCACTTGTATTATCATGTAATTCATTACCACAGTAACTACAGTTATAATTACAACGACGACCTAAGTTCCATTCAATACGAAGGATATCATCCTTTTTAGGATTTAAATCTTCTATACCTACAATGTTACTCAAAGTATTCTCCAAATTCTGGGCAATGCTCTACAACATTTTCGTTACGGAGATTATCCAAGTCACGAGTAAAATCTATAAATGTTTGCCACTTTGTATCATCGAACTTACGAGTACGCAAACTACGACATAGTGTTTTAAAATCATCAATTCCATCTAATTGTGCTAGAGCAATATCTCGCATACTATCAGGAACATTAAGAGGACTCAAATAATCTGGCTGGTTACAAATAGTTGTAAACGCACTAGTTGCATCTACGTTCGAGTATTTATCAGCCCAAGTGAACAGCAATTCTCTGAGCTCTTTTAAGTTAAGTAGGTTGTAGTTTTGTACAGTAACATTGAAGTTGATGCTTACGTTAGGCAGTTCATTATATGCTGCCATGTTGCTTTCAATCTGTTCAATATCATATTTGCCGCCACGTATGTAACTGTAGCGAGTACCTGTGCCTTCAATACTAAACACTAGACTCACATGTTTAAACTTGCTAAACAGTTCTATAATACCAGGGTTGCGTACTGTGCCGTTTGTTGTATACAACAAATGTACATCTGTCATACCTTCGTCAATCATCCACTGTAAAAATTCATCGTGGTGTTTGGCAAGCATGGGTTCTCCGCCTTTGAAGTCTATGCGCTTTATGTCCGTAAGATGAGGTAATATATTACGAATATCTTCCACTGTTACATTGCGAATGCTTTGTGGTTTGATATTCTTTTGGTACCGTCTGTCCTTAATACCAAGGATAACTTCTTCTTCGAACCAACTATTGCTTGCCCAACTTCCACACATGCGACACTTTAGGTTGCATACGTTTGATAGATTAATATCCGCTTGGACAATCTGCGGATCATCTACAATTAAATCTGTTGTGGGTTTTGTTATGTATTTGCCAAACTTTTCTTCAAACCATAAACGTCTACTGTGTCCTATTTGTCGTTCACGTTCCCAACAACTATTACAGTCAGCGGGCTTTTCACCATTGAGAAATGCTTGTCGCAAATCCTGCATACGTTGACTGTTCCAGTTTTCCATGATTGTATCATGTTCTGTATTTGGTGGTCTGCCCTTGTTTGTAAACTGACAGCAGGGTTTGATGTCGCCATTCGCGCTCAAACAAATACTGTGCCAAGGCATTTTACAAATACTATTGTTCACGTTTATGCCAAATACTATAATATCTATTCCCCCAACGAATTGTTTCCTCGTTAGGATGGTCCCAACCAATAACTTCTACATCACAGTCGTTCTGTTCTGCAAATTTATTAATATAATTTTCGTCCCATTCAAAGAAGTCAATCCATTGTGCTTTAGGATGATCATGTGTAATACCAGGATTTACACGAATAACAATCATGCCGCCAGGCTTACAGAACTCTACTACCTGAGAGACTTGTTCAGCAATGCGTTGTTCATCACCAAAGTTAATGCTACCCAGAGCAAACACAATATCATACTCTTCAGGAGCAATATAGTTTTCTAAACTAACTTGTATATCTGCTCGTTCATTGTAAGGATCAATACCAGTTAAACAATTTCCGAAGAACTGTTTAAATTCATTGTCACCACATCCAACGTCTAATATTCGTTTAGTTGTATCAGTGCCAATTCTATCCACTAATAATTGACCTGTATTTCGTGTTTTAAAATTAATTTGTTGTGTCCAGTAACCGCCTTCTTGTCCTTTGGTTTGATCCCATCCAAAATAAGTGTCTAGAATCCTGTCATCCAGGCTGTTTACCAAATTATCAAAAGCAACATCGCCTGCCATGTCATGCCCAAAACGTTCTTGTATAATTGTTTTTAATTCATTATATATTTTTCTATTCACTTGTTATATTCCTCTAATATTGAGTACCACTCAGGATATACTTCAGCAAAGTTTTCTTTTCTAAGTCTATCAAGTATATTAACTGTTGACATAAATTTATTTTTAAAATCCAAAGTTTGTGCTGGTGGTTTTGATTCAAGCATAAATTTAAGAGTGCCGCTTGTCCAATCACTAGGATTTGGATAATGTTCTATTACTTTTTGTTTTGCAGCATCACTTAGATATCTGATATCGTTCCAGTGTGCCATTACATAATGATCAGCATATTTACCGATACTAAATCCCAATTCATTCATTTTCTTTTCAAATTCATCTAAATAAAAAATATTAAACATACTAACTGTACAATCTATTCTACAATTAAAAAGCCTGTTTGTTGTTTTATTCAGTTCAGAAAACTTTTTAAGATTCTCTTCTACTTCGTCCCATACTCCTAGGTTCCTTGCGTATTCAAATCTTTTACCAATATCATCTATACTCAACTGCATTTCTACACTTCTGAATTGCCTAATGATTTCCATTTGTTCATCATCAGGGAATTTAGTTCCGTTTGTGTTATATCTTAGATCAATATTTGCATGATCTAAGTTTTGATCTTCTATAATTTTTTGTAAAAGTGTAAAGTGTTCTGGAACCATAAACGGTTCACCACCCATGATGTGAATAAGTTCTAAATCTTCACCCATTCCATTGATATCATTCCATACTTTTTCTTCATCGATCCATTCACATTGTTGTGTCCACTTAAATTCTTCACTTTCTTTAAATGTATCTGCTGTCAAAGATCTTTTTGTTTCGTAGTTTAGTTGGTATGCATCTTTAGTCCATTGGCTACTATTATGAACACCACATATACGACACTTTAAATTACATCTATTTCCTGGTTTAATTTCTAGCCATTTTAGTTTTCGTTCTGCTTTTTCACCTAGCATAACTTCTTCAGTAAAATCGATAGCATGTCTTTGAACACTAAATTTAATTCTGTTTACATACCTATTATTATCTTTCCAGCAATTGATACAAAGTTTGCTTTGTTCATTCTTATCAAAACTGTCTATCCATTCATGTCTAGCAGGATGCATATAACTTTCACCTATTGTAGATCCACTAATATTAAGTTTATCATTACCATTCTCAATAGGCTTTCCATAACAACATGGTTTAATATCACCGTTAGATTCAATTGCCATATGAATATATGGCATACTACAAAAGTTATTACCTTTTTTTAGTAGCCATTCTTCAACAGGTTTTCTTCTAACATAGTCAAATAACATCGGCGATGAAAAATCATGTTTGTAATCATAATTTATAACCATTGCTTCAGCAATTTTAGCAATAGTATTTTCTTTCCAGTTGGGATACTTAAACCATTTCTTAGCATTGTCAAAATATAGTACATCCATCCATCTATCTATAATGATTTTAATATCAATATATTTTACGTTTTTATCAAATATGTTAATATAGGTATCTAATCTTTCTACATCATCAATAATGAAATCAAAGTCAGAATAATCAGTGTATGTAAAACTATCTAAGAAACTAATTGTTACATTTCCTAAATCAAAATAATCATACCAATTGCTTCTTTTTTGATTTGATAATATTAATATTTTACTTTCGTCTAAAGACATAAACGCCTTCCCATTTTTCTCTACCCTCTAATTTATCATTACCGACACCAGGGCGAGTGTTCAACATCATCTTAATAGTATCAGTGTGGCGCAATCCTAGTGCCTCCGCTGTTTGTATCCAACGGTCCACAACAAAGTATTCCTTGTTACCGTATGACTTGTAGTCAGCAATGTTGGTGGCAAATATCCCTTCTGGATTAAGTCCACTAATAACATTTTTAATCGTGGGAACCACGTATCCCTCAAACCACTCGTCGAGGGTCTGGTATCGCACCATGCACTGTGTCTCTTCGTCACAGTATTTTTCCAGGTTAAAGTAGGGCGGACTGCTAAAGGCAAGATCGACGTTTTCTGGAACATATTGTTCTGATGTATTACATATAATTTTACCCGTGGCACCCGTTGCTTCCTCAATTAATTCATTTAAATAATTTAAATGCTCTATAGTTTCTGTATTTGGATCAATTCCCGTATACTCATAATTCATGTTGCTGGAGGTAATGCCCAAAAGTCTGCCTCCATACCCAGCACTATAATCGTAAACAGTACCCCATAAGACAGGACACAAACGCTCCACCAACGCACGAGCGTTCTGGGGTTTGAAGTTTTGGACGTTTTCTCCTGTGACCAGCTCAAGTGATCTGCGAATAGCCGTAGGGTATACCAACTTGTCGCCACTACGAAATTCAAAGCAAATACGAATAGCACGAGCCAACTTGTTATCGTCATAAAATCTATCCTTTAAACTATTTGATCCACGACCTTTTGGTTCGGCCGTCATCATGTTTGGAAATAGGAATCTATTAAGAGTTTGTCCTTGATTATTACCAAGTCCAATAGTATTTAGTTCCACTGGATTGTAACGAGTTCGCTTGAACTTTCGTATGCCCTCTATTAATCCCTTTTCAGTATAATAAACAATAGGCACAAGATCGATACTGCGATATATATCCGCCACTCGCTGGATAGTAGATTCAGGATCTCTGTCATAGACTTCCTTAGTAAACTTGTCTAGCTCAGTGTATTTACTCTCATAGCCTGTAAACTCATCACCTGTTATATGTTCAGGTTTTATGTTCCAGACGTCATGTAGCGTCTGAATATTCATAGTTTGTCGTTTCTGCGTTATCCTGTAGTTCAAACGCACCGTTCCTAAAATGGAATTTACGGGCCATTTCTGTTCGAGGACTAAGGGTTACAAACCGTTTAATTGGTTTATTGGCTTTTAAATAATCCCATAATACATTAATTAATTCTCTTCCAGCACCTGGAGCATAACTCCAAATAGTGTAGAAGATAGCATGGTCACCATGTTGTCCATCATTACATGCCTGTTGACTAAACAGATCAAGTTCCTGCTCTGTTGTAGGTACTTCATTTGTATAAGCGACACAAACTACTGCTTGAATAAGGCCAGTTTCTTCATCTTCTAGAGCGTAAACTTCTCTACCACTGCTGGTACGAAATTGAATACTCAAATGAGGACGAACTGGATCATCATTACAGTGACCCAGCAACCACGTTCCATTTAATAGTGTTAATTGATTCATTTATTGCCTTTCTGTTTCTGCCCTAATACTATCGAGCGTCACGGATAGTTTGGTGATAGGCTTGTCATTTATGGTCATGCCAAGGGTGACATAAGGTCCGCCGCTTGGATCAAACATTCCCAAGTTAGAAGTGTCTACACTTTCGTCACCTTCTTTGCCGCCGTATCGACACCATTCCATACTGTCGCCTGTCATACGAAATTGATATTCATTCTCACCTAGTATTACCCAAGTATACTCGTCACCATAACGATTTTTGTAAACTTTACCTGCTTCAAACATTTACAATCTCCACTGCATCGCCAAACCGTTCTTTAAGTTCATTCCAAACACCAGCATTAGCCATACGCAATCCTTGACGACCTCTAAACAGCACATAATTAGATCCACTTTCAGTTTTCACTTCAGCACAATCACTATTATTATCAATTTTAAGTTCTTTGATAGGACTGCTCATACGCCAACTGTCACCATATAGATAACTGCCGCTCCAGCCAGCCAGCACCTTTTGGAACTGCTCGCCATTGTGATTGACTTCAATGATTACCCATGCGTCTGGTACGATACCCTGTTCTGGTTCAAGTTTCATCTGCCCACCTTATACGTTTTCCATAGTGTGTTTCAAACTGTTGTATAAGTGTATTATACGACAAAAGTTCTTCGGTTGTCAAGTCCCACAGGTAGTCGCTTAGTGCATTCCAGTCCTCACTGAGCATAGGTTCGACACTGTATTCATTCCAACCGTCATAACCCGATTTACTGTCATCACGAATGTCTATACGTCCAGCACTCCAACCTTCTCCATGTTTAGCAATCCAGTTCTCGTTGATTGGACCCATCCAGTTGGTACTATAGGTAATCATACTTGTGGATCGCTCCCTGGTTGATAGTATTCCTTGCTATTGTCCTCTATAACAATTTTTAGAGTTCTGCCTTCGTCTTGAATCATGTAATACATGGATTCATCTTCTTTGAAGTATCTTACATACTCACGACCATCTGACCCAATGATTTCAACTCGACTAATCTTATCGTAATCAATGTATTCTACAATGACACTTTCTTTCCATAGTTTAGCAGCTTTCTTGGCGTCGTCTATTGTATCGTATGTTAGAGTAACAGGAATTCCATTAACGTCATTGTTTGTTACATACAACCAATCGTCATCAAATGGTATTTTTATTGCGTATTTCATCATTAATCCCATAGGCTCTCATAATACTTACCAAACAAACGAAAGCCATTGCTGATACGTTTTTGTTCTTTCTTAATTTCTTTCTGGTCTTCAAAACGCATATGCACATCGTCCTTGTTTGCTTTACAATCAAATGCGTATATCATTTCATCTAAAACCCAATCCCAACGTTCAAAAAACTTAGGATCAGTTTCGCCATTTTTATTGTAAGCATGAAGTTCTTCACCACTTGGGCGAAGTTCACGTGGTACATCTTCCCAATCAACATTAGGAGCACCATGTTTAGTTTCTTTTAGTTGGATAAGCATAGGTAGAATAATTGGAGCAAGGGTATGATCCATGCTCCAAGTATCGTAGTCGTGTATTGTTACTTCCACTACTTGTTCCTCGCCGTCATCAGTATACGGCTCAATATTAACTTTCACTTAAAAAGTCCTCTACTATTTTACTTGCTTCAGCAAATAAGTCTGTGTCTTTGACCTTAGTCAACAACTCTAGTGTTAGTGCCTTTTCAGCAACAAACACTTTCGCAAAATTGGGATCATTTTTAATGATGTCACGACTGTTGCTAATCATGTCTGCCAGTTTGATAAACTGAGCGTCTCGACTAGCACGACCGTTATGCTCACGATCCAGTTTTTTGCGAGCGGCACGATTACCATCGCTGGGTACACTAACGTCAGTCAGTTCCCAAACAAGCAAACTAACAACATCACCAAAACGACTGCGGATATCTTCAAACGTAACACTGGTATCTTCTACTGTGTCATGTAGTAAAGCCGCCTGTATCATTTCTTTAGTGCCGCCATGCGCCTTAACAATATCCGCCACTTCTTCAGTGTGCGTATGATAAGGCAGGCCAGTGTATTTTCTGACCTGCTGGTTATGCGCTGCACGACCAAACATTTTTGCTTGTGTAATGGTCGTCATATGTACCTCCTAGATCAGGTACTCAGGACCTGTCCAACGAATTGTGTATCCACCATCAATGATGTTACCACGAGCTGCGTTACGAGCAGGAGCATTATAACCAGCCGCTTTTAGGATATCACCCTTTTTAAATTTCTTATCATTGTCAGTATTAACAATGAAACCCCAAACACTACCATCACTAATAATTTTGATGTATTTGTTACCTTCTTTGACTGACAAAATGTCATCATATTTGGCAACTTTCTCAGCAAAGTAACCGCTAAGTTCTTCTTTGCCACCTTTACTTGCCCAATTAACAAAGTCTGATTTAATATTTTCAAGCAATGTGTTAATTTCGTTTTGCATAGTTCTAACTCCTGTTTTCTAACTATACCTTTATATTACAGTAAGATGTCTTACTTGTCAAGTAAAAAATTGTAATTTTCTCGAAATATTTCGACTTTTAGGTGTCTTTCTTCAATAACATCTAGAATGTCTTGGGTAAACTGTTCTAGAGTTTCACCCTCTTTTAACCACTCTGTTTTCCATCCATCCCTGGTAATAAATGTGCGATCAATCCATTGATCTTTAACAATCTTTTCCAGTTTACGAACATGTGGTGTGTGCCCACTAAACACTAATGGAAAGTGAGCACCGCTGTTTGGTCCTGCATGACTGACATAGTCTTGAGCTCTGGATTCGTAGTTACCTGTAATTCCAAAACCCAAGTCTGTGCTATTTTTGATAATGTAAAAGTACATTATGCTATCATCTCTAGAATTTCATCTGCAAGGAAGTCAACGATCCCTGTGTTACTCTTAGGATCAAAATACTTATCAAGCAGCACAAGTGGTACATCTTCAGTTCCACCCATCTTAACATAAAGTTGGAACAGTACAGCCGCATATTGATCGTCTGACCAGTTGCCCTCATACCCATAACGTTGGTTGTGCCACCGTGTACGAGCCGCCATTGCTGATTGTCCAAACTGTTCTAGATCACCAAACAGTCCTTGAATCATTCCTGCAATTTCTTCTGCGAGTGTATCAGTGAAGTTCATCTTTGCACTCTTAAAGTCGCGAACGATATCACGGAAAATTGGGAAGAGTGAAGCGTGTACACCATCCATGTGGAAGTATGTATTGTGCCAATTGAACGCACAATCAAGAGCTTCTTCACTAGCCAGTTCAAACAAACTAATGTGTGTAAATGTACCAGGATACTTAGTAAGTGCTGAATTGATTTCTACAGGATAGCAATCATATTTTTCAGCAATACTTACTTTACGCTCTGCTTCTACATCTGCTTCATCATCTGTGTTGCCGTCAATACGGACACAGAATACTGCATTACGAAGTTCGTTGTACTTGCTCTGACGCTTTTTACCCTTACCATTTACAATACCAAATGCTTTACGAGCAAAACTCAGATCATCTGTTTCAACATAAAGTGTGGGGTATTCAAGATCACGCCAGTCTGTTGTATCTACAAACAAACCTGCATTAATTAGTCCTGCAACAGTTGATGTACTATGTTGAGCATCAATACTTACATATTCATTATTGCTGTTTTTTGCAGCAAAAATAGGTTGTAGATAACGTGGATCAAACTTGTGTCCGCCAATAGTATTAGCACAATGTTTTTCATCTAGTTGACGTTGTACATCTTCATCAATAATTACATCGCCTAAACGGACATATGCAATTTTAGGAATCATTTCTTTTGTAAATGTACGGCCTTCTTTTTCGTGAGCCCGCACAGTTTTCTGCCAACTATTATTATCCTCGAGTTTATTAACACGATCTTCCAGTGAAACTCGCTTACCACTTGAACGGGCAAGTGGATTAATATTACGCATTGGATTAGGTTTGCGAACTACTTCTTGGTATACAAATGGAAAGGACATTTAAAACTCCTACTTTACATTAACATGATTATATTTTGCTGGCATATTCTCGCATGAATATCCCAGGCTGTCAAAGAATACACCCTGATAGGTTGTTACGCCTTTACATTCTCCAGTGCTATAACTTACATGAACATCTGGAATAACCAAAGCATAATCAATGGCAGTAAACATAGCCATGATACAAACAACAGTAGCAATAGTTGATTTTAACATTATTTTGCCTCCGCAAAAAGTTTTGACATATTTTCAAATACAACATTGTAGGCGTTAGTCTCATATGACCAAGTGTAGAAGAAATCTTCATCATCTTCATAACTGTCAGCAAGTTCACCTGAACAATATTCGTCCCACAAGTTGTTCATGCTCTCCATGCCCTTGAGCAAATCACCACTACCACGGTTAGTAATAGTACGAACTGCTTCCTCAAAACTTGGAGCATCAACATAAAAACTTGGAATACGGAACATATATACACCTCTTTTCTAACTATACCTTTATAATATAGTAAGACGTCTTACCTGTCAACCTTTTTATATAGAAAAAACTCCTTGAATAACAAGGAGTTGTAATTTTTTTGAAGTTTTTTTAATGTTGTGGTGCGTTTTTTGGGTTATCTACTGAATAGTCTAATACTTGTTGCCAGTCTGGGCTTTCACTTTCACTACCATTTCTACGTTTTTTAGTAAACTTACCTCGTAACTGTAGACCCGACTCTGCTAGTTTTCTCATTCTAGATGCCTTTTTGGCATTTTCTTTAGTCCAAGGAATAGAATAGAAAGTTGCACGATCTCTATCCTTATGCTGTACTAGAAATAGAATATCTGGCTTCCTAACAGTAATGTAGATAATTTCCATTTCTTGTTCTTCAGGGATACCTTCAATGGCAGTACCTTGTAAATATGTGACTGCTTGCCATGTATAAAGAGTCATGCTTAAAATTAGCGGTATTAGAAGAAATACTAGGAATCTATTTGATCTGCTTTGTATTAGTGCATAAACACTAACAGTTCCTAGAAAAAACAATCCTAAAATATATGCGGTTATCATGGTGTTGCCTGCCCTCTTCTATCTATATACGGAAGACCTGTGCCATAAGTAGAAGCATTATCACGTGGGTCTCTTTTGGCTGCAAAAATTACATCGTTTTGAAAAACATTTGTTATAATACCATCGCTGTCTACAGTAAATCCAGGCAGAGCAAACATTTGGTTTGGCTCACTACTTATTCCTTTGTAAACATAGACTTCTCTAAATGGATTAACATCCATAACAGTTACAGTAAAAGGTGTAGGGCTTGCATCTCTCTTTGAATATATATGAATATTAATTAAAACATCACCTTCCTGAATACCACGCATAGTAACTATTTCTCTATTAAGTTTAAGAACTACAGGACGTCCATCTATCTCTACTACATCATTAGATGTACCAAGATCATCTCTGTCTAGATGCCATAGTCCAGAACTCTTAACTTTAAAACTAACAGGAATATTTTTGCTATTTGATGGTAAGAGCCAAATATCTATATCGTCAACACTTTCATCTTCCCAGTCTAGCATAACCATAATTTCTGCTTTTGTTGGAATATCATTCTTTTTTGTTATAGGATTAATCATTAGAAAAGCAATAATGAATAGGAAAACAAATCCTACCAAAATATTAAAAAGCATATCTATAAAAGAAAGGTTGCTACTATATCTTCTTCTCATGCATTAATCTTCCTCAGCAATAATAAGTTGTACTCGTAGGAATAGACTAGTGACCAAACCACAAAGCGTTGTCAATAGTGCAATACTCATACCAGAAGCCATCTGTGAAATGGCAAGTTTCATACTTTCTATGTTGCTGGGATCAATGCTGTCAAGTGTAGTACTTAACATTATGATGAATCCTAAAACAGTGCCAATCATACCAAGGCTCATACAACTATCTGTAATGAACCAATGCATTTCAGTGACAGATTTTTCACGGATTAAATAGTATCCAATAGATAGACTAGTAACGATCCATAAGAAAATAATAAAGAAACTTAGAAATGTTTGATCATTCGCAAGTAGATAATCCATGCCTCCAAAATAAACAATAATACCTAGTGTAATGGCTTGTATTACAAGCACAAGCCACCACTTGAGAAAAGTAGAAGTAATCATATAAACAGTTCCAATAAAGCGTTCATTGCCGCTCTATATTATTTATTAAATTACCTAAGGTATTTGTATTTATGAAATCAAGTGAAATTGTTTCATTATATTGATTTATTGCACACCTAAATATTATCTGACACAATATGTTCCAACGAATACTTCTAAGTTCTGTATCTAAATACACATCACTAATATTAAGTACTACCTTTGTTATGCTTCTAATAATATCAGCATATCTTACAGGGATTGCATCTTTACCTAATCCTACAGTGTAATCCCGTCTCAAGTCTTCAACAAGATCAGTAAACTTTTGTATATTAGGTTCTATGTCTAACTTTTCGCATGTAGATGTGTAGTATATTATACTTTTTGGTAGATCATACAAATACAACATGCCCATGTCAAAGACAACCATACCATCTCTATTCATTGCCTGTAGTAGTTTTTCTTGTGCTTTACTCATATATTGTAAAACATTTTCTTCTAAACGAATGAATATTCTATCATAATTTCCATCAATATATTTCCAAGGATTAACATCAGGTGTTGTTAAGAGCTCCTTTATTATAAACCAAGGTTGTCCATACAACCTTTCATATATATCATCAACAGATAAGTCCCATAAAATTTTATACTGGGTTTTTAATAGTTCAGCAACAGTGTAGACAATATTGTCATTGATATAAATTATTTCTTCATCTGGCAACAATGAGTTAACTTCATTATCAAATTTATTAATATCAAATGTTTCATCAAATGGTTGAAGATCATACTGCTGTTTAATATATGATACAAGATCTAAATAGAATCTATCTTTAAATGTTGCTAGATAGTTTTTACTATCAGGAAAACAATCATTACTTAAACGCCAATTTATTCTATCAGGTAATAGGAATTTAAATGTGCTATGTGAAATATTATTTCCTAAAAAATCTTTACCTCGTTCGATATCTGATTGTACTTGTTTTACGACTTTATCCCACAAAATAGGATCTTGAAGTTCCTTTTTTGTATGAAGGTTGAGCCCCACTCTGTCAGCAACCTTGCCAACTGAGTAGGGCTCTTCATCTACCATTAGTGTTCCTGATACTTTGAAATTGGTTAACGGGGGGATGTAACCGATATCAGGACTTAGGCTGATTGTATAATCTGCTAAGTCATTATATGATACACTATTAGATAGAATGAATTTGTTACCATGGATCACTTTAATGCTCTGGAAATCTCAATCATCGTGGCACTAAGATTAATTTCTACATCTGCTACTTGTGTATGCTTTACTAATCCATTGCGAATAGCCAATACACATTCATCATATTGTCCTTCGTCGTTTGTGTACAGATCTAAGTTACGATAAAGCCATGTATAAATGTCATTGTACTCATCAGTTCTTGCTTTACTAATAATTAGTTTTCTAGCCTCAGCAATTTTCTTTGCTTTAAATAGTTCTACCATTTGCATACGCCATTCAGCACTTGCACCTTCTTCTTCAGGTTTAACCAGGGCGCCATCAACCACACTCATTTGAACTGTGTTGATAGTTTTACGCAAGTCAGGATAGTTTGCACGAACCATTGCATCCAATGTATCAATATCAAATTGTACACTATTGTCTGCTAGGATTTCTCCTACACGAACAGTAAAGTCTGTTTGATCAAGTTGCTCAATATGGAAGCCTTGACACCTACTGTGTAGAGCAGGAATAATCATGTTAGGATAGTTACAAGTAAGGATAAAACGTACACTAGCATGATACTGTTCCATAACGCCACGTAATGCTGCTTGTCCTTCTGGCGAGATATGATCAGCCTCATCAAGTAGGATAACTTTAAAGTCACCCCAGGGCATCGTTTCGCTGAACGCACTGATCTTTTTACGGATCATTTCCACACCATTATCGCGACTGGCGTTGATATAAAGTACATCTGCCTTTTCAACATTGAGCTCGTTGATAAGCACTTTGGCTAGTGTAGTCTTACCTGTGCCAGGCGATCCACTAAACAACAAGTGTGGGATACCGCCGTCTGTAATCCAGTTTTGTACCTGTTTGCGTTGTGCTACATCTTTGAACACATAGTCAGTTATGCGTTCGGGACGATATTTTTCTACCCAAAGTTCTTTTGCCATTTTAATATCCTATTACTACTATTGCGTATCTGTATTGATAACCACTGTTAGCGCCACCATGATCCATATACCAGGGCCACGTAAACACGTCTCCAGCCTTCCAAGTTATACTATCTTTACCAAATCCAAAGAACTCACCAGGCCTTTGATCATGTGGAAAGATAATATATTTTTTAGTGTCATCTGGCAAAATATGTTTTGTTTCTTCTGGATACTTCTTCATATAAAAACCATGATTAATATCCACATGGAACACACTAATTTTACCAGGACGTTGTCTTGTAACTCTTAAATTTGCTTTTGTTATTCCTAGAGCATCTGCAATTTGCCTTGTTAACGGATGTTCATTGTCCAATACAACAATGGCTAATTCACTACCGTCTGCTCCTGGAAATCTATTAGCATCAAAGTTATCTTTTCCTAATCCCCAGAATTCATGAACTTTAAATTCTTCGTTCTGTGGTATTTCTACATTAACATTTGTGACATAACTATAACAAGGACCGACATGTTTAAGTCGTTCCTGCTCAGCGATAGCATCTATATTGCCGCTGATTATGTAATCATGCCATGTTTTCATTTAATATATTGATTATATTAGATTTTTTGTAGTTTGTCAAGATTTTCTTTAAGCCAATTGGCTTCGTCTTCGTCAGTCCACAATTTTGTGTAATCGCCTTTATGTGTTTTAATACCGTCACAGTCATACTCCCACGGTCTATCTTCAGGCAACAATTCAAATGTGGACATAACTACAGACATTACATTGCGTTCTTTTTCTCTTGGATTTCTGCACGGCGAGTCTTGGTTAGTTTACCCAAGTTACCTAATGCTTTGCGGGCTCTTGCTGCAGCCGCTTTAGTTCCTTTGCCTTCAAAGGCTTCGTGTTCTTTAATGTATGCTTCGTATTCTGCTACGATTTGTTCATGTGTAGTCATTTTAGATTTCCTCTTCAAATTCGACGCCTTCTGGCTTCTCATCACTTATCATTAGGCATTCTTTGTTATCTAATAGATAAAGTTTTTCATCGCTGTTTTCAAAGGCTTTAATACCATTACTCCAGCGTCCATGTGCAACAAGAAGGTATTGTTCAGGCTTAACCCAATCAATCTCTTCGCCTACTGCATAGGTTTTAAACCAACGTGGACGGATACTGTTAGTATCCATGTCCTTGTCAGCAATTAAAAGTCCAGATTTAGATTTCTTATATCCTGTTGGTTTATCAACCATAAGAGCAAGTATTCTATCACCGAATGCTTTAATATTCTTCATTATTACTCCTCGTTAATTTCCATGCTTCCGTCACTGAATTCAATTTCCCAGTAACTTGAACCATCTTCTCTTGTTCGTTGTCTACGATTAATTTCATAAACTTCTTCTTCTTGTGGTTTTGTTTCTTTCTTTGTAGCCGATTTTTTTACAGGTTCTTGTTCAGCAGGTTCCTCTACAATACTCACCTTCTCTTCAATACCTGTAACAGTATTTTTATAATACTCTTTACTGATCTCTTCTCTAGGAACTACTACTTTACCGCGACTATCAATAATATCTCCCTTTGCGTTAATTGGAACATTACTAATCGCTCTTGTATCTTCATGTTTAGCTCTTAACGCACCCATATCAATAATTCTTCCGCGGGCAGTTTTAACTGATTTCATTTTAAAAACTCCTTAATATCAAGCTCATATTTTAAACTATCTATCTTATGTACACCTAAAAGATATAGACAATAACTTGCTACACTTGATCCTCTACCTACACCTAATACGATGTCGTTTTCCTTGCAGGTATCCACTAAATATTTTAGAAATTTTAAAACTATGATCATTCCTCTATCTGTAAATAATGATAGTTCATATTTAACTCTATTAAACTGATTTTGATCTGTTGTTAAGTCTAATAGATATTTTTTGATATCCAGTGTTTTATATTCTTCAGGCATATGCCAATTATCTAAACATTCTTCTAAATAGTTAGAACTTATATTTTCCGAATGTGCAACTATAACTGAATCATCTAAATCGTATTTCTTGCACCATCCGTTATAGATATTTATCGGCTCAATGTCATAAAATGTTCCTTCCGATAAGTCATTATCAGTTAACCAACAACTAATGACATCGGAATCATTAAGAATCATCTGATTGTTTTTGTTCATCTTCACCAATTATTTTACTCTCATAATCTACATAGTCTGGTTTATCGACACCAAATTTTTCACGTTCTAAAAGTTCAAACTTATGTAACTTTACTGCATCTAGATAGTTTTTAAATTGCTCTTGAACTTGTATATTTTGTGTTGCCAAATGCATTGTAACACTTTTACGCAATAATTCTTTTTCAAACTCAAATGTTTCTTCTAAATTAAGTTCTTCTAAATGTTTATCTTTATATTTTATCATAAGTAAATTCTCTCTTATGGCTATCAGAGTAGGCAAGAAATCTAAACATAACTGACTTAGCATGATCCATATAATCATTCCAGTTTGTTAAATAATCTTCCTCAATATAATCTAATAATAGTTTATATTCTGTTTCGTCCTTAGTCAATAATTTTCCAATATCTATGTCCAGCCTATCATTAATATGACTGTATCGTTCATTAGGAACATGTCGATTCATTGCTCTTTGAGCTTCTTCAATAGTTGTGTATCTCATTGTGTGAAATAGGATTCGTTTAACAAAATCTTTTCTTAATGTTTCTGGAGACCATAACGTAATAGTTTTACAACTTGTTTCCTCTACTAGAGCTGGCAACGATATTTTATTTTCGTCATCCCATGCTAGGCTATGATGAGGATATGTATTGAATGCACACTTATTTGCTTTTTTATTTCTTATATAATCTTTAGAAATTTTGTTAAGCCAATCAGAATACTTTTCATTACTAAAATTATACATAGGACAATCTGGGCTAAAGTCATCTGGTCGTTCAATTAAATCAAACTGGCAGAAGTTTTTATGTTGATTAATAAACCAAGTAAAAAATCTTCCACCCAAACCAGATGGCCATAATACCAAATAATTATTCAATTAAAGGTCGCCCTCTTGTCTGTTCTCACTATAGAACACATCAAACTTACCGCCTGGATATCGTGCCTCCAGTTTACGAACATTCTCAGCAACTACATCATTAGGGTCTAGATCCAACGCTCTACAAGCGTTAATCCAATACCACATAATATCGCCAAGTTCTCTTTTAATGTGAAATTTAGTGTCATCATCCAGTGGCTTACCCTGGAAACAACATTTCTTAACGATTTCACTAAACTCGCCTCCTTCACTAGACATACCAATACTTGCTGTTAACAGCAATGCCATATTAACACCAGTCGTTGCTTCCAATACACGAAGGTGCTCATATAGTTTTTGAGTATTGTTACTCTCTCTACTCGTAACCTCTGCTACAAAGTCCTTATACTTATTTAAGTCTGCGTTCAAGTTAACCTCCATACGCCTTATATGCTAATA
>Ga0255773_10001590_pt1 | contig 22482 bp, 20 predicted proteins | sample 011ome_17_FD_179971 | JGI IMG/M metagenome (GOLD analysis project Ga0255773, IMG submission 179971) | Coastal salt marsh microbial communities from the Groves Creek Marsh, Skidaway Island, Georgia - 011502XT metaG (version 2) | ecosystem: Environmental > Aquatic > Marine > Intertidal zone >...
GACGTGTTCACAAAAGATCAAATCGACGGCTATATTGAGCTGAAGATGGAAGAGATCGAAACCTATGAGCACACCCCGCATCCGGTTGAATTCGGAATGTATTACAGCTGCTAAAATGGCGGTTGAACAAGGGTAAAAAGGGCGCCTTTCTCGGCGCCCTTTTTTATTTTGGCGCAAGCAAAGCGCGCTTACCCTTTATCTGCATTATAGGCTTGATTTCTCAAAACAAACGTATGAATGCCAAACACCACGGCGCCAGTTTCGGGCAGACGGCATAAGGTTTGGCGTTCGCTGCGAATATAAGGGCCTGCACCTTCAGACACGCCGCTGCGCGGATCAGCTTCAATGCGCGGATGAAACAGGTCAGGCGCATCATAATGCAGGTAATTGCACCGCCAAAGCGGCCGGCCAACTTGAATTCCATTGAATAAACGCTGCACGCGTTTTGTTATATTGGCATCATAACTCGGCACGGGAACATGGATCCTTGATAAAGGGCGCATGAATTTTTCCGCAAGCGTCCAGCTGGCGGGAAAACATAAAACGGCCCCCGTCAATATATGTTCTGCACCCCGCGGTTGCAAAAGGCAAAAATCATTTTGTAACGCACGCCCCAAAGTGACCAGCGGATCTTGATCATCGACCAACAGCATGCGGCCATCGGGGCAAATAACCCTATCTTTGCATCTCTCAAATCCCAAATGCGCAGTGGCAAACCCAAGCGCCATCTCCAGCAATTCTTGCGCTGCCGCGAAAGCTTCTGGGGCCAAGCGCAGCACTTTGTCGCGCTGGTGCGTTAATAGGGTTTCCCGCAGCTGGATTTGGGCCGAATAAGCCTCATCCACGATCAACCACGCCTCCGGCGCCAAAGGGGAAACCCCCGGCAAGGCGCGATGATGTGACACATCATACGGCAAATCATTTTGTAAAATCTCAGTCATAAAGGTCAGTTTTTGCCAAAACCACGCGCCCTGCAAGTCGCAAACGCACAAATGCGATGTCGCAATTGTTTTTGACCCATTTCAAACCATGACTCAACGTAGTGCAGACATTCGTTTCATTAAAGCGGGGCTACAAATGGGAGAGGTTTATCGAGACAAGCGCAAAATTGATCCGGCGCGGGGGGCGGTTTTGGGCGATAATACACCCAATGATCAAAATCGCGTTGAAATCGGCCCAACCCAACTGGCCTATCAGGAATGGCAGCGGGCCGGATTGATCCTGCCCGATCTGCAAGCCATGCGGCGCTATCGGTGGAACCGCCTCACCCAGCATATTGTAGATCGTGATTACGGCGGGTTGCTGATCTTTGATCCCTTAAACATTCGCTATGCAACCGACAGCACCAATATGCAGCTTTGGAACAGCCATAACCCGTTTCGTGCTGTGTTGATTTGCGCAGATGGCTATATGGTGATCTGGGACTACAAAAACGCCCCGTTTTTATCTAAGTTTAACCCGCTGGTGCGCGAGCAGCGCGCTGGCGCTGATTTATTTTATTTTGACCGCGGCGATAAGATCGATATCGCAGCCGATGCCTTTTCAAATGAAATACGGCAATTGATCAAACAACACGGGGGTGGCAATCGTCGGTTGGCGGTGGATAAAATTATGCTGCATGGTCTGCGCGCATTAGAGGCGCAGGGCTTTGAAATAATGGAAGGTGAAGAGCTCACCGAAAAAGCCCGCTCGATCAAAGGTCCGGATGAAATTTTGGCAATGCGCTGCGCCTCGCATGCCTGCGAAACCGCCATCGCGGTGATGGAAGACACGGCGCGCGCAGGGGTGGCACGGCGCCAAATGAGCGAGGATGATATCTGGGCGGTGCTGCATGCTGAGAATATCCGGCGAGGCGGTGAGTGGATTGAAACACGCTTGCTCACATCGGGCCCGCGCACCAACCCTTGGTTTCAAGAATGCAGCGGACGGATTGTACAAAATAACGAAATCCTCGCCTTTGATACAGATCTCGTTGGATCCTACGGGATCTGCGTTGATATCAGCCGAACATGGTGGATCGGAGATCAAAGCCCGCGCCCAGATATGATTTCTGCTATGCAGCACGCCCATGAGCATATCATGCAGAATATGCAAATGCTCAAACCCGGTGTAATGATGCCGGAGCTAACGAGAAACGCCCATAAGCTGGCGCCAGAATATCAAAAGGGCAAATATAGCTGCCTGATGCATGGTGTGGGGCTTTGCGATGAATGGCCTTTGATTGCCTATGCGGACACTTTCGTCGAGGGGGCTTATGATTATCCTCTTGAAGCGGGTATGGTGCTCTGCGTTGAAGCCTTGGTCAGCCCCGAAGGGGGCGATTTTTCGATTAAGCTGGAAGATCAGGTTTTGATCACACCTGAAGGCTTTGAGAACCTATCGGCCTACCCGTTTGACCCAAGACTGATGGGCATAGCCTAGAAAATAGACCGGGCAGAGCGCAGCATTAAAGGCCCGCTTCGCGCGCAAAGCCTCCCCCTTGCCCCGACAAGAAAGCAGCTCTAAAAGAAGCCATCTTTTCTTCAAGCAAGGCTATATTTTATGATCCCTCGTTACTCCCGCCCAGACATGGTTGCCATCTGGTCACCCGAAAGCAAATTTCGCATCTGGTATGAAATCGAAGCCCATGCCTGTCAGGCGATGGCAGATATTGGAGTGATCCCTCAAGCCAATGCAGATGCGGTTTGGCGCGCCAAAGACGTTGAATTTGATATCGCGCGTATTGATGAGATCGAAGCCGTTACGAAACATGATGTGATCGCATTTCTTACCCATCTGGCAGAGCATATCGGATCTGAAGAAGCCCGTTTCGTACATCAAGGAATGACCAGCTCAGATGTGTTGGACACCTGTCTCAACGTCCAATTGGTACGCGCCGCAGATCTTCTGATTGCGGATGTTCAAGCGCTTCTTGCGGCCTTGAAGCGGCGCGCTCACGAGCATAAATTGACTATCCGCATCGGGCGTAGCCATGGCATCCATGCCGAGCCTACCACGATGGGCCTGACCTTTGCGCGCTTCTACGCTGAAATGGATCGTAACCTTGAGCGGTTGCGCATCGCGCGCGCCGAAATTGCAACCGGAGCAATCTCTGGCGCCGTGGGTACGTTTGCCAATATTGATCCGCAGGTGGAAGAACATGTCTGCACGAAGCTGGGTCTGACACCAGAACCGATCAGCACGCAGGTGATCCCGCGCGATCGCCACGCGGCATTTTTTGCCGCTTTGGGCGTTGTCGGCAGCAGTATTGAGAACATCGCCACTGAGATTCGCCATATGCAACGCACAGAAGTGCTTGAAGCGGAAGAGTTTTTCTCAAAGGGGCAAAAAGGCAGCTCTGCAATGCCGCATAAACGCAATCCCGTTTTGACAGAAAATCTTACCGGGTTGGCCCGTCTGGTGCGCATGGCCGTGGTGCCGGCGCTTGAAAACGTTACGCTTTGGCATGAACGCGATATTTCGCATAGTTCGGTCGAACGAAATATCGGGCCAGACACAACGATCACCCTAGATTTCGCCCTGAACCGCTTGACACAAGTGATCGATAAATTGGTCATCTATCCAGACAACATGCTGGCGAATATGAATAAGTTCCGCGGACTGGTGATGAGCCAACGGGTGCTTCTGGCATTAACGCAAGCCGGCGTAAGCCGTGAAGATTCATATCGGTTGGTGCAACGCAACGCGATGAAGGTTTGGGAAGATAATAAAGATTTCAAAACTGAGCTCTTGGCGGATGATGACGTGCGCGCCGCGCTGAGTGAGGCTGAGATCGAAGAAAAATTTGATTTGGGCTATCACACAAAGCATGTTGATACAATTTTCAACCGCGTATTTGGCGCCGATTAACACCACAATGAGTTTGGTTTCAAACGCTCTGGGTGCCCGCATTGATCGCAGGATTGGCGCAGGCCAAACCCGAAACCAGTGGCGATCCGAGTATTTGAACACCGCAGGCTGCGCCAGATCTGTGATGGATGATTTGTGGTTTACGGCCGCAAAAATTAGCGTTCTTTTCACGTTTTCCAGGTAAAATTGGCGCCTAACGATCAATGGACGCCGCGTGTCAGAACCAACAGCAGACAATTCTAATTCTAACCCGGCGGCAGCATCATCGCGCGTTATAAGTCAGGCTGAAAAAGCAGCGATCGTGGTCAGCGCGATGCTGCGCAGTGGCTTGGAATTACCGCTCGATGATCTGAGTGTCGATGCCCAAGCACAATTGGCAAAAGAATTGGCCAATTTACAATTTGTTGAGCGCAATCTGTTAACAGAAGTGATTGAAGAATTTTCATCCGAAGTCACCTCGATCGGGCTAAATTTGCGCGGTGGTGCGGCGCAAACTTTGGATCTGCTTGAAGGTAAAATCAGCACTGAAACGGCAGAGCGGTTGCGCAAAGAAGCCGGCGTGCGCAAATTCTCAGACCCTTGGGATCGGTTGAATATCAGCGATATCGATGAATTGATCGCTATAATCGAGGCAGAGAGCATAGAGGTCAGCGCAATTATCATTTCAAAGTTGGATGTGTCAAAAGCGGCGTCATCGCCTTTCGGCGCGAAGAGGAAGCCGCAATCTCGAGCGCGCAAACGCGATAATCGCGCAAGTTAAGCTTGCCCCTGCCGAGCGCTTTATGATTTACCCCTCACACGCACAGATAATAGGGATCGCATGCCAGAAAACCCAAAGCAGACGGGCAGCTTGGCCGAGTGGCTGACAGATTGGGCTATTCGGGTCTTGATCCGCAGCGCACGCACTCTGCCTCTTGCGATGCGATTGCAGTTTATGGGGTGGTTTATGCGCCGCGTTCTGGCCCCCCTCACGGGCTATCAAAAACGGGCTTTGGCCAATTTGGACTACATATATCCGGAAAAGCCTTCGAATGAAAAACTGAAGATTGCACGGGGCGCTGCCGATAATGCAGGGCGAACATTTATCGAAAATTATGATATTCTTGCGCTTCGCAAGCGCTTGGAAAAGGCCAAGATCACCGGTCCAGGATTTGCCGCAGCCCTTGAGGCAAAAGACAGCGGCACGCCGGTTGTTTTTGTCACAGGCCATTACGGGAATTTCGAAGCGCCGCGGGCCGCTTTGGTTGCCCAAGGGTTTCAAATTGGGGGCTTATACCGACCGATGGCCAACCCTTATTTCAACCAGCATTACGCGCAAAATATGCATGACTTATCAGGGCCAGTGTTTGAGCAAGGCCGCAAAGGCACATTGGGCTTGTTGCGCCACATCCGCCAAGGCGGCATGGCGGTGTTATTATTTGATATTTACGACGGCGCCGGTGCGCCCCTGCCATTTTTGGGAAAACCCGCGCCAACCGTCACGTCCGTAGCAGATATCGCGTTAAAAACCCAAGCTGTGGTGATCCCATTTTTTGGCATACGGCGCGCCAATGGCGTTGATTTTGATATCGTGTTTGAAGAGCCCATCGCGCCCGCTGCGCCCCTGCAAATGATGCAACAGATTACGCAGCGTTTGGAAAAGCGCATTGAAGAAGATCCCAAGCAATGGTTTTGGATCCATAGGCGCTGGAAACCAGACCGTCAGCGCGCCCGCGCCGCGGCTAAGACAGCACCGTGATTTGCCTGTTGCGCCACCACGACAAGCTGCATATCTGCGCGCGGTTGAAAGGTTTTTGACCAGACCCCTTTGCCGTTCCAAACCCCCAATGGTGCGATCTCAACCACCACATTTGAATAGGTCAATGTCTGCCCAGCATTCTCGCCCGCTTGGATCGCAACTTTTCCCTTTGGCTTATAATAAAATGCAAACACATCTACCGCAGTTCCAGTTCCAACCGCATTGCCTTTAAGCGTGGCTGTGATTAAGTGCGATGCTTTAAGCAGTGTAAGCACCGCGCGGCGGGGGTTTTGCGCCGCCCGCGCGACCGCATCATTGATCGCCTTTGCGTTTGAGCCCACAACATGCTCTTGACCATTCACGATCACCTGCGGTGTGTAAACCGATTTACGCCCAGCGCGCTGCGCGTAGGTTTTTTGTCTGGTGGTGAATTGACGTTTGGCAAAACTGTCTTTCCAGCCGATATAATCCCAATAATCGACATGTAAAGAAAGCGTTAATAGATCTGAACGTTTGCTCAGAACATCGCGAAACAAAGTATCCGCGGCAGGACAAGAGGAACATCCCTGCGAGGTAAACAGCTCGAGTAAAACCGCTGGCCGATCCTGTGCAACCGCAAAACCTGCGCAGGTCATCCATATCCCAATCCAGAATTTCAACAAGTTTGCGCGCAAAGCGGAGCCCTCTTTTTCAAATCCACCTAATCAAAATACGGCAGATAAAATCAATTGACCATTGAAACTTGGTAACGGTGGATCACCTTTCCGTTTAATTTTGTACACAATTGCATACAAAGCACCTTTTACCCCCTTGAACAGAAGTAAAACTTGGGTCAAAAGCACGGCAGCAAAGTGACCATACCGTCGCAGAAGGGTAAAAAAAATGACCATCATCGTAGGACATGACACCGCCAAAACGCGCAAAACGCTCAGTATCAATGGGAAATCAATCTCCTTTTATTCTATCCCGGCAGCCGAAAATGCCGGCTTGGGTGAATTTTCCAAACTGCCCGCAGCTTTAAAAGTTGTGTTGGAAAACATGCTGCGCTTCGAGGATGGCAAAACCGTATCGCTCGAGGATATCAAAGCCTTTTCGATATGGGGCGCGAATGGTGGCAAGAACCCGCGCGAAATCGCCTATCGCCCGGCCCGCGTTCTGATGCAGGATTTCACCGGCGTTCCGGCCGTTGTAGATTTGGCTGCGATGCGCGATGGATTGGTGGCTTTGGGCGGCGATGCAGAAAAAATTAACCCGCTGAACCCAGTTGATCTGGTCATCGACCATTCGGTGATGATTGACGAATTTGGCAATCCCCGCGCCTTCCAAATGAACGTAGATCGCGAATATGAACGCAATATGGAACGTTATACCTTTTTGAAATGGGGTCAAAATGCGTTTAACAATTTCCGCGTCGTTCCCCCCGGAACGGGGATTTGCCATCAGGTAAACCTTGAATATCTGGCCCAAACCGTTTGGAGTGATACTGATCAAAACGGCGATGAAGTCGCCTATCCTGATACATTGGTGGGCACGGATAGCCATACCACGATGGTCAATGGCATGGCCGTGTTGGGCTGGGGTGTTGGTGGTATCGAAGCCGAAGCGGCGATGCTGGGACAGCCCGTCTCGATGCTGATCCCCGAAGTGGTTGGGTTTGAATTAACCGGGGCCATGGTGGAAGGCACAACAGGCACTGATTTGGTTCTGAAAGTGGTGGAATTGCTGCGTGCGAAAGGCGTGGTTGGCAAATTTGTTGAGTTTTATGGCGAGGGCCTAGATCGCCTGCCATTGGCCGATCGTGCAACGATCGCCAATATGGCGCCAGAATATGGCGCCACCTGCGGATTCTTCCCCATCGATGACGAAACCTTGCGCTACCTGCGCAATACAGGGCGCGATGAGGATCGCATTGCTTTGGTTGAAGCCTATGCAAAGGAAAACGGGTTTTGGCGCGACGCGGAATATGCCCCGATTTATACCGATACGTTGCATCTGGATATGGGCACGATTGTGCCCGCCATTTCAGGACCCAAACGCCCGCAAGATTTTGTAGCGCTGAACGCGGCAAAAGCCGCTTTTAGCTCTGAAATGAAAGACACTTTCCAGCGCCCGATGGATAAAGAGGTCGCCGTTGAGGGCGAAGATTATACTATGCGCTCTGGCAAAGTGGTTATAGCTTCAATCACCTCCTGCACCAATACCTCCAATCCTTATGTGATGATCGGCGCCGGATTGGTGGCCCGCAAAGCGGCAGCTTTGGGGCTGAACCGCAAGCCCTGGGTGAAAACATCGCTCGCGCCTGGCTCGCAAGTCGTGAGCGCCTATCTGGAAGCGGCAGATCTGCAAAAAGATCTTGATGCTGTTGGGTTCAACTTGGTGGGCTATGGCTGCGCCACCTGCATCGGCAATTCTGGCCCCTTGCAGCCTGAAATCAGCCGGGCCATATCCGAAGGGGATCTGGTTGCAACCGCAGTTCTCTCAGGCAACCGCAATTTTGAGGGGCGTATTTCGCCAGATGTGCGCGCCAATTACTTGGCCTCACCGCCGCTTGTGGTCGCCTATGCGCTGGCTGGTACGATGGATATCGATCTGACAAGCCAACCTTTGGGGCAAGATAAAAATGGCCAAGACGTCTTTTTGAAAGATATCTGGCCAAGCTCGCAAGAGGTTGCAGAGCTGGTCGAGCGCACGGTCACGCGCGAGGCCTTCCAATCCAAATATGCAAATGTGTTTAAGGGCGATGAAAAATGGCAGGGCGTAGAGACGACGCAAAGCCAAACCTATGATTGGCCCACCAGTTCAACCTATGTTCAGAACCCGCCTTATTTTCAGGGCATGAGCCCGGAACCAGGCGTGATTACGAATATTGAAAACGCCAAAGTACTTGCAATTTTGGGCGATATGATCACCACCGATCACATCAGTCCGGCAGGCTCGTTCAAAGACACCACCCCCGCCGGTCAATACCTGATCGAACGGCAGGTGCCCATGCGCGAATTCAACAGCTATGGGTCGCGCCGGGGCAATCATGAAATCATGATGCGCGGCACATTTGCCAATATCCGGATCAAGAATGAAATGCTTGATGGGGTTGAGGGCGGATATACCAAAGGCCCCGATGGTAAGCAAAGCGCTATTTTTGATGCTGCAATGGACTACCAAAATAACGGCACCCCGCTGGTGGTGTTTGGCGGTGAGCAATATGGTGCAGGGTCAAGCCGCGACTGGGCGGCAAAAGGCACCGCCCTGCTCGGCGTTAAAGCCGTGATTGCGGAAAGCTTTGAGCGTATCCACCGCTCAAACCTGGTTGGTATGGGGGTTATTCCCTTAGAATTCACCAATGGAGACACCCGCAAATCGCTGGGCTTAACCGGCGAAGAAACCGTTACAATCACAGGGTTGGACAGCGTTGAACCTTTGCAGGCTTTACCCTGCCACATTACTTTTGCGGATGGCAGCGTGAAAGAAATTTCTCTGAAATGCCGGATCGATACCGCGATTGAGGTGGAATATATCGAGCATGGCGGCGTGCTGCATTACGTTCTGAGAAACTTGGCCAAAGCCGCTTGAATTTTGTCCGTGGCGGCGCCTTTGGCGCCGCCACGAGCTTCCCTTGCAAAAAATCGCGGATGAGAGCGCGCAAAACCAGCCTCTCTTATTCCGCCTATGAAGATCGGCCGCTTTGGCGCGAACTGGCTTATTGGCCCTGCGCCTGCTGCAAGGCGGGTACAAACCGCTGCGCATAATCGCTACCGACCAAAGGCCCTGCAAAGCGGAACAGCACGGTGCCTTTTGCATCCAAAATAAAGGTTTCCGGGGGCGCGGTAACCCCCCAATCTATCGCAGTGCGCCCCGCTGGATCATAGGCAACCGCGCGGAACGGATTTCCATCTTTGGCCAGATACGCGGCTGCATTTTCAGCGTCATCCTTGAAATTCACTCCTATAATCGGCATACCAGCTTCCGCCATTTCCAGCAGTTTGGGGTGTTCAGCGCGGCAAGGCGGGCACCAACTGGCCCAAAAATTCACCAAGGTTACGCCGCCTGAAACCAGCTGGCTTTGTTCAAATTCTGGAAAATTCGATAAGCGCGCGGTCGTGATTGGCGGCGCAGCTTGGCCAATCAAAGTCGAAAGCAAGCGGTTTGGGTCTTCTCGCTGCATTCCGGTGTAAAACAGCAGCGCCAACCCTAAGAAAATCAGCGGCGGCAGAAACAGCAACCAAGGGATTTTACCCATCGCGCTGACTTTCAGCGGCCTCTAACTCGTCCAAAGCGCGCGTATTTCTGCGCAATATTCCAAAGATCAAAAGCGCCAATATACCCAAAGACACCCCATAGGCAGATAACACTGCCGCTGCATATTTTCCAAGCTCTGGCATCATGCTGCCTCCCGTCGCGCGCGCAGGGCCTGCGCGCGACGCAATCGAATTTCCGTGCGCGTGCCCACCAACACCAATGCCAAAAACAGCAGAACAAACCCGGCGATTGAAAACAGCAAAGGTTGGTAAAATACATCCGCGACATGCTCTTCTTTATCCAATGACAAAGAGGCCCCTTGGTGCAATCCTTGGCTCCAAAAATTAACCGCATAGCGGCTTAAAACCGCAAAAACGGATCCCACAATACATAAGACAGAGGTCAGATCAGCCGCGGTATCCGGGCGCTCAATCGCCCGCCATAGCGCCATATAACCAAGATAAAACAGGAATAAGGTTAAAAACGAGGTGAGCCGCGGATCCCAAGCCCAATAGGTGCCCCACATAGGCTGGCCCCAGATCGCCCCCGTGAATAAGGCAATCAACGTCATCGCCACGCCCACCGGGGCTGCGGCTTTGGCGGCCAAAGCGCTGACATGATGGCGCCGGATCAACCAAATCAACGAGGCGACAAGCATCATGAACCACGCGTTAATCGCCATCAATGCAGAGGGCACGTGCAAATAAATTATCTTAACCGTCGAGCCTTGGCGATAATCATCCGGCGTGAAGAAAAACCCCCATACCAGCCCAACGCCCAAACAGGCCGCGGCCCCAATCGCAATAAATGGCAATATTCGCGTTGAGACACCCAAAAATTTTACGGGATTCGCATATTCCCAAAGTGACATTTTATTTCCATCCCATCACGGCGGGCTTCATCCCTGTGACGTCGGCATCAGCCGACGGTTTCTGTTTCATGGCGTTTGCCGCCTGTGAAACCTTAAGATAATTTCAAACCCACTGCCAGACCCCAATATGAATATCTAATGGCGCATCAAAGCGGAATAATTCAGCAGCGCTGTTTCTTTTGCAAGTCCGCGAAACTATTCATGTTGTCAACCTCGGCGGCGCAGAATAGCGTGGGGCAAAAGGGGAAATAACATGACAATCCGCAGTACAAATGGCCGCGGCCAACTATATGGTTCGGTTCTGGACACGATCGGCAACACACCTTGCATTCGCATCAATAATTTGGCGCCCGAGGGCGTTACAATTTACGTAAAAGCCGAATTTTTCAATCCAGCAGGATCGGTAAAAGACCGCTTGGCGGTGAATATATTAGAAGCTGCAGAGCGCGAAGGCCGGTTGCAACCCGGGCAAACAGTGGTAGAGGCCAGCAGCGGCAATACGGGCATCGGCCTGGCGATGGCCTGCGCCCAAAAAGGATATCCTTTGGTGGTGATCATGGCCGATAGCTTTTCAATTGAGCGGCGCAAACTGATGCGCATGCTGGGTGCAAAAGTGGTGCTGACCCCGCGGGCACAAAAAGCCATGGGCATGTATAACAAAGCTGCAGAACTCGCTGAAACCAATGGCTGGTTCTTAGCGCAGCAATTTGAGACCAAGGCCAACGCCGATATTCACGAACACACCACCGCCCGCGAAATCATCGCTGATTTTGAAAATGAGCGGCTGGATTATTTCGTAACGGGCTATGGCACGGGCGGCACAGTTTCGGGCGTGGCGCGTGGCTTGCGCGCCGCCCGCCCCGAAACCAAAATCATTTTAACCGAACCGGCAAATGCCGCCTTGCTGGCCAGCGATATCGCGCAAGAGCGGCAGGCAAATGGCGCGCCACAAAGCGGCCATCCCGCCTGGGAACCCCATCCCATTCAAGGCTGGACCCCCGATTTCATTCCACTGGTTCTGCAAGAAACCATTGATAAAAAATCATATGATCAATTGTTGCCGGTTAATGGCGCTGACGGGGTTGCCTGGGCACAAAAACTTGCCAAACAGGAAGGCATCCTTACGGGCATTTCTGGCGGCTCGACCTTTGCCATCACGATGCAGATTGCCCAAAGCGCCAAAGCGGGATCGGTGATTTTATGCATGCTGCCAGATACCGGCGAGCGCTATATGAGCACGCCGCTTTTTGAATCGATTGAAGCAGAAATGAACGCAGAAGAAGAAGCAATTTCCCGCTCTACCCCAACAGCGCAAATGGAGTAGCTAAGCCAAACAGGCCTAACGCGTTTGCAAAGCCTGCCAGCGCTTTTAAGCCTGCCCACAGCGGCCACGTAAACGTGGCCGCCAACCGATAAACAGCTGATCATTAGCGCAGATTGATACGCAAACACGCTGCCGCCGCGATCGGTAATAATGCCACCGAGGCCAAAGATATTGCCGCGAGCAGCAGCGCGGGCGTGGCAAGCGGAAGACCCTCTACCCCGCGCCGCGCCACCTCTGCGCCAAAAATCAACGTCGGGACGTAAAGCGGTAAAACCAAAAGGGACAAGAGCAGCCCGCCGCGTTTCAACCCTACGGTCAATGCTGCGCCAAAAGTGCCAATCATACTGAGCGCGGGCGTGCCCAGCAGCAAAGAGCCCACCAGCCAGGGAAATCCTGCAACCGGCAGATCCAACATCAAACCAAGCAGGGGTGCAATAAACGCCAATGGCAAGCCGGTGGTCAGCCAATGCGCCAGGGCTTTAACAGCTGCAACGGTCTCTAAGGGAATGGGTGCGGTTGCCAGTAAATCCAAAGACCCATCTTCAAAATCCAAAGCAAAGATGCGATCGAGCGACAGCAGACAGGCCAATAAAGCCCCGATCCACAGCAACCCGGCCGCCGCTTGAGACAGCAAGGCCGGATTTGGCCCAAGCCCAAAGGCAACCAATAGAGTCAAAATTAAGAAAAACGCCAAACCAAGCCCGAAACCGCCCCCGGCTCGAATTGATAGCCGAAGATCCCGCAGCAAAAGCGCGTTCATAAAAAAGCCTCATCTGCGCGTTCCAGCGCTGCGCCCTTAGCCTTGAACTGTGTCAAATCCAAGATTTGCGCCCGTGCATCCAAGCCTAGATCAATATGCGTGGCAATAACCGCCGCGCCCCCCGCCTGAAGATGCGCGCCAACCATAGCTGCAAATTGCCTCACCGCCTGCTGATCCAACGAAACCGTGGGCTCGTCCAATAACCACACGCGCCTTTTCGCAAGCCACAGGCGTGACAGCCCCAGGCGGCGTTTCTGACCCGCGGATAAACTGCCTGCAAGGCGCGTCTGCAGCGCCTCTAATTCGAAAAGCCTCAGACTGTCTGTGATTGTCTCTGTTCCAAAAATATCCGCCCAAAAGCGCAGGTTTTCTACAACTGATAATGTGGGCTTCAAGCCATCCATATGGCCCGCGTAAACAGCCGTGTCGGGATCCAAATGCACCCGCCCTGACAGCACCGGCTGCAAACCAGACAGGGTGCGCAGCAAAGTTGTTTTTCCAAAGCCGTTTGGCGCTTTTAAAATCAAGGCGGCGCCCGGGTGTAGGGCAAAGGTTACGTGTTTCAACAAGACCTGACCACCGCGCGCCACGCTGACATCTTTGGCTTGCAAAATAGGATGACCCGACACCGCCATGGCACTTAACTCTGATCGGCAGCTTGATCGGCGCTACCCACGGGCAGCAGCGCGGCCGCGATGCGGCGCCCCTCAGACAATAAAATATTATATGTCCGGCAGGCTGACGGACTGCTCATCACTTCAATCCCAATGCCTGCCTCCTCCAAAGGCCTGCGAAACTCGGCCGGAATATAAGAAATTTCCGCCCCCGTCCCGACAAGCACCACATCTATTTGGCCCGCCAGTGATAGAATTTGTGCGGCATCTTCGAAACCAGCCCAAGCGCGGGTGCCCGCGCCACTGAGCAAAAGCGCATCATGGTAAACCTTTCCACCAACGCGAAAAAACCCCGGCCCATAGCCATCGATCGGGCTGGCATCATTATAGCTGATTTCATTTAACCGCATGGTGCGCCCCTATTCCCAAATTGGCAGACTATGTATGGCAGAAAATGCGATCAGACAAAAGGCTATGATTCGATAGATCTTTTCGTATTCAGGATTGAAAATCTTGGCCCCTGCCAAATTGCCCAAAGCGATGGGCGCCGCCAAGATAAGCCCGATTATAATTGGTACAAACTGCAAATATGCGCCCAAAACCATAACCGCCAAGATCAGCACATCAAACGAGAATAGATAAATCAACGTATTGGCCCGCACGCGATCCGCCGCATAAGGGCTGGCCATAAAATAAAAAATAACCGGCGGGCCAGGCAGCCCTGCCAAGCCCCCCGTCGCGCCGGAAATAGCACCCACGATATATAATAGCGGCTTGGGCAGATTATTAGGCAAACGCAGCCCACTTAAAAGCAACGCCAATAAGGTAAGGGTCAAACCTGAGACGAGATAACGAAATAAAATTGGCTCACTGCGGCTGAGCACCCAAAGCGCCAACGGCAGCACAAGCAGCATGGCTGCGATCAAGCGAATTAAATCGGTCGCCACCACCTTCTTGCTCGCGGCGCGCAATAAGGGCAAAGGCCCGAATAAATCCATCACCGCCAAAATCGAAAGCGCCCAGATCGGTGATACAAACTGCCCCGCAACGGGAAGAAAAACCATCGCAGAGCCAAATCCTGAAAAGCCACGGATCAAGCCTGCTAGAAACGCCGCCAAGACCAGCCATACCAAGCCATCTAACGCGACCGCCTCAGCAAGCCCGGCGGAGAGCATTATTGGGGCACCTGTGTCCCTGCTTCGGCATTGGGTTTAGACCAATCGCGCTTTACCCCAAGGCGCAATAGCATCACAGACGCCACGAATACTGAGCTATACGTGCCAACCAAAACGCCCCAGATCATCGCAAAAACAAACCCGCGGATGACATCCCCGCCCAACACAAACAGCGCGATCAGCGCCAGCAAGGTGGTCACAGAGGTCATCAATGTGCGGCTCAGGGTTTCATTTATAGATAGGTTTAAAACGTCTTGCAGAGCTTTTTTCTTGTATTTGCGCAGGTTCTCTCGCACGCGATCAAACACCACCACCGTATCGTTCAGTGAATAGCCAACAATGGTGAGCAACGCCGCAATAATCGCCAAATCAAACTTGATTTGAACCACCGAAAACACACCGATCGTAAGCAACACATCATGTACCAAAGCCGCAACGGCGCCCAGCGCAAACTGCCACTCAAAGCGCAACCAAATATAAATCAACACAGCAACAATCGCCAAAATCACTGCCAAAACGGCCGTTTGAACCAGCTCACCCGACACTTTTGGCCCCACGCTTTCAACCGAAACAAACGCAATATCAGGCGCTTCGCTCTGCAATGCCGCCAAGGCATTTTGGATGATATCGGCGGATACGGCTTCTTCGCCGTCTTGGGCTTGAATGCGGATCATCGCCACATTTTGATCATCTTGGAAACTGGGATCATATACTTCAGAGATGGTGACATCGCCCAAGTTCAATTGCCCCAGGGCAGATCGGTAGGCCGCAACATCCACCATTTGCGCGCTTTGGGTCCGAATCGTTGTGCCGCCACGAAAATCGATCCCGAAATTCAATCCTTGCATCAAGAAAGAGGTCAAAGAAACGATAAGTAAGATCGCGGACACTGCCAGCGACATTTTGGTTTTCCCAAAAAAATCCCAATTTGTATTTTTAGCAACGAGTCTTAGGCGCATCTTTACACCTCCAATGTTCTGGGTCGACGCCGCTCAAACCACATCACCACCAACAGGCGGGTTACGAAGATCGCGGTGAAGACAGAGGTCAAAATGCCCAAGCCAAGCGTGATCGAAAAGCCACGTACCGGACCCGATCCCATCACGAACAAAATGACCGCTGTGATAAAGGTCGTAATATTGGCATCGATGATGGCGCTCAGGGCTTTTTCATAGCCCAATTCAATCGCCCGCGCCGGGCCTTTGGCTGATACAAGTTCTTCGCGGATGCGCTCAAAGATCAAAACATTCGCATCCACCGCCATCCCGATGGTCAGAACAATTCCCGCAATTCCGGGTAAGGTCAGCGTTGCGCCGACCAAGCTAAGAAGTCCGAAAATCAGCCCCACATTCACGATCAAAGCCACATTGGCAAATAAGCCGAACAGCCCATAGCTGAGAACCATGAAGACCAGCACAGCCGCAAAGGCGACGATGCAGGCGATTTTACCGGCGCGAATACTATCCGCGCCAAGCTCGGGTCCGATCGTGCGTTCTTCTAAAAACTCCAGCCCCGCGGGCAGCGCGCCTGCTCGTAACAGCACCGCCAAATTGGTGCTTTCTTCAACCGAAAAATTACCCGTGATAATCCCAGAGCCGCCGGATATGTGACTTTGGATCGTTGGTGCACTGATCACTTCGCCATCCAAAACGATGGCAAAAGGGCTGCCAATATTATCCGCTGTGTAATCCCCAAAGCGGCGCCCGCCGATGGGTTTGAACCGAAAATTTACCGCAGGTCGTCCATTTTGATCAAAGCTAGGCTGCGCATCAACCAGATCTTCACCTGTCACAACCGGCGCCGCCTCAAGCACATAAAACTGATCGGCATCGGTCAGATCGGGCAGCACCTCATTGCCATATCCAGGATCAACATCAGGATTGCCGCTGCGCGAAATAACCGGTTGGAAGGTCAGTTGAGCGGTTGTTCCAATCAACTCTTTTAATTCTGACGCCGAGCCGATGCCTGGCACTTGAATCAAGACCCGCCGCGCGCCTTGGCGTTGGATAGTTGGTTCGCGCGTGCCCACTTCATCAACGCGGCGCCGGATAATTTCCAACGCTTGCTGCAACGTGCGCTGATCGGTGAGCGCACGCTCAGCCTCGGACAAAGTAACAATCACAGTATCACCATCGCTGGTGACCTCAAGGTCGCGCGCGCCGGCATTGCTTAGAGAAACAACGGGTTTGCTCAATGTTTCTACGGCAGAAACCGCATGAGCAATCTGCTCCGCTTGTGAGATTTTCACCCGCAATTGATCGGTGGGACCTTTTTGCAGACGGATCGTACCGATCTTTGCCCTTTCGGCGCGCAACACATCGCGCAGATCCGGCCACAGCGCCTTCATGCGGGCCGCATAGACATCCTCAACCTGAACTTCAGCCAAAAGATGCGCACCGCCGCGTAAATCAAGACCCAAATTCACCAAAGACGCGGGTAAAAAACTTGGCCAGGAGAAGCCGTCTTGCGCGGCATCGGCGGATATTAACCCAGCCTTGGTATCATTATAGCCCTCAACACGGGTGTAAAACGCATTCGGAAGGGCAAGGAACAAACCGATAATGCAAAGCCCCCAAATAACGATCCGTTTCCACAGATCAATTTGTAACATAGTCGGTTCCCTCTAAACTTTTGCGATCGTCAAACGCTTTATCGGCGCTTAAGCGTCATTCGCGGGCTCTGTTTTGCTGCGCACATCGGCAAGTGTGCTTTGCACAACTCTGACCTTCACTCCATCAGCAATTTCAACTTCAAGCTCATTATCTTCTTTTACTTTTGTCACTTTTCCAATCAAGCCGCCTTGCGTCACAACTTGATCCCCGCGGCGCACCGCACCGACCATAGCCTGATGTTCTTTTACCTTCTTTTGCTGCGGGCGGATCAGCAGAAAATACATGATCGCAAAAATAAGAATTAAGGGTACAAATTGAGCAATGGCGTCCATAATGATTTCCTGTCTGGCTGCGTGTTTGGCGGAACCTATGCGCTGGTCCAACGCTTTGCAAGGGATCGGCTCCGCATAAGCGCAAGAACTTGAACAAATACATCCTCAAACCCCTCTACACTTGACCGCGCAACTGGTGCATAAGAGCGAGCACGCGAGTCACGAACCAAAGGAAGCCTGACATGCACGATATTCGCATCATCCGTGAAAACCCCAGCGCGTTTGACGCCGCGCTTGCGCGCCGAGGCGATGCACCGGTTTCCTCAGAGCTTTTGGCGCTTGACGAAGCGCGGCGCGCAAAAATTCAGGCAGCAGAGAGTGCACAGGCCGAGCAAAACAAAGCCTCAAAAGAGGTGGGCGCTGCAAAGGGCCGCGGCGATGATGCCGAATTTGAGCGTTTACGGGCCTTGGTTGCCGCCAAAAAGGCCGAGGTTGCCACGATGCAAACCGCGGCCAAAGATCTAGATGCGCAATTGACCGATCGTTTGGCCCGGATTGCAAATCTGCCCGCCAAGGATGTGCCCGAAGGCCGCGATGAAAACGAGAATGTTGAAATCGCCCGATGGGGCACGCCAACTGCGTTTTCTTTTGCGCCAAAAGAGCATTTCGATATAACCGCGGTAGCCGCAGCTATGGATTTTGAAACAGCGGCAAAAACCAGCGGTAGCCGGTTTGTGAACCTGTCAAAAGGCGTGGCGCGAATTCATCGTGCTTTGGCGCAATTCATGCTCGATACGCATGTTGACCAAAATGGGTTAATCGAAATGCAAACCCCGGTTCTGGTGCGCGATGACGCCATGTATGGCACGGATAAACTGCCCAAATTCGGGGAAGACAGCTATCAAACCACCAATGGCTGGTGGCTGATTCCCACCTCGGAGGTCACCTTAACCTATTCGGTCGCAGGCGATGTATTAGACGAAAGCGCGTTGCCGATCCGGATGACAGCGCATACGGCTTGTTTCCGTTCTGAAGCGGGCAGCGCGGGCAAAGACACCTCTGGCATGCTGCGCCAGCACCAGTTTGAAAAAGTAGAAATGGTGTCAATCACCCATCCAGAGACGTCTGATGACGAGCAAAAACGGATGCTGCGCTGCGCCGAAGATCTTTTGGAACAGCTGAATATTCCCTATCGCACCATGCTGCTATGCACTGGAGATATGGGGTTTGGCGCCAAGCGCACCTATGATATCGAAGCGTGGTTGCCCGGGCAGAACACCTATCGCGAAATCAGTTCGGTTTCGACGACCGGCGCGTTTCAAGCCCGACGTATGAACGCAAGGTTCAAACCCTCCGGGGGCGGCAAACCGGCCTTTTTGCATACTTTAAATGGCTCTGGGTTGGCGGTAGGGCGCTGCTTGATTGCCGTGCTTGAAAATGGCCAGCAAAGCGATGGATCGGTGGCCTTGCCGGCGGTGCTGCATCCCTATCTGGGCGGGAAAACAAGCCTGAACACTGAGGGTCAGCTGGCATAAGTGCCGCCTCAGCCAATCGCTACAAATGTTTCTTCAACCGCGAGGGCGCCGATTTCTTGCGATCTTTATAGGGGTTTTTATCCGCCTGTGAGCGCAAAGTGAGTCGGATCGGCGTTCCGGGCATGTCAAAATCCACGCGCAGCGCATTCACCAAATAGCGCGAATAACTTTCCGGCATTTTATCCGGATTCGAGCACATCACGATAAACCCCGGGGGGCGCGTTTTGGCCTGCGTCATATAGCGCAATTTGATCCGGCGCCCATTAGGTGCCGGGGGGGGATGCGCCTCTATCATGCCGCTTAACCAACGGTTTAGGTTCGCGGTACTGACCCGGCGGTTCCAAACCCGATGCGCGCTCATGATCGCAGCTTGCAAACGGTCTAAGCCTTTGCCGGTTTTGGCCGAGACTGTGATCAAGGGGGCGCCGCGCAATTGAGGCAAAAGGCGCTCAAAGGCTTCTTTTAAATCTTTCAATTTTTGCTGCTTTTGATCTTCGATATCCCATTTATTGATCGCCACGATCACCGCACGGCCCTCGCGCTCTGCCAGATCAGCAATCCGTAGATCCTGCTGCTCAAAGGGAATCGCCGCATCTAACAGCACCACCACCACCTCGGCAAATTTCACCGCGCGTAATCCATCGCTCACAGAGAGTTTTTCGACCTTATCCTGAACCTTCGCCTTTTTGCGCATACCAGCGGTATCAAAGACCCGCATCGGCACGCCGCCCCAGGTAATCTGTAGCGAAATCGCGTCGCGGGTGATACCGGCCTCTGGGCCGGTCAACAAACGATCTTCTCCCAAGATCTGGTTGATGAGGGTGGATTTTCCAGCATTTGGACGACCGACAACCGCAACTTGCAACGGTTTGCTCGCTGTGGGCGCGCGATAAGCATCCTCAGCGTCAGACTCTTCGATATCAATATCCGTTTCAGCCGCCTCATCCTGCGCACGCTCTTTGAAGTCATCGGCCAATGGCATCAAACATCTGAGCAGATCGGTCATCCCTTCGCCATGTTCAGCCGATAAGCGCAACGGCTCACCAAGACCCAAAGCCCAAGCCTCAAGAACACCGGCATCTGCGGCAGCACCCTCACCTTTATTGGCGCCCAAAATCACGTGTTTTGCGCGTTTCCGTAGGATATCGGCAAACATTTCATCGGTTTGGGTCACGCCAACGCGCGCATCAATCATAAACAAACAAACATCCGCCATATCCACAGCGCGTTCAGTCAAGCGCCGCATACGGCCCTGTAAACTATCATCGGTCACTTCTTCCAGACCCGCCGTGTCAATCACCGTGAAGCGCAGATCGGCAAGACGCGCTTGACCTTCGCGCAAATCGCGCGTGACCCCGGGTTGATCATCAACCAACGCCAACCGTTTGCCAACAAGGCGATTGAACAACGTTGATTTTCCGACATTGGGTCGGCCAACAATGGCAAGTGAAAAACTCATGTTTTGCTCCAAAAAGCGGCCTGAACGCTGTTACACCACCTAATGGTTCAGCGATAGGCCCTTAACTTACCATCCCTACACAAGACATATAGGATACCATCAGCAACAATCGGATTGGCCGTCGCGCCTGATCCGAGGCGTATGGCGCTGCGCTCTGCGCCGGTTTCGGGATCAAATTGGCGTAACAATCCATCGCCCGAGGCAAGCAGCAACCGCCCACCGGCCAAAACCGGCCCGTGATGCGGCACCACGTCTTTACTTTTTCTTTGCCTCAGTGACACAAAGCCTGGCAAATCAACCGACCAAACTTTTGAGCCATCGGTTGCATCCAACCGCATCAATTGACCCAGGTCATTCACAAAAAACAGCGAGCCGCCGGCCGGCCAAAGTGGCGATCTGGCACCATAAGGCGCTGTCCATAGGCGCGCTCCGCTATCAAGGTGCATCGCGGCAATCCGCCCCGAACTGTTCGCTGCAAAAACTGTCGAGCCACTGATCACCGGGCTTGTCGCGATATCATCAATCGTGGCCACCGCACGGCCGCTGCGCCCGCCGGCCAATGTCGCGTTCCAAAGGGTCAGGCCTCCGCCCCGAAAGGCAGCTTGTAAATCTCCCTCGCCAAAGCCAAATACCACCAATTTTTCCGATATGGCAGGCCCCGTTGACCCGCTCATATTATTGACATCGCTCAGATGGTCCAATTGCCAGCGAATTCGCCCTGTTGCAGCTTCGATCGCCCAAGCCACCGAATCTTGGCTGACCAAATAAACAACGCCGTCAAAATAGCTGGGCCGCCCATTGCCCGAACCTTTGAGCTCTTGTTTCCAAAGCGCACTGCCGCTTTTGGGATCAAGCGCATGCAGCACCCCATATCCGGTGGATACAAAAACAACACCATCCCCATACGCAATTCCGCCACCATCCGCATCGCCCGCGCGCTCAAAGCTCGGCGTCAAATCACGCGACCAAAGCCGGCTGCCAGAGGTGGATGTTGCCGTCAACACAGAAAGGCTGTCTAAGGTGAAAACGATGCCTTCGGCCACAATCGGATCCGCGGTAATCCGATTTCGAGCCCGATCGCCGGTCCCCACGCTAAGCGTCCAAAGCGGCTTTGGCGCCGCGGACAGAGCCGCATGAACAACTTGCGTAGACGGGCTTGCATGGCCTTGCGGCCAAGCCACATTGTTTTTTTGCCTTGGCATCGCGAAGGCCTTAGGAGCCGATAGGGTGCCGGCACCCTCAGTTGCCGATGGCTCTAATTTTAATATCGGCTCGCGCTTGCCCGGCAAGATGACCTCACGGTCACTGCAGCCTGCCAAAACAATACTGGACACAAGCGCTAAAGCTATTCCGAAGCGATGGCTGATTACCTGCATCACTGCTCGGCCACCAGTTTAACCATCCACTGCGTTAGGATCTTGCCCCAACGCAACCATCAATTGGCTTAACCGTTGTCTTAAATTCTGCGTCATCTCCGCATCCTGCAACAACTCTTTTAGCCGCTTTACCGCTGCGATCTCGTCATTCTCTTGAAGATCCAACAGCGCCAATTGCTCTTGGGCAAGCAACCGCAAAGGATTGCCCGCGGCTGACAATTGCTCAAACCCAGCGCGGCGCGCTGATGAATCCAGCCCACTTTCTTCCAGAAGCAGCTGTTTGAACAGAGCCAAATCGCTATAGCCGTCCGAGATGCTTTCTTGCGATATAAGTGCAGCCAAAACATCCGAGGCCGCGGCGGCATCTTGCATCATCACCAGCTCGCTCGCCCGAAACAGCCCCACAAGCGCTGAAACTTCGCTGCCTTCGGTTGCAATCTCGCCCAACGCGGCGCTCCGGCTTTCGCTCGTATCCGATTGCAGAGCCTGCAAAATTGCATCGCCCCGCTGTTGCGCAAGCGCCAGATCCGACGCGCGTCGATATTCGTTGAAAGCGGCCCCGCCGACGATCGCCAGAACCGCCACAATGGCAATCCAGCCATACCGGCGCAGCGCACCATAGAGCCGATCACGGCGGACCTCTTCGTTCACTTCATCGATA
>Ga0255773_10001610_pt1 | contig 22267 bp, 13 predicted proteins | sample 011ome_17_FD_179971 | JGI IMG/M metagenome (GOLD analysis project Ga0255773, IMG submission 179971) | Coastal salt marsh microbial communities from the Groves Creek Marsh, Skidaway Island, Georgia - 011502XT metaG (version 2) | ecosystem: Environmental > Aquatic > Marine > Intertidal zone >...
CATGAGTGCCGCGACCGACGCGTGCATGTTGTTTGCTCGTGTGAATGCAGACCCTTTTTTTTTCTGGGGGCGTTTCCCCACATAAAAGATATGTTCGCTCCTGTGTCGTTGTCTTCCTCTTCCGGGGCAACCTCAAAAAGGAGCGACGCGTTCGCGACGACGAGAAGGACGATGCAAAACGCGTCTTCTTCTCTGTCGGTATCCTCCAAATCGAGTAGTTTGAGGTGGACGACGCTCGCGAGAGCGAGAATCGAGAAGAGGAGAAACACATCGCGCGCAAAATCGAATCATTTGGCGGCGACGGCTTCGTCGTCGTCATCATCATCATCTTCTTCTGACGGTCGTCGAAATCGTCAAAGTCGTCGAAACAAAAGCCCCGCGACATCGTCAAAGCGCTTTGGCGATGCGCGCGTCCACCGAACGATGGGAGAAGCGTCCTCAGAGTGGATGTCATCGTCGCGCTCATCATCGAGAGAAGACTCCCGTTGGGGACAAAAACGGACGAAAATTGTCCCCAGGAACTCGAACCGATTGGACGGGAAAGGAGGAGGAGGAGGAGGAGGTTTTGAAGGCACGAGCGGAAACGTGAGTGGCAGCAGCAGCGCGAGTGGCCACGACGGCGCGGGAGTGTCCTACGACATCTCGAACGACGAGAGCGACTTTTTGCAACAAGCCGGGATGTTGGATGGGAAGGAGAAAAGTGCCTCTTTATCCTCTTTAGATATCGCGGCGGAGAAAACCAACGGGACGACGATCAGTAGGGATCACTCGAGTTCGGAGTTCGAGGAGGACGAAAATTGCGACCCAGAGGAGGATAGAAAGAACAGAGTAGGAGGCGGGGGATGTTGCAACCACTCGCACGGCGGTACTTTAGCCGTGGATGAAGACGTAAATAGAGCGAGGAATAAAGTAGAAGTCGTAGTAGACGTGGTTTTAACAAAGTCAAAGTTGAACGCCGCGGCTGGATATTTGCGAGGACGAGGGAGTTTGACGGTGTTGTCGTGGTGCTTGTTGCTCGTGGCTGGATTTTGCCACGTCTCGACGTCGATTTGTGCCATGCTCAACGTCGCGTCGATTGTCCCCGGCGCTACCGCGGCGTGGCTTTCCACGTCGGCGACGGCGTTGGTGTATCTATTCGCTGGAACACCGGAATTTGTGGACGTCTTGTATGAAGTCGCGAGAGGTAACATTAACGTGCACGTACTCACGACGCTGGCGGTGTTTGGTACCGTTTTACTCGGGTGCGCCTTTGAAGGCGCGCTCTTGCTCGTGTTGTTTGCATCCGCGCACTACGTGGAAGATAGATTGACGCAACATGCGCGAGGCGATTTAAAAGCGTTGTGGAAAACGGTGCCACCGTTTGCGAATGTTGTCGACATCGACGGCGCGACTGGAGACCCCATCGAAGGATCGCAGCGGAAAATGCGCGCTTCGGAAGTGCCCGTCGGGAGCTATTGTTACGTTAAAGCGGGGACGCAAGTTCCTTTAGACGGCATCGTCGTTCACGGTTCAGCGAGAGTGTCTATTCAACACATTACGGGCGAAGCTTTGCCCGTGCGACGCAGAATCGGCGACGAAATTCCAGCCGGCGCGATGAACATTGACGGGGTATTGATCCTTAAATCTTCGCAGTCTTCCGAAAATAGCACACCGGCGAGAATTGCAAAGCTCACCGAAAGAGCGCAACAACGCAAACCGCGAGTGAGTCGATTAATTGATGACGTTGGCGATAAGTACTCTAGGATTATTTTGTTTATAACCTTTGCGACGATGGTGACGGCGCCTCTCGTGTTCGGAGTTCCCTTTTTAGGTCGAGGAGGAGCAATGTACCGCTCGTTTGCGTTCTTATCTGCGGCGGCTCCGTGCGCGCTGCTCATGTCTCCGTTAGTGTACGTCGCGGCGATTGGCGCGATGGCCAGAAGAGGTATCCTCATCAGAGGCGGGCGAACTCTGGACGCGCTCGCAAACGTCAATCTCGTGTGTTTAGACAAAACTGGCACTTTGACGTTGGGTGAAATGTCCATCGTGGAAATAAAAACCGTGGAATTAAGCGAAGAGAGCATCGCGAGCTTAGCGTTTAAAAGAAGCGACGAGGAGAGCGTGCGCGTTGCGAAAGCGTTGGAACGAGGTTCGGTGCATCCGATTGCTAAAGCCACCGTCAATTATATCGGTAACGGCGACAACAGCAGCGCGAGTCGTAGCTCTTTGGACGTGAAAAACTACAAAGTTGAGCACGGTAAAGGTGTTGAAGGTGAAATTAACGGCGAAGTCTTCAGATTTGGAACCGCGTCGTGGGCTTTAGAGTGCCGCCGTGGGAACAACTCGAGCGAAGAAGAAAAAGTAGTCGCGCGAGCAACGGAGGAACACAGAAGCGCCGGCGAAGCAATCGCGGTTCTGTGCTCGTCTTCTTCGCCCGATGCTACGGTCTTTCGATACTCCGACGCACCGCGCGCTGAAGCGAAGGATGCAGTCGATACCCTTCGGAAACGAGGACAGACCGTGCGCATGCTCACGGGCGACGCGACTGCGTCAGCGTTGGCGATTGCCGAACAAGTTGGCATCGAACCAGCCGCGGTATTTTCGCAATTGACTCCGGATAAAAAGTTAGCTCACGTAGAATCTGCGAGAGAAGATGGCAAAAAAGAAGAAAATGGCAAAGTAGTAAGCGTCGCTATGATTGGTGACGGTATTAACGACGCGCCGGCATTGGCGGCGGCGGATGTTGGCATCGCCGTGTGCTCGACGCCTTCAGATGCGGCGTCTTCTGCCGCGGACGTCTTGTTGCTTCAAACTGGACAAGGGCAACTTCAAAGCAAAGACACGGTGATGAGTGGTGGATCCATGTCGGTGATTTCAGCGGTTCCAGAGCTCTTTGCGCTCGGGCGCATGACGCGAAATATTTTACAGCAAAATATTTTCTTGGCGATTTGCTCTATTCTCGGATCCGCCTTGCCAGCTTTGTTCGGCGCGTTCCCGCTTTGGTTAGCCGTGTGTGTTCACGAAGGCGCGACGTTGTTAGTAGCCGTGAACTCGACCCGTTTGCTGGCGACGTTTGGACCCCGGAATTCCATGCGCCTTTCCAAGCGCGTGAAGTTCTTAATCGTCACTTTGACGTTGGTGGGCATCTTTGGTGCGTTAGGCACGGTGTTCAAACCGCAAGGCGTGATGTTACAAACGCTCATCTCTGAAGCTGTTACCGCTGCCGTCGCGGAATCTTCCGTGGCGTTCCATTCCTTCTTCCATCCGGTTTTGAAATCTGCCTGGGCCGGCTTGTTCGCCGGCGGTTTACACACGCTCACTGGCGCGGACCACTTAGCCGCGTTGACGCCGTTATCCGTCGGTCCGTCTCGAGCAAAAAATGCGCTCCTCGGTGCGCTTTGGGGATTCGGTCACAACACCGGTCAAATAATCTTCGGTCTTCTGTTCATGCTTTTGCGAAACAGAATCCCGTGGAACACGGAAATCATCGGCCAGTGGGGCCAAGCCATCGTCGGTTTAACGCTCATCTTCATCGGGTGCTTAGGATTCTGGGAACAAGTCGGCGGTGGCCACGGTCACTCGCACATCCACTCCCACGGCGGACACTCCCACTCCCACTCCCATTCTCACGGCTCTAGCGACGACGGCGGCGAAAGCTACGACGAAGTCGAACAGTCTCACGAACACCGGCTCTCCCCGCTCCGCCTCGGCGCCTCCTCGGAAGCCTCCCGCATCTCCTGGACCTACATCACCGGCACCATCCACGGTCTCCAACCAGACTCCCTCTTTCTCCTCCTCCCGGCGCTCACCCTCCCAAAACTCGAAGCCTACTCCTTCCTCGGATCCTTCTTCTTCGGCACCATCGTCGCTATGGGTGGGTACACCGCCTTCCTCGGCGCCGGGACGACGTTGCTCGAAAAAGAAAATCCGCAAATGGTGAAATACATCGGATTAGCCGCCAGTTCCGTCGCTTTCGCGTTAGGCGCCGCGTTCGTTTTGAGTTCCGTCTTTTCCTTGAATTGGTTGTAATACTATTTATATTATTATTAAGGTACCACCGTAATACTCCTTTTCCTCTTCCTCCTCCTGCTATACTCTCGCGTGTGAGGATACGCCCGCATCAAAGCTTCGCTTTTCCTCGCTCAAAGTTGTCTTCTCGCTCGTGGTTTTTGCCTAAAATTTTTGGATGTATTTGTGTCTTTTCGGAGAAGATTTTCCGCATTTTTTCCTTCAACCAATTAAAGAAATGCCATCGACGAACTTTTACTCCGAAGAGGACGACGACGACGAAAAAGAAGAAGAAGAGTATCATTGGGAACCCAATCGCGACTACGCGTTGGTATCCTCCTCCTCTTCCTTTTCCCTCAACAACGAGAGGAAAAGAAACGACGAAAAGAGAAGGGAAAGCGCGTTGTTTACGATTCAAAGGCTCTGTAGAGAGAAAGTTGTTAGCGGGGGAAAAAGATCATCTCGAAATTCGAGGAATAACAACAACGACAACAACTCGCGGATACGACGACAACAGAAGAACGCGCGCGGGCTTCTGCTGAATACGAAGAACACCGCTCGCGTCATCAAAGGAGGGAGGAAAGGAAGCGTCGACAGAGATGCGGCGAAAAGAGGCGTTTTTGAAAACTACCGATTCGATTGTGATGATGAGGATGAGGAGGAGGAAGAGGAGGCGTGGGGTGTGTCCGTAGGGAGGAAGAAGAACGAGCGCGACGAGCACTCGGGGGAAAGTTTTTTGCTAGGAAAGAGGAGGATGAAGACGACGAGGAGGACACGTTTGGATGAGAATGATGATGCGTGCGAGCGCCGCTATTTGATCATCACGGATGATGATGACGACGATGTGAATGGAACAGATACGTGCGAATGTTCGACGACGCGGAGAAGAGAAAGAAGCGGATACGAAGAGCAGTTTCGAGTGACGCATCGTTTGCTTCGCGCGGATTGCCATCCGGAAGATTTGCTCGGGAGCGATCGCGCTGTTGACGCGCAAATTGCAAACGCGGTTGGATGGATTGAAGAGGAAAATAGGAAATGTGATAGTGGTAGCGATAAGGCAGTAATAGCGCAACTCGGTCGAGGAAGCGTTTTGTTTACGTGGCAACAATACGAGAACATGCACGTGCGCGCGTCAGAGGGCGGCGACGAGCTGCTCGCAGGAAACAGATTTTGTTTGGGAGAGATGGACGATGATGAAAACGAAGACGATGAGAGCGATAACGAAGCGAACAGAGGCGGTAATCGATTTAGTTTGTTAAATAAAACGATGAGTTATTGCGCGTCGTACTGGGACGCGGCGTCGGAAGAGCTCGTCTCGTCGCACGCGCACGCTCTTGGTAGCGATAGCGCAACTTCTGGAGAATCATTCAGAAGTGGAAGTCGTCGTCGTCGCAGAGTGCGCACGCAAACGGCGAGTCCCTGGCCGAATACGTCTGTCGCGCCGTACGTCGCAGTCGTAGGAGAGAAGATTTTTCTCCGAATGTTTGACTGCAACAATAAAAAGGAAGCTAATTTATATCGAAACAATAAAGTGATCAAATCTGTTCGCATGTACGGGCAGTTTGGCTCCGTGGTCGCGCACCAGAAAGACTTCATACTCGAAGGGAGTATTTGTAAATTTCCGAAAGATTGTTTCGACGATCATCTGCGCTCGATGGATTCCTCTTCGAGTGCGCCGAAGATATCGAATTTGTTTTTCCAGCTCGAGTTTGAAGACGAAGACGGTTTACAATTATTCTCGGCGCCTAAACCGTGCTTGTTGTGTATGGAAAAGGAAAGTGCCGAGCAGTTTCAGGCTTTCCTCATGGAGCCGACGATGTTTGGAAAGAAATTCAAGAACAAAATCGATCGATTGTGCTCGAGATGCAGCTTCGTGAAGGACGTCGGCACGGTGTTCACGTTATGGCACACTGGACTTTTGTATGGAGATCTCGGTGGTCATCCGCTTTTGGCAGTAGTCACGCAGTGTTCGAGCGACCCGACCTTTGCGCGCATGTGTCCGACTATCTTGATAGAACTGCAGGCGATTCAAATAGATGTCGTGTGCTGGTCTATGGAAGTGAAAAAAATCCCGGACGACACCGGCGAAGAGAAAGGACAAGACTCGTATTTCGGGAAAAATACGGAATGGTATGCGTCTATAACGAACGTTATGCTCGTCGATCCAACGTGGTCGAGTTATTTCCAACTTTGCGGGAAGCTATTGTTGATACCTTTTGTTATTCCTGTAAAGTTCATGCGAAACGTCCTCTTCATAATTTTCGGCGAACGCTATGGTTGTGCTTTGGTGCCGCAGCAGTTATCGGAGCGGAACGAACGAAAAGCTATTCGTGCTGTGGGTCCATCGACAGGTGCTTTCAAAGATGATATGGAAGCGTTTGAGCTCTATCGCGGCTACGTGAATGCGCTCGTACTCGACAAATGTCGTTTTAGATCTTTGAGTATTTACGTAGTGCTCAACTTGCTGTTTGGCATGAAGTACGCGTCGCAGTTTCCGAGCGAAATCGTTTCCCCGAGGGGAATCTGGGTAAGGATTGGTGTTCCCATCGCCTGTATTAGCGTCATTTTGGGCGTTCACATAGTGCACTTGTTCTTTAAACGTGATATTTCAATATTCGGTTATTGGAGTGGACGTAAACAGGATCTTTTTGACCGGTACAAAAGAGCGGGCATAATTTCGATCATGATCTTGTCGACAGTGTGTGGCGCGCACGGATCTATAATGCGATACCAACGCGCTTCGGTTGAAAAGTTTTGCTCTTTGAGACCACCACAATACGACTACGATACTAATGGCAATGGAGTGTTGCGATACGACTGTAACGACATGCTAAGGGTACTGTTCCGGCAAGAGTGCTTACTCTTGTTGTTATGCTTCTTAGGCTCATCCATTCACTCCTCGTACCCCAGACGCGGGTTCATGTTTCCTGTGTCGGCATGTATATCGGGTTTCTTGGCGTTTTTACCGCCGCAGTTTAGTACTTTTATGGACCCGCCGGAAGAGGTGAACGTGGAGACCTTATTCAATTTGTACGGCATCGTTGCAATTCTTTGTATGATAATCTCGATAATAACTGCGCTGAACATACAAGCACACTTCAAGAGGCAAACCTTGGATTGGTTTCTAGGCAGTTATTTGTACCAAACGATGAGGAGCAGAAGAGGAAAAGAAGCTTGAACTTGAAGATAAAGCGATAAGGACGACGACCCAACGACGACGGGAACGACATATGTAATTAATTATATCCCGTGGTATGTACTGGTACCTGGTACCACTGGTACTGTTATTATTATAAAAAGTTCTCTTTCTCTTTCTCTTTCTCCTCTCTTTTTGTCCCTTTCACTCTCTCTACGCCGAAGCCGCTCGACAGAAGGTATCGGCTTTCGCATCGTACGCCGCAAACAAAACTGCCGAATTATGGCCGCCAAATCCAAACGAGTTACTCAACGCAACCTTCACCTTTAACTTCTCCTTCGTCGTTCCCACCAACAAATCCGTTCGCACACCTTCGTCAGGGTCCTCCAAATTCTTATTCGGATGCAACTCGCCAGTCCCGATGGCTTTGATCACCGCCACCGCCTCGACCGCGCTCGCCGCGCCCAACAAATGTCCAATCAGGCTCTTGGTCGAGTTAATCTTCAACTCACTATTCTCGCCAAATATATCCGTAATCGTCCTCAGCTCGGCTAAATCTCCCGCTGGAGTACTCGTCGCGTGCGCGTTGATATAATTCACATCCTCCGCCAACACGCCGGCGTTTTTCAACGCCCTACCAATGGCCAACCTCACCCCGGCCCCGTTTGGTAACGGTTCGGTCATGTGGTGCGCATCGCACGTCGCCGCACCTCCCAAAATCTCTGCCAGTATCGGGGCATCTCTCGCCAACGCGCTCTCTAACGACTCCAAACACAAAACTCCGCACCCTTCCCCCATGACGAACCCGTCTCTATTCTTATCCCACGGTCGACTCGCGCCTTCCGGATCGTCGTTTCTCGTCGACAACGCTTTACTCGCCGCGAACCCGGCAATCCCGCTGCTCAAAACCGCCGCATCCGACGCTCCGGCTAAGCACAAATCGCACTCCCCGTTCCTTATGTGATCCATCGCATTCATCATGCAAAAATTCCCCGTCGCGCACGCCGCCGCGATGGAATAGTTTGGTCCCATAAATTTCAAATCCATCGCCACTAACGCGCCGCCCATATTCGTAATCGCAAACGGAATACAAAACGGATTCATTTTCTTCGACCCTCTCCCTGGTGTCCACAACTCGTAATTCGCTTGCTGAAAACTGTGCATCCCGCCCATCGCCGAGCCGATCACCACGCCGCACCGCTGCTTATCCAACTCGTTAAACTTTTCCGCATTTTCGCCGTCTCGCATATCCAACCCTGCGTGAATCAACGCTTTCTTCGCCGCTGCAATCATGAACGAAATGTACGGGTCCGCTCGTTTCACCATCCTCGGTGGGACGAGTCCGTCGCACCCGTCGAAGTTGCGAATTTCCCCCGCGAACGTCGTCGTGATGTTCGTGCAGTCGAACTTTGTGATTGGTTTTATCGCGCTCTCGCCGTCGAGCAATCTCGAATAGAATTCATCCACGTCGTGGCCGAGCGCGGTCACCGCGCCGATTCCCGTTATCACGACGCGTTTTTTACCGGAACGGGTGAGGTCGACGCCATCTGTCGATGCCGCGGCGGAAATTCTGTGCGGAGTCGCGCGCTCCCTTCGGTGTCTTGTTGTCCTCGAGTATCTCTTCGCCTTCGGGGAAAAGTGGTTTCCCCGATGATGGTTCTGTTGGTTCTCACGTCGGATGGAAGAGGAGGAGGATGACGACGACGGCGACGATGTCGACGCGACGGCGGAAAATCGAGAAGACGACGACGCGAAGGAGGAGGACGCGCAAGATAACATGGTGGTGGTGTGTGCGACGACGAGAGGTCCGCGTACACTGTGGCGTCTCGCTTTTTGTGGAATGTCCAGTCACACAGAACTAAGATAAGCTTAGGGTGTAGGGTACAAAGAAGTTTTTGTTCGTGCGAAGGATACGGATGCGTACAATGAAATGGTATAGTAAGTATTCTCTGTCTCTCTTTATTTAAATATAAGTTTATATGTATATGTGCATACGTATCGTGTTGTCCTTTAGTCTTCTTCTTCTTCTTCTTCTTCGATCTCTTTCTTTCGCTTCTCTCTCTCGCTTTCGCTCGTTCGTGAAAAACTCGTTTAATAAATTCTTTTACCTCTCCCAATCGGAATCGACGTCGCCGTATTCGAACATGCCACAGTGCTCTCGTCTCGCCTTGTCGATTTCGCCGTGGATGGCTTCGCGGTTGTCTTCGGAGGTTTGCGTGTACCCGACTTTGAATCGGGACATGCGGCACAAACCTGAGGCGGCGAGGACGCCTTGCACGGAACGTTCCGGGAGGAACTGTTCGGGAGAGTACGGTTTCGCGAGTTTCGAGTCTTTCTTGGCATTGCTTGATTCTTCATCTTTGTCGTCTTCCACGGACCATAGCGTCAACGTAAGCTCTGGTCGCGCGTCGACGGCGGATGACCAAGCGTGATCAAAGTCAAACTTTTTCATGCGCGCGTCGACGATGGCGTGGAATTCCCCGCCGTGGACGAGGCGTTGAAACTCAGATTCAGCGACATCTTTGTAATCGCTGTGACGACTCGGCATGGCAATGTGAGCAAGCTGGCACAGTCTCGCTTGGGGAGGATACGCGTTCAAAGAGACGTTGGAGTGCAACGGTCTCGCGCGGCGAATGGATATGCGTTCGTTGTGACCGAAATCGATGCACATGACGTCCAATTCTTTCGCGTTTTCGTCTCGATAATTCACCGTGGCGCGGTACCAGCTGTTGTCTTCCGGGGATTTAATCGCAACGAGATCGTTCAGTTTCGGTTCAAAACCAGGCGGCGGGGCTTTCACGTCCGGATCGTCGCTCGCGTATTCTTTCTGTAACAGTTGCCACAGTTCGTTGGCGACGGAACGTTCGAGAATTTGAGCGAAAAATTTACCTTCTCGTAAAGTTTCCGTGACTCCGAGCCTTGTGGTAAACACCGGAGGACCACTATCTCTCGCTTGCGGATACGGTATGCTCGAGCTGCCTTTTCTATTATCGTATTGGTTTCTAGTAGATTGTTGTTGCTGCTGCTGCTGCTGCTGTTGCATCTGCGGATCGCCGCCCTTCCTCATGACGGCAGCCGCAGCCGTTGAAGATGTGCTATTCACCGAAGACAAGTAGCCACCCGGCGGTGCGTTGCCGTTGTTATTCATGATACCTCCTTCATAACCTGGCGGGGCACTCACTTTACCTGAGCCAGTTGGCGATTGAACCCCGTTTTTGCTGTTGTTGTTGCTGCTGTTATTTTCGTCGTCATAAAATTTACCTCCGTAAAAGCGTGCCGGATTTTGGTCTTCGCTGAAACCGCCGCCGAGATTATTCGCTTGCATCTCTTCCGCCAATCGTCTGGCTTCTTCAGCTTCTTCGTCCCAGTCTTTCCAAATACCCACTCTTGCGATTTTAGCCGCTTTCTCAACTTCTAAAGCGCTCGCATCGCCGTGAAAGGAAACCCTCGCGAGACCCGCGCGAACGAGTTCCGAGGCTAAATCCAAAGTCAACGTGTTACACTCCAAAGTCCCTCGAAACGTCCCGGTTTTATCCACCGAATTCGCCGCGACCTGTACTTCTCTCTGGTTGACTCTATTTCGAACGTAATTCAACGCTTCTTTCGCGAACGGCTCTTCTCTGGTCGGGCATCTCACCCCTGATAAACTCAACGTGAACACCGCGCCGGCGTTTTGAGAACTGACTCGGAACCTGTGTCCGTTGATGCAGTGCTCGACGACGCCGTGGAATTTCCCAGCTCTTTGCAAGAATGGTAAAAACTGCGTCGCTTTCTTCACATTTTCGGAAGCGTCGTTCAAATCGTGCGGAATTGGTGCGTCTTTGGGCGAGTGGACGCCCTTCTTTTGTTGTATGGCTTTACTTTCGGCGACGAGCAAGTCGTCGTATTTATGCGACCGGGCTTCGTTTTCTCTGTGGCGAACCACCGAGGCCAAACCTCTGATGACCAACAGTTCGGCAAGATTCGGCGCGTCTTCTGGTTCTGCTTCGATTGGAATTCCGTGATTGTTATATTGCGGCGGTTTCTTCACCACCTCGCCGATTAAAGCGATGGTACCGAATTCGATAACTTTTTCTGGTATATCCCTCGCGTCGTTCCCGGCGATTGTTTTCGTGTATTCAAAGTTAACCTCCACTTTCTTACCGATAACTCTCGTTCTCACGAATTCTTTCGCCTCTCTCGCGTACGGTTCATCTTTCACGCTTCGTTCTCTGGCACCTCTCCCGAGCGGTGCGATTCTTGGCGCTCGAACCGAGGACAACATCACCTTCATCTCCTCGCCCGTTCGCGCGTCTTCGACCATGACCGCGTCTCCGGAAACGACCTCAATGACCTTTCCTTGAATCTTTCTACTTCTTCCCATGTTTTCAAAATGTGAATCCTCGTTTGATGGCGGCACGTAGTCTTGCCAGATTCTAATCCTATTCGTCTTTGCAATTGCCTCGGCGGTTCTCAAAGGGCCCGCGCCTCCCAACGCCAACGCCGCGGAGTAATCCGAAACCTTCGCCAAACCTCTCTCCAAGAGCGCGTTTGCCAAGGGCACGATCGAACTGTGATCGTCTTTCGGCATCACCGACGCAAATCTGTTCCCATACTTATCTTTACCAACGAATGCCACTCGCACGTCTCTATTCAACACGCTCAACTCGGCGAAATACTTAGCCTCTCTCGCGTGCGGTTCCGGTTCTTTTTCGTTCTTCTTCCCCATCGCGGGCGCGACGACTCCGGATAACAAAATCGTCACCTCTGCGCCTCTCGCCGGCCCTTCTTCGCACACCGATACTTTCATCGTGCTCCCGTTTAACGCCACCTCCACGACGCAATGAATCGGCTCCACGCCTTTGCTGTCGATGAACTCGTCCACCAATCTCGGATCGCTTTTATTCCTCACCGCTTTATTCAACAAAAGAGGATCGCACGTGTGCTTCCCTCTGAAGAACTGCTTCGCATCTTCCTCGGCTTCTTTAATCAACTGGTTTCGTTTCATCGCGTTTTCATCGTTCTCGTCCTCCCTCGACGGTTTCCCGACGCACCACCCGTTTTTACAGTGTTCCAACGCGATATCCCCGGCGCCGTCTTTAAACACCAACGCAAACTCCCTCGACGCGTATTCGCTCTCCACTTTAAACGTCACCGGTTCCCCAATCAACGCGCGTCGTAACGCTTCTCTCGATTGAAACGCGAACGGTTCGTCCGCGTACGATCCGTCTCTTCGTCCCTATATAAAACAATATTACTTGATGAACGTGTAAAAAATGTGACCAAAAATTTCCGTACCATTCTTGGGGCGATGATGCCTGCCAAGGTGACAATCTTTTCCGGCGGTGGGCCCGAACTCTGTTTTATAGTATTATTATATCATTGCATCGAGAGAGAGCGTTTGAAAAAAGAGAACAGCGCATTAAGAGTGAGTGCGAGACGATGTTTTTTTCGATGCGCTCGCATGCGAGAGCAAAAGAGTGAGAGCATAAGAGAGAGAGAAAAAGAAACATCACACGTCCGATCTGTTTTGACGGCCGCTCGCGAGGTGATCCTCCCCGGAAAAAAGTGCAACTCCAAAGAACAACACACAAAAGAGAGAAATGTGGGGAATAAAGTGCGAAAACGTACGGTAGGTCCGGCGTTGGCGACGATGAGCACCGTGTCACCACTCGGGACCGCTTTGACCGTGCCTCGGAGCCACCCGGTGACCGGCATGATGAGAGAGCGGATGAGAACTCGTTCGTTTCCTCTGAAAGTGAGAGGTTCTTTTTGTGAGGAAATGTGGGAGGAAATGGCGAGTGGTTTTCGTGTGACTTCTTTTAAAAATACTACGCACTCACATTTTTCGCTCTGCTACGTACTCGTACGCATGTAAGAGTCCTCTCGCGTGATGCACACATCATCAATACTCGAGAACGAAAAGCATCTGTTCGTTCGTTCAAAGTATCTCGGGAGGAGGAGTGTGCGTGCCGTGGGAGGAGAAACTGGTGTTTTTGTGACTTCTATCAGAGCGCGCGCTACGTTTTTCGCTCCGCGCTGTATAGTATTAAAGGAATCTTTGAACGGCGTACGGCTCGAGCGGAAAGTGGTCGTCTCCTCGTTGTTGGGCCCCCGTCGTTGTTGCGATGTCCGCGACTATTTTCCCGGTGATGCCAGCTAACGTGAACCCGATGTGTTGGTGACCGAACGCGTAGATGACGTTTGATTTTGCGGAGCTTCTGCTGAGAACGGGGAGGTAATCCGGTAAAGTCGGGCGACCGCCGAGCCAATCTGAGTTTTTATTTCGCGGCGGCGCGTCGGAGAAATTACGGAGGAGTTTGCGGGTGGAGTTTTCGAGCGAAAGGAGGTTGGAGGCGGTTGGAGGTTGGTCCGGGCCGAATTCTACGAGACCAGCTGCGCGGAGGCGGGATTGTAGCGGGGAAATGATGAAACCGCCTCGTTGGAAACACGTCGCTCGGGTTAACAGCTTGGACGGGGATACTTGTTCAGTATCCGAAAACTCGACCGAATAGCCGCGCTCCGCGATGAGCGGAATGTCACCGTCGCCGCACATTTTTGCGATTTCTTTCGAACGCCACCCGGAGCAGACGACGATCGTGTGCACGTTGGTATACACGTCGCCGCTTTTGGTGACAATTTCAGCTTTCTCGTCGTTTTGTTGTTCTCCTCTCACGTCGACGACTTCACCGCTGGAACCAGCTTTAATCACGACGGAACCGCCCGAAGGACCTTTCATTTTCAGCGCAAACTCGGCCAACTTTTTTAAGAACACATCCGGCGCTCTCAGCGACCACGCGTCTTTGAAATAAACGCCGCCGTTCGCCACCGCCGAGTCGGTTAAATTCGGTTCCAGCTGTTTACACATCTCTGGCCCGATTAACTCGCCCTCGCCTTCGTGGTTCCATATATTCTTATCCCCCAACAATCGTTTCCTCTCCTCGTTCTTCTCGATGACTTCTTTCGAATCAAATCTGCTCTTCGTGAGTAACAAATATCCGTTCCGATTGGCGTGTTCCTCCAAAAACGCTCGCGCGTCGTTCACCCCGGCTAATCGCAACGTCTCTTTCCACGAACTCGACGCGCGTTTACACAGTTCCGATAATCCTTCGTTCGTTTTCACCCTGTTCTCTGCGCTGGAATTGCGTAAAAAATGCATCGCAAATTTCATCACTTCCGAAGCGTTCGACGCCGAGAGGCTGAAGCTCAAAGGATTCGCAAGAACATCTCCGTCGTCACCACTTTTCGTGCTTCCAAACATCAAACTCCCGCCGAAAAATGCCTTCACGCCGGCGGATAAAAGCGACGCGGGAGAGTCATCGTTCAGACCGAACGTGGCGTACGGTGCAAACGTCCCCGCGTTGCCGTAGCTCGCGCACTCGCCATCTTTTTTCGAGCCGACACCTGAGCGTGCTTTTTCCAAAACCGTCACCGCGAAGCCGCGAGAGCACAAGTGTATGGCACTGGATATGCCGATGAATCCACCGCCGATGACGACGGCAGATTTAGAAGGGAGCTTCGCTGAAGTCGTGGACATTGATAATCGCAGTGTGAGCAGTCGCTTACTTGGACGAGACTGTCGTCATAGTGTGTCGTCGTTGATGCGATTCGTGCGGTGTGTGTGAGGACGAAACAAAAGGACGACCAATTAAATTCGATTTACGCGAGAAGCGAGCGCGGTCTCAACGATACCAACGCAGCGCGGATGATTTATGAACGTGGTATGTTTTTGTGTGTTATAAAAGTAATGCTCTCTCTGTGCTTTCCTTCTCTCTCTTTATGTTTATGTGTTGTTCTCGTCTTAGTCGTGTTCCTCTTCATTATGTATTCTCGCTTCGCTCGCTCTTTCTCTCTACTTTATGCTCGGATCAAGCCGAACAGCGGGTTCGCCGCGCCGATCTGACCTCGTCCGCAAAGTTCAGATTCGTCGAACAAAAACGTCCCGGGGTCGTAATACTCCTCTCTGCCGTCGCAGAAAACCTCCGAGGTGACGCGTCGACCGAACGGAACCGGCGTGAGTTGTTCGACGGTGAGCGCGGACGAGGAAGCGTTTTGTCGCGTTTCTTCGATGAACTTCAACGCTTTCGCGCCAGTTTCTAAATCTAAACCAAAGTTTTCCATGTCTTGCATCAACAACGGCGCGAAGAGCTGGTTCTTGCGCATGATGCCGTGCATGACAAAAGCCGCGGCGTGTTCGCCCAAACCGTGCTTTTCTAACCATCGGACGGCGGTACCGTCGCCGAGGAGTTCGCACAGCACGCGTTGGGTTGGAGGCGGCGGCGGCGTTTTGAGTTCGACGACTGGGTAGGAGTCGAGCGGGCGTCGGAAGTTGTAGCCAGCACCACCTCGAGATCGTCCGGGACCGGCGGCGGATCTTTTCGGGGCGTTCGGGTCGCGAGGTTTCCGCGGTTGGCCTTTCGGTTTTTTTGGCGCCACCCACGGGGCGACGCCAACCGCTCGAGCAACCTCCAAGCGACTTCTGTACCGCTTGTTGTCCGGGGCCCAATACGTCGCGTCGTACGATCCCGCGGATGCACCTTGCGTGCGAATGGCGACGGTCACGCGCCAAGCGCGGTCGAGAACGGCTCCGGATTTGGCAATGAATACTTTCAGTTGGTGCAAAAGGTATTCCGGGTCGCTGTTACTCACCTTGGGAACGGGACCTGTCCATTCCGGCGGACCCGGCACCGGAGGTAAAGGGACGAACTCGTCGCCGTCCTCGGTAACTGGAGCTTCAACTTGTACTGGTGCCGCCGGTGCCGGTTTCTTCTTCGCGTTTTTTTCTTCCTCTTTCTCGTTCGTGGTCGCCGTTGCTTGCGTTTCGGTAGCTTTGACTGGGCGCGACGGAGAAGCTGTCGAAGTTTCGTTCTTGTTCGGATTGCGCTTCTCCATGCCACCGTGCGCCACGGACGTTTGCATGGTTCGCATTGAGGCGAAATTCTCAGTCTTTGCTCGCTTTGAAGCCGGTTCTACTGCACCCGCTTGTGGCGGCAATTTCACCGGAGATTTCATCAAACCTTCTTGGACGGCTTCTAAAACCTTCTTGGAGACGGTGCGTTGTCGACCAGAATTTCGAGTAGGTGCGACAACCGGCTTTTCTTCCTTCTTCAGCTCCTCTTTCTTTTCCTTCGTCGGCGAGGGAATATCAATATCCATTTTATCGGCTAACATAGACGCGTGAAAACCAGTCGCTCCCGCGTCGTCGTCCTCATTCTCTCCGTTATTACCGCCGTTGTGTTCGTTGTCTTTATTGGTGTCGTCTGGTTTCTGATCGCCGCCAGCGTTACCGCCGCCGTCAGATGATGGTCCGGGTCCTTTGTTGTTGTCGTTATCATCGCCACCATTACCACTACTACCGCCTCCACCACCGCCGCCGCCGCTGCCATCATCTTCCTTCTTCTTCTCCTCGGCGTTCTCGTCCGCGTTCTCTTCTTCCTCTTTGACCGTCCCAGGCATATTCTCTGGATCTTCCGGCTCTGGCGCGCGTTTCGGCATCGCCGGTTCGCCTTTCGCGTCGTACGATGCCGCATCTTTATCTGGAGTGTACGCAGCGTCGATGAGCGCGTTGAACAACGCCTGCGCTTTTTCCTTCGAGACGAGCGTCTTACCGTCGTCGAAGAATTCATCGAGCACGCTTTCGCCGCTCACCGCTTTCGCCGCTTCATCCTCTCTGCCGCCGGTTGCCACGAGCATTTTTTGCATCTTTTCAATCAACATCGCGGTGGAAACTTTTGCCATTCTTCGTAAACCCATGCGATAACCTAATCTATACGTTTCATCTTCCGTGCAAAACTCGTTAGGCAACTCTGCGAGAACTCTAGCGGCGTTGTGATGTTCCATCATTTCCTCCACAATCTCCACGCGTTCTTTCGGCGGCGGCGGTTCTGGAGCGTTCGGATCGGCGCCGTTCAAGCGCGTTCTTCGTCGTCCTTCGTCTTTGTTCTCTTCCTCTTTATCAGACTCGTCTCCGAAGTCACCAGTCGCGGCGTTGATTAAAGCAGCGGTGTCCGCGGCGAAAGGTGCGCGCGAAGGTTCCGCCGCGCCTCGTCTTCTTGCGGTTGGTCTCGGGACGTAGACTAAACCATCGTCGTCGTCGTCGTCGTCGTCGTCACTCTTTTCGTCGAGTAATTTAACTTTCTCGTTCGCTAAATTCAAAACCTCCTCGTCGCCATCTTCGTATTCAATTTTCGAATACGTTTGACCATCCGCGGGCATGTATTCTTGCTGAACAATCGTGCCAAAGAACCAATCGTTCTCCTTGGGCCAAAATACTTTAATCTTCGCACCGTCCGGGAACGTGCGTTTTGGTTTGCTCCTCGCTCCGCCGCGGTTACGGCCACCTCCTCTCGAAGGGGCGACGGGTGCAGTCGCCGCGGCAACGGCGTTGCCGCCACCGCCGCTACCGCTACCGTTGCCACTACCACCACCACCACTGGCCAAATTCGACGCTCTCGGTCTCCCGACTGGTTTCCTCTTCGAAGTCTGTCCCGGCGACCTCGTCCCGGTGACGCCCGCTCTCGGCGTATTCCTCTGAATCGAGTTCACCAGCTCTCTCTCCTTGCTCTCGTCCGCGTTACAGTCCACGTCCGCGTACTTTCTCTCGTACGAGTGCAAATAGTTTTTATAACTCGTGATCAAGTCGTGCCCAACGCTGGTCGCTTTGTGCGTGCTCGTAAAATTCGCCAACTTTGGAAAAATCTCGCGACTCCAGTTGATTTTTCTTTTACACGTGATTTCGTCCTCGCCCCATCCGCCGCGAGCGACGACTTGCCTGTATATCCCGAACAGATCTAACTTGTACCCATTCAAAGTCTTCGCCGGCCAATTCTCCGGAGCTGTTTGCATGGTTTTAGAAAACAAAAAGGTCAGTCTCTCTTTCTTTCCGTTTCAAAACGGTCGTCAGAGAATATAAAATACGCGCTCTGCTCGCGAAAAACAAAGAGGCTTTTGTTGCTCTCTCTCGCGCGGATCGTTCGGCGCTCGAGCGTCCGTCGCCGGATGTGGATCATCGACGCGACGAACGATCATCCATCAAAAGCCGATCGCGAACGCATTCGAGACGATCATCTCTCCTTAAAATAGTCGTCTCGAAAAGAAATATATGTGACGACGATGATAAAAAGACGAGCAAAAAAATGTCACTCACACGACCCCGGCGGTACCAGTTTCGCCTTCTCGGGCATCGTCTGTAAATGCGCAATCTGTTCGGTGTGATTTGAATAGCAGAGGAAGTTTAAGAAGAAAAATTAACATGTCAGTAAACGTTCTTAAAATCCACGTTCCGATGCACGAACAGGTCGCAAAACGCGATTGGAAAGGAAATCGCACCAAGTCTCTGAGGAATTCATCCTCGGTTAAAGATTCTATCGGTGTTCTCATCGCGGGATGATCGAGCGGAAATTTCCGCTGTATTTTCTCTCTTTCCTCCCCGCTCCGCTGCGAGATGATGGAAATCTCGCGTAACTTTCTTCGCTCGAAATGAACAAAACGCGTATCGGATCGCGCAAACAGGTCGGCGCGAATATTACTCGCGAGTTTGACGGAAAATTATGGATAAAAGATGCGGTTAATGCGGTCGATGTGATCGATTAATGGAAATTTTCCTCGGAAGCAAAAGAGCGCTTCCGTGGTTTTTGAACGAAGAAAATTTGGAGCAAATCGAACAAAAAACGAGGTTAAATCGCGAGACTCTTGCAGAGAGAGAAAAAGACCAACGAAAGAAAGCGCTTGAACGAAATCTCGCACGCGCGTTGTGTGCGCGTATATATATATACACAAGTATAGGTTTAATCTCTTTTCTACGCGCGTCTCTCTTTCTTTCTTTCCTTCTCTCTCTTTCTCTCTCTCTCGTGTGAGTAGTTTTATCGCGCGCTATCGCGGTAAAAGGCTTTGAGGTTTTCCTCTTCCTTTTTTGCCCCGTCCGAGCCGCCGAGTTCGGCGGGAGGGAAAAGGCTCTCCAGTCTGTCCGCGGCCGCGCAGAGGAGCGTTAACGTGTCGTCTTCGATGCCTCTGAATGCGTCCTTCTTGATGATGGATGTTTTTCGGCGTCTTTGTCCTCCTTCTCCGTTGAGTTTTTCGGGCGTTCTTCTCGACGTTTTCGGCTTAGTCTTTGATTTATTAGAACCTTTGTTGTTATTAGAGCCTGTGTTGGTTGGTGTCGTCGAGGAGAGTTTGCCGCGCTTCTTCGTAGTTACCGAGGGAAGAGTTGGGGTTGTTTTCTTCGTCGATCGGGACGAACGCGCGGGAGGAGACTTCTCGGCTTTCTCCTCTGGAGTTGAAGGCGCGCTTACGCTCTTCGAAGGATCTTTTAGGGCAAAGAATCGATGATGATTTTCATTGATCTCCGCGCCGTCCTCGGTACCAGTCGTCACCGGATTCTTCTTCTTCACCGGCGTCGTCATCGCTGTCGCGTTGTCTGCGCTTTCACTCATCGCCGCCACTTGATCGAACTGAGTCGGTTCGAGAGACCCTTTCTTCGCGGCGTCGTTTTCCTCTCGGAGAGATATTTGTTCCATCGAAGCGGTAATCGGCGGGAAAGCTTCCGCTAAAGATCCTTTCGCGACGGTGACGATTTTAGTAGCGCTCGATTTTGAGCCGTTCTTGTTATTACTATTGGTATTCGCGTTTTCTTTCCCGCTCGTCTTCCTCTTCTTCCTCTTCTTTTCGTCTTCTTCGTCTTTCTTCGCTCCGTCCTCCTCCTTCTTCTCCTCCTCTTCGTCCGAGAAAGTCTGTCTCTTCTTCTTCTTCTTCTTCTCCTCCTCTTCCTCCTCTCGCTCTTCCTCAATTTGCCTCAACTGATAAAACCTCGCGCGACACTGTTGCGCCGTCCTCCCTTCGATATCCCTCGCGAGAAACGCCCACCTCGCCCCGTGCGTCTCGAACGCTTTCCGTAACTGCTCGTCCTCCTCCTTTTTCCAGTTCCCTCGCTCGACGCTCGGGTCTAAATGTCTTCGCCACCTGCCCATGCACTGCTGATCGGTTCGACCGCTCAGAGATCGCGCGATAATTGCCCATCTTTGGCCGTGTTCGTCGTACAGTTTCGCTAACTGTGTTACACATGTGTGAGTAGTGTTGTTCGTTCGAGAGAGAGAGAAATAAGGAGAGTTTTTGTCAGCAAAAGCACTCAAATTTGAGCGCAAAAAGAAGAAAAAAAAATCAAATTTTTGGTTAAAAAAAGTAACAAACCCCCAAATGGCGTTTTCTGTTCCTCCCGTTGACTCGATCTCGAAGTACTACGCGCAGTTGTTGTCGTTCGTCTTCTCGTTCGCTTTTCTCGTGATGACACCGAGAAGAAGCGATGATTGTTTTTGTTGCAAAGCGTGAAAAAGAAAAGTACAGAAGGTTGACTCGATCTCGCTTGCAAAGAACAGACGTTTCGACTCCGCGGGAGCGCTCGCTCGTACTACTAAGTGATGTCTCTCGTTTTCGTCGCTCGAACCGCCGAATCTCTCGCGACTCCCGCGAGAGATGACGATGGTTTTTAAAGCGTGAAAAAGAAAGTACAAACATCATCAAAATTACCTTTTCGTCTTCCTCTTTCGTCCACTTTTCTCTCCGTATGTTTGGATTGACGCGATGTCGCCATCGTTGCGCGCACTGTTGTCCGGTCCGTCCCGGTAACTGCGACGCGACCGTCGCCCATTTGTTGCCGTATTTTTCTTGCATGTGCTGAAGTTTTAAGTCTTCCTGTTTTGTCCACGGTTGGGTTTTTTCTCCCATCTCTGCTTTTGCCACCGAATGCGAGCGTTGATTTTGTTCGTTCATCTTCGTTCGTTCGTGTTGTTCGTCGTCGTTTACGTCGTCATTTGGAGTCGTTGAAAGTGATTCCGATGATGCGTTTTTATTCGTCTCGGAATCTCTTTGTTTTCCCCATGGCGCCATGTGTTTATTTAAATCTCTTCTCCGCCTCTGAAGAAGAACGAACGGGAGACAAAGAAGAGACGTAAAAAAAGGTGCACTCTGAGAGAAGGCGTCGAGCGCTTCTTTTTGTCTTCGTCTTTGTCTTTGTCTTCTTCGCAAACGACACGCAAAAGGAGACGATGATGACGGAGATGGGGAAAAAGAGATTTCCCCGAACGACGACGACGACGCTTGAAAGTTTTTTTGTGTCGCCTGTCTCGTCGAAGATGGCGCGAAAAAGCGACGACTTTGACTTTTTTTCACGATTTTTTGGTCAAACCATCCACGCGGAAAGTGGCTGCTGCTGCTGCTTTTTGACACTCAGAAGAACAGAAGAGAGGACGAAGAAAGAGATATGAAGAAGACGTAAAAAATGTCAACACTCAAAACACACACGGCGAGTCAAAAGTCGGTTTTAGAAGATTGATGAATCATATATACATATATACAACTTCCCCTTTGCAAAGGAGAGAGACTAGTACCCGCGTCGCGTCGCGTTCTTCTTCTTTTTTGTGTGATAAATAAAGCGTCGCCTCGAGCTTTCCACAGCGATCTTCGCTTCCTAAAAATTTTCTTGTTCTCGCATGGCATGTAAACAACGACTGATGAGAATATTTTCATCGTTTACGCGGATTCCGAGCCAGTTCTCTTGGAGGGCGGGCGTTCCATGTGCGCGTTGTTGCAGAACTTTTGGACCGGCGCGGCCAAACCTTGCTTGATTTCTTCCGCAGAGAAGTCGTTTTTGATGTAGTAGTCTTCCTCGGTGGAGTCGTTCGGACCGAGGAACATGGAGCCCCACATCGGGAAGTGGATCGGAATGACCAACAAAGTAACGGCGATGATGGTGATGCCCATGTACATGATACCGTCGTAGGTTTCGATGGAATCGCTGGTGAAGAACAAGGCGATGCAGATGGTGGAACCGGCGTTACCGCCGGCGCCGATGAAGCCAGAGGCGACGCCCAAAGCACGTCTCGTAATGTACGGGACGATACCGTAGGAGGCACCTTCAGACGCTTGCACGCAAATGGAGAACAAGACCATCATAGCAATGGTGGTGGCCAAATCGTCTTTCGCCAAAGCCATGAGGATGCACATGACACCTTCGATGGTTTGCCAGAGCCATAAGCACCACAATCTTCCTCTCATACCGAATCGTTTAGAGGCCCAGTCAGAGGCGAGACCACCGACAGATCTCGCGAATAAGTTCATCAAACCGTAGCACGACGCCAAGACACCGGCGATGGCCAAATCGACGTCGAATTG
>Ga0255773_10001631_pt1 | contig 22161 bp, 38 predicted proteins | sample 011ome_17_FD_179971 | JGI IMG/M metagenome (GOLD analysis project Ga0255773, IMG submission 179971) | Coastal salt marsh microbial communities from the Groves Creek Marsh, Skidaway Island, Georgia - 011502XT metaG (version 2) | ecosystem: Environmental > Aquatic > Marine > Intertidal zone >...
ACAGATACACAGAAAAAGCTTTACCGTGAGGCTTACAATGATGAACCATTTGGCAGAAAGGACGCATAACATGAAAAATGTATGGGTAATGAAAGAAGGCACACAATCAAACGCAAAAGAGAACCCACGGCGTTGGTATTTCACAAGCTTAAAAAAGGCAATGAAACATGCAGAGTTTTTGTTAATCTGTGATGGGTTTACCGACAAGGTAAAATTTGAACCAAAAAAATATCATAGCTTTGTGACGGGTGATAAAGGCGACACATTCAAAATGTTTTTCATCACAAGGGAACACGTATCATGAACGTAAACTTTTCAACATATCGACGCATTGAACGTCGGGCGGGTGGCATAGGTCAACCTACAAAAAGATGGATCAAAGCGTGTTGGGGTGTTCTTCACCCCGACGCAAAGCGCAGCCAAGCGCGTGAACTACGGCATGATTTTATTCGCAGCGTGTTGGATCAACGTGATGCAGCTTTGCAACAGTTTATAGATTGGCGGCTGTAATGACTAGGCAGATCAGAAAACACATATTAAATGTCAGAAAGCACAAGCCTAGTAAGATATGCAGCAATGGCGGGGTGCTTGGGTGGTACAAACATTTGGACAAAATAGAGAGAGGTCTAAAATATGAGATACTTAGAACACAAAAAGACGCAAGGAAACAAAAGCTTTTGTGTGAAGGGGTGTAAGCAATGATGGAACGCCTAGACATAACAGACAAAAAAGAACTGATCGCAGTGTTAGCGGGTGAGATGCTCGATGCTCTTTACTGGGGAACAATCACAGCACCACAGGATCTTTATGTGCGCGGCACATGCTGCACGACATATACAGAGGAAGGGCAGGATCGCTTCAATGCCCTGCATGACCTAATAGAAACAACAATCAATTCCTATATTGTGGACGAAGACATGGAAGGGACAGCGTGATGAATAAGGGAATAGTACTATCATTATATGATTACACAGGTGAAGCACTAAAGCCGTGGGCAGAGGCAGGTTATAACTGCATCGCCTTTGACATACAACATGATGAAGAATACGATGACTGCACCAATGTTGAAACGTTTGATAGCGGTGGCACAATTATGTATGTTTACATGGATTTGTGGAACCTTGACAATATCAAATACCTACGAAGTGTATTCAAGAATGAGAATGTAGTATTCGGCATGGCATTTCCAGTCTGTACTGATTTGGCTGTGTCAGGTGCGGCACACTTTAAGCGCAAGGCAGAGCGTGACCCTAAATTTCAAGACAAAGCAGCTAGTCATGCACGTTGGTGTGCTTATCTGTTTGATGCACTAGGTGTGCCATATTTTATCGAGAACCCTGTGTCACGATTGGCAACGCTGTGGCGCAAACCTAACTATAGTTTTCACCCATATCAGTATGGCGGGTATATCCCTGCTGCAGAAGCAGAGCATCCCAAGTGGCCTGACTATATCGCACCTCGTGATGCTTACCCCAAGAAGACATGCCTATGGACAGGTGGCGGCTTTGTTATGCCTGCTACTCTACCTGTCACACCAGAGGATGGACACAGCCGCCAACACCTAAAGCTTGGGGGCAAGAGTATGAAAACCAAGAACATACGCAGTGCTACACCCCGTGGGTTTGCACGTGCAGTATTTGAAGCAAACGCAATGGAGACATGCGAATGAACTATGAACAACGTGGATCTGCAACGATAAAAGTGTACCTACGCAATGGTATAATCACTGTACTACACGGTGACACAGGTAAGGTACTAATAGAACGCAAGGCGTTTGACGGTGATTGGAACTTAATTTGGAACTCTCTAGAAGGATATAACGGATGAACATGGCAACTGAAACAAGTGGTGGATTTTATGACAAATATTATGGTCAACTTGTAGGCGCAAAGATTATAAGTTACCGCATGGTAAGTGATGACTTTGATGAGTGGCCAGAGTTTACCCTACAATTAGGTATGCAAAAGGTCAGGTTCACATTGTCGCAAGACGAAGAAGGCAACGGTGCAGGGTTTGCTTTTATAACTGATGCACCTTTGATAGAAGAGACAGCATAATGAAAAGCTATCTTAAACGTGTAGCTATTGCCACATCAGTGTTGGTAAACGTAATACTTGGCGGGGCAAGCAACCAAACATTTTCTGCTAGAAACAGAGTGTGGCAGAAAAACAACAAACCAAACCTTGTGTGGCTGATCGACTTGATCTGTGGCAAGGGACATTGTACAGAGTGTCATGCCTATTGGCTAGTACGCAATCATAAATGGTAATGAGAGGAATATATACCATGACAAACCAAAACCAAAAAATTCTTAAACATCTACGTGCAACAAAAGGTTTGACCTTGCGGGAAGCTATGTTGGATTACTCTATCCAATCATTCACCAAGCGGATCTCAGAGTTACGCAAGGCAGGTTACCGCATCGACGGTGTAAAGGGTAAGCACCCTGTCACAGGTCAACAGTACACACGTTATGTTTTGATTGAGGAGACAGTATAATGAAAGCAGCATTTAGCTTTAATACTAACCCAAACGATGATCACCACATTGCACAAGAAATGTGTGGCTTGTTGCCATACTGGGTGCGTGACTATGCGTTCGATGCATCACAGAATGACCTATTAGGTTACATGAAAGATGTGTATGGCTGTGGCAATCTGTACCGACTAAAGGGTACTATCAAAGCTGACCAGTACGTGTCACCATACGAAGCGGATGCACCGCTTGACTACCTCGCACAGTCAGAGATTGCCGAAGGTACGGTGTACTACTTCCCCTATGGCATCATTGCTTTGCCTGTAAGTGACGGTCATTTCATTACACGGATGGATTAATCATGTACAGAGTAACATTCAGAGATTCACAGGGGTTTGCTATTGCTTACTATAGTGATACATGTAGAGAACGTTGCATCAAGTATGCGACAGGTATATCAAAAGACGTAACATGGGAGATATCATATCATGCCTAACTGGTGTATGAATAACGCAACAATCACTGGCCCTGTCGAAAAGCTTAACGCTATTGTTGAGGGCATCAAACAAGACAAGATGCTAGAGACTATGGTTCCTATTGGTGATTGGGAATATGGCAAAGCCGTAGAAAACTGGGGTACTAAGTGGGATCTACAGGACGTTGACTGGGATATAGACGAAGCCAACCAAACCCTATCGCTTAACTTTGACAGCGCTTGGGGTCCACCCACTACAGCCTATGACAACTACACAGATGCCAATGATGACGTACACATTGAAGCATCATACTATGAGTCAGGTATGTGCTTTGTTGGCGAGTATGACAGTGGCTTAGGTACAGATATACGTTTTGATGTAGACTTTGAGGATGAGTATTGGGCTGACGACATACCGCAAGACTTGATTGACACTTGGGGTCTTGATGTTGAATATGAAAACTGGAAAGAGTGGCAAGAGGATGACGACGATGAAGAATAACTATAGCTTCAACACACAACACCTGATGCCTTCACAAGGCTATTACAACAAGCTTATGCGAGAGATTGACGAAGCATACTGGCTTGGCAATGATGTCGAAGCACAGGTGTTGGAACTAAAATCAATAGACGTTAAACGCTACATAGACAAAGGAGAGACATGGTATCCTCTATTCTAAATCTGGCTTGGTCAGCATTTATTCTTTGGCCTTTTGGATACATGATCTATGTCTACATTGCCTACTAACAGCGAAGAGAATACCCCGTTCGATGATGTAACACATTGGGCGGGGGAAATGAGAGAGGAACAAAATGAAACTAAAGAAACTGATAGACGAATACCTAAGCAGCCACCAGTACAAAAGACTAAAAGGTAGCTCTCAGAACCAATATGAGCGTCACCTGATGCGTGTACTAGATACTAAGGTAGGACACAAACATCTAAGCAACACAAACCTGCAAGATATCAAAGCAGGGATGTTGAACAGAGCCTATGAAATGTGGGTTGATCAATATGGTATTCGTTCAGCTAACTACATGAAACAATCCCTATCTGTGGCATGGAAATATGCTTTGCGTAATGACCTAGTTTTACATGATCCCGTGCGTGTAATCAAAACGATCCAAACCAAACCCCGCCGCCAGTTGTGGACACGTGATCAAGTTAAAACATTCTTGACCACAGCTTACAGCCAAGAGCGTTGGCATGGTATTGGACTACTGGTACACATGGCGTATGAGTGGGGGCAGCGTGTAGGTGACATGCGTAAACTTACATGGGATTACGTTGATCTAGACCAATGCCGCACAGATCTTACACAATCTAAGCGTAACGCACAGGTGCATTTACCTATCAGTCACAATCTATGCAACATGCTGCGCCAACAGAAAGAGATGTTTGGCTTTCAGGATATCGTAGCACCCAAGTACAACATCAAGCGTGGCTTAATTCGAGCATACCAAGAACAGGAAATATCCCCTGCAATCAACGAAGTACTAGACGAAGCTAATCTACCACGTGAACTAAATGCACAAGACTTACGACGCACAGCTATCACAGAAGCAGTAGAGGCAGGTGTGGATCTGGTTGGCATTATGCAATTCTCTGGACATCAGAACCCCAGTAGTGTAAAGCCTTACCTAGTTAATACATTCACAGGTGCATCAAACGCACTAGCAGCAAGAGGGATCAACAACGATGACTAGTTGGCAGAAACAAAGAGCAATGGCATCTGACCTAACAACACACGGTGACTACCGAGGTGACTGCCCGTTCTGTGGTGGTAAGAATACTTACACAGCTACGATAGGTAGCGGGTCATTAAAATGGAATTGCTATAAGATGGACTGTCATGTATCTGGCATCTACGATACTGACATGACCGCCGCAGAGATAATGAACCTTATGAGTAAAACAGTTAAGCAAACCAGACAGCAGGAAGCAGACACTATGGAAATACCTGTTTATATGGTTATACCTACACCTCAACACGACAAGCACACACGCTTTATGAAACGTTGGGGTATTGTAGGCGGTACATATTATGACGTTAAAGATGAACGTGTAGTATTTCCTATTTACCACAACGGACGTATGATTGATGCTATTGGACGTGCTGTTGGTAAGAAAAAGTTTCCAAAGTGGTATCGCTATAGTGGTAAAGCTAATTACTACGCTACGGGTACAGGTAGAACTTTGTTAATTGTTGAGGATGTTGTGTCAGCTATTGTTGCTTATCAAGAAATTCCTGATATAACTAGCATGGCTATTCTTGGAACACAGCTAACGACAAACCACCTAGAAAAAATTAGAGAGTATAGCAAAGTTGTTATTGCTCTTGATCCTGATGCTGCTAAAAAGACGATACAGTATCGCAGAGAGATTGAACAATGGACGGGCATACCTACTAAAGCTTTGTCTCTGTTTGATGACATCAAATACCGTATTGAAGAAGACATGGAAAAACTAAAGGAAATGATTACATGAAACAGCTAGACTTTTTTATGGATGTAGAAAGACGCGAGTTAGATATACCTAATGTTGATATATCTACAATAACCTGTGAGCTTGTACCAGATACGTTTCAGAAAGAAGCTATGAAACGTGTTATGGATTTGGTGAAACTTGTACCACAAGGTAAACTTATTGCCTATAAAACAGGGGCATATCACCCTAATAAAGATAAATACCCTGATCCTATATTTCCTTATCTGGTTAATACACACACAGGCAAAGAAACCCCTATACACTTAACTAGGAGTCATTATCCTTCTATAGAAGTAACACTAAAAGATACTACATCAGATAGATACTCTGTGTCTGTGCAAGCACATAAACTCTTTGCTTGGTGTTTTTTGTACAACCCAGATCACAACTTACATACAGTTGTTGATCATATAAACGGTGATAAGCAAGACTACAGTATTGAAAACTTAGAGTGGGTCACCCAAAATGAGAATCAAAGAAGGGTTAAAAGATGATTACAGCAACTTACATTGACCACATGGGTAGTGACCTGTCAGTAGTCAACGCAGCACGGGTTTCTTTTGGTAAGAAGAGTGAGTACATTTACTCTGGGGTTGATACTAATGGCCCACTAGAGAAAGCATTACATCAACGTGACGTGAAGCTGATCCGCTACCTAGCCAAGCACAAACACATCAGCCCATTCGGTCATGCCTTTGCATCGTTCCATGTGAAAGCCCCTGTGTTCGTAGCACGGCAGTTAGTCAAGCATAAGTTCTTGCGTTGGAATGAGATCAGTCGTCGTTATGTCAACACACCACCAGAGTTTTATCAACCTGATTGGCGTTGGGCTACTCCTGATAAGAAGCAAGGTAGCGGGGTAATTATGGACAAGCAATGGTCTAAGCCTGTCGAGAATGAGTACGAACAACTATGCAAAGGTGCAGCACGTACTTACCGAAGAATGTTAGAGCTTGGAACGTGTGAAGAGCAAGCACGTATGGTATTGCCACAGTCAACCATGACTGAGTGGTACTGGTCAGGTTCACTAGATGCGTTTGCTTCTATGTGCCACCTACGGTGCAAGCCTGATACACAGTACGAAACCAGGATTGTTGCTGAGCAGATTGATGACGAGATGATGAAACTATTTCCTGTAGCATGGGAAGCACTAAGGGCGTATGAAGAATGATGAATGAGGGCGTAGGTATGATTGGTGTCGAAACCGTAGAAGAACACGAAGATGGCAGTGCCACATACCAGTTTCACATGGATGCACATGCCCGTGGATTACTGGCAGAGGAAGGGCTAAAGCTAGTCCTATATTGTGCTGCTGCTGGGCTTGACATTGGCTTGGTGTATGACTTTATTACAGATCACATAGAGTATAACAAAGGAGAGTAATTACATGAACAGCTACGCAGACTTAGATTGTGACTTAGGGAAACTACTACACGGAGTAGCTAGGCTGCACGTACATCTTGGACGTAAAGACGAAGAGAATATCTCCACACGGGGTTGGTCATACAATGATCTGATCACAGGAGTGCTTGACCTAAATGGAACTTTGTGTCCTGACATGAAACAGTTTCGTGCAGTAATGACCTTATTCGATACGCTTGATGCTATGACTGAGATCGGACCAAGAGCAGTCTCATATTTAAAAGACCTAAAGGAAATGGGGTAACATTAAATGAAATACGCACTAATGATTGACGTTGATGGTGACTGGATGTACGTACCTGAAGCAACACAATTCCTAAACTTCCCAGAGCCTCGTTTGTTTGACACGATTGAGGCAGCTAGGGAAGAGCAAGCTAAATGGAACACAGCAATCGTTGTTGACTATACAACAAAACAGATACGTCCTATGACAAAAGAAGAACGCAACGCATCTAAAGAACGAGAAGCAAAGAATGTTCACGGTTGAGTTTGAGAGAGACGCATCAGTTATTACTGTCCTAGATGAAACAGGGCAGTATGATGATGTAGAGGTTATCATAGGCGAAGATAGTGAAGTATTCATTCGACAGTTTGACGATGAAAACAACAGCTACGATATGATCATAATGACATACGCACAGCTTATTGATATACTTGCATCCTTGAATAGTACAGAAGGAATGCATAGAGTATTAACGGAAGGTAGACTATGATAAACTATATTAGTGGGGCATTGTTTATGTATATACTTGCTATGCCCTTACTATTCTACATCACAGAAGACTTAGAAGAGGGCAGTGGGTGGGGCCGTATTCTATTTGCAATAATGTGGCCTTTGGCTAGTCTTGAGGCACTAATTAAAATGTTGAGAGGAAATGAAAATGATCGAACTGGGTCTGATTAAATCACTATTAAATAAAGAGTTTTATGAGCAGCACAAGAACCTGCTATCACGCAACGAACTATTCACAAAAGACGTGCGTAAGATTAAGCAAGCACTTGATAATGCTATGGAACAATACGGAACAGACCTGACACCCCAGGATTTACAGGCTGTTTTTCTTACACAAAACCAAACACTAACTACAGCTAACAAAAGTATCTACGACGATATGTTTCGTAAGCTAGATATTATTGAGCCTATCAATCCTGAGATTGCTAGTGACACCTTCTCAAAGATGTTCCAGCAATTCTTGGGCGAGAAGATAGCAAACATAGGCTTCGAGTGTGTCAACGGATCACTAGATACTCTCGAACCTTTGCGTAGATTATTAGAGGATTACAAAGATGATTTTACTCCTGATGTGCGTGTTGAGTGGGATGACCATAGCTTTGACACTCTACTTGATGCAGCAGACTTGGAAGCACAATGGAAGTTTAACATTCCAAGTCTCACTCGGAAGGTGGAAGGCGTTACTGGTGGTCACCTTGTTGTGGTTGGCGCTCGGCCTAATACTGGTAAGACTTCATTCCATGCTTCTCTGGTAGCAGCACAGGGTGGTTGGGCGCATCAAGGGGCTAAGGTGGTAGTGTTGTGTAACGAAGAGAAATACACACGTGTAGCAAGCCGTTACCTGTGTGCAGCTTCTAACATGACTATGAAAGAGATCCGTGAAAATCCTGTATTGGCACGTAAGCGTTATGACATTGTGAAGGAAAACGTTCGCATCAAAGATAGCACAGGCAAGGACATGAAATGGGTTGAGTCAGTAGTCAAACATTCTAAGCCTGATGTTCTGATCTTAGATATGGGCGACAAGTTTGCTGATCAATCAAGTGAACGTACAGATATCACACTAAAGGCAGCAGCCATCCATGCACGTAACATTGCCAAGCAGTATGACTGTGTGGTCTTGTGGATGTCACAGCTATCAGCCGTAGCAGAGGGGCGAGTAGATCTAGATCAGTCTATGATGGAAGGCTCGAAGACAGGTAAGGCAGCAGAAGCAGACTTGATGTTACTTATTGCCAAGACTAAAGATGTTGAGGGTGAAGGTATCAACCCAGAACGTCATATCAATTTTGCTAAGAACAAGATTAATGGGTTTGACGGACGTGTGATTTGTATGCTAGATGGTGATCGTGCGATCTTCCGCGCGTGAGAGAGGGAAATATGCGAGTAGTATTAGACGTAGAAAATAGTGTGACATGGCGAGAGAATGCCAAGGGTAAGCCTGTAATCTTTAACGATCCCTATGAGAAGGGCAACAGTCTTACTCAGGTGGGGATCTTGAATGTAGATAACACAGATGAGGAACACATCATCAACCTAGATCACAATGAAGAAAAAGACATTGATGGTTCAGGCCGTGCATTCATTCAGGCACTACTAGATAAAACGTCTTTACTTATCGCACACAACGCCAAGCACGATCTTATGTGGTTGTGGGAGTGTGGCTTCGTTTATGATGGTGAAATCTATGATACCATGCTTGCTGAGTATCTACTAGATCGTGGGCAGCGTAATCCTGTTGGGCTTGCAGCTTGTGCAGAACGGAGAGGCTTGGCAGAACAGAAAGAGGACTATCTATCGTCCTGTCTAAAGAAAGGAATAAATACAAATGAGACTTCTTTATCTAAACTTAGCCTATACCTTCGTGCTGATTTGCGTACAACTTGCGAGTTGTTCCACCAACAACAACGAGACTTCGCAGACCCCGCTTCCAAGTCCCTTCTTGGAATACGAACCGTCACCTTTGAAACATGTAAAACCCTCACAGAAATGTACATGTCAGGAGTAGCAGTAGACCTTGATGCATTACAGGAAGTACGTAAAGAGTTTGAGCATGAACGTGCTACAATAGAGACACGTCTGCAAGATAAGATCCGTGGCCTTATGGGTGACACACCTATCAACTTACGTTCACCAGAGCAGAAGTCTAAAGTCATCTTCTCACGCGAGGTAAACAATAAGAAGGACTGGAAAGACCTATTTACATTTGTGAAGGATGCTAAAGAGTTTAAGCGTACAGTAGAAGCTAACACTACGCTGATCCGTAAGACAGAAGCATTCACTTGCCCTACCTGTGAGGGCCAGGGTAAGACCTTTAAGTTAAAGAAAGATGGAACAAAGTTTGCTAAACCAAACAAATGTAAAGATTGTGACGCATTAGGATATCAACTACGCAAGACAAACAAGATGGCAGGGCTTGGTTTCTTTCCACCAAATAAAGACTGGGCTAGTGACGCAGGGTTTAACACAGGTAAGACTGAGTTAGACATACTTATTGCTACAGCAAAGAACAATAACTTACAGGAAGCAATCGACTTGCTGACAGACATGAAACGTCTGAACGCAGTCAACAGCTACATCTCTAACTTTGTTAATGCTATTGAGTTACACACTAAAGAAGACGGTAAGCTACACGTAAGCTTGACGCAGCACATCACAGCCACAGGGCGTTTCTCTGGGCGTGATCCTAACATGCAGAACATGCCACGGGGCAATACGTTCCCTGTTAAGAAAGTATTTGTGTCACGTTGGGATGGTGGCTACATCATGGAAGCTGACTTTGCTCAATTAGAATTTAGAACGGCAGCATTCCTAGCACAAGACGAAGTAGCTATGGAAGAGATTGCCACAGGCTTTGACGTACACAGCTACACAGCTAAAGTTATTACTGATGCGGGGCAACCAACAACACGGCAACAAGCTAAGGAACACACCTTTGCACCACTATTTGGGGCGACTGGCTTCGGGCGTTCAAAAGCGGAGAAGGCTTATTACGAACATTTTACAGAGAAGTACAAAGGTGTAGCTGCTTGGCATCAGAACTTGGCAGAAGAGGCACTACGCTTCAATAAGATTACCAACATATCGGGGCGGCAGTATGCATTCCCTGATGTAGAACGCAGGGCTAGTGGTGGTGTAACACACTTCACTAACATTAAGAACTATCCTGTACAAGGATTTGCCACAGGTGATGTTGTTCCTGTTGTCTTAAACGAAATGCATAAGCGTCTAAAGCCGTACCATTCTTGTATTGTCAATACTGTTCACGATTCAGTAGTAGTAGACATACACCCAGACGAGAAAGATATTGTATTACAATTAGTAAACGATATGAATGATGGGTTGACAGACATGATAGAAAAAGTGTATGGCATTCGTATGAATGTCCCACTCTTATTAGAAGCCAAGATCGGCCCTAATTGGCTTGACACACACGACGTATAATGTATAACTACAGTTTCCGTAACTACTCATAGGAGAAAATAAATGAGTACAGAACTAGCAATCGCAACTGAGCGCGGTCAATCAATGGCAGAACTAATGGGTGTATCAAATGCCCCTGCCATGTCAGCTACACCTGCTGTAGCACGACTAAACGTTAACCAAGAGGTTATCGAAAAAGAAGTAGAGGTGGATGGGGATGTCCTCATGAAACCTGTTATGCCCAAAGGTGCATACAAACTTACACAAGGTGAAACCATAGTTTATAGCAAGACTGCTACCATCCGTGTGTTTGCTGTACGTAACCAATGGCAGCGTTGGAACGGCGATACAAATGAGATGGAAAAGACTGTGTTAGCTAACTCACTAAACGGTGACCTAAAGGATAGCATTGGTGGCATCAACTTGGGTAGACCATCTGGTTACATTGAAGACTTTAATGCTTTACCAGAGTCAATCAAGTCCCTGATCCGTAGCGTTAAACGTGTTAAGGTTTACTTTGGTCTTGTCACATTGGACAACCCAGTAGATACACAGGGTAACCCAGTATCGGGTGACTTTGTAGATGTACCATTTGTGTTTGACGTAAAGAACCGTGACTCACTAAAAGCATTGGATACTGTGCTAGGCAAGATCGCAAAGCAAAACATGCTGCCACCTATGGCAACTATCAAGCTATCACCTGCACAAGGTAAGATCCCAACAGGTGCTACCTTTGGTTTCATCAAGGCAGATATGGGTGACAAGGTTGAGCTTGGTGGTGACGACAACGAAACTCTAAAGAATTTCCTAGAGTTTATTGAGTACATCAACGGTACTATCTTGGATAAATATAATGAGCGTAGTGGCGATGGTCTGTCATCATCAGATCACGATCTCATTGCATCTATCGTAGAGGTAGAAGAGTAATGAATCATTCAGCCGAATTAGCGATCTACACGTTCTTGCAGAAAGCTATGGCTGGCGAAACCACAATGTCAAAAGAGGTAGCCGCAAAGGTTGCCTCTGACGTTGAGGCGGCTTTGTTTAAACAGTTTGATAGTGGACCACGTGACGAGTTTCGTTTACGTATGTCAAACATTGGTAAGCCAAAATGTCAGCTATGGTTCGAGAAGAATGATCCAGAGGACAAGACACCTCTGCCACCACATTTCCTGATGAACATGATCCTTGGCGATATAGTTGAGGCTGTGTTCAAAGGGATTCTACGTGCAGCAGGTGTTGAGTTTAAGGACAATGACAAATGCACACTAAAGCTATCCAACGGTCATGAGATAAATGGCGAGTATGACATGGAACTTGATGGTAAGATTGACGATGTAAAGTCTGCATCACCTTGGTCTTATCGTAATAAGTTTGAGAACTTTGAGACACTAAAGATGGGTGACAGCTTTGGCTATATCGCACAGCTTGTAGGGTACGCACAGGGCGCAGGTAAAGAAGTTGGTGGCTGGTGGGTAGTCAACAAAGCTAACGGTGAGTTTAAGTACGTTCCTGCAGAAGGTGTTGATGTAGACGAAGAGCTTGGAAAGATTGAAGCCCTAGTGGATTACATCGAAAGTGATGCACCGTTTGAGCGTTGCTTTGAGCCAGAACCAGAAACGTTCTACAAGAAGCAGACAGGAAACCTTGTGCTGCCATCAGAGTGTAAGTTTTGTAGCTTTAAGCATAAGTGTCATCCAAATATGCAAACTCTACCTAGCCGCCCCTCAAAGGCTCTGAACCCACCTCTGGTAGATTATGTTTACATTGGAGACAGTCTTGGTACGTAGACACCTTAGTAAAACATATCGTAGTGGCCTCGAAGAAGAGGCTGCTGCATTCCTAAAGACTAGACAAAAGAAGGTAGAGTACGAGAAGCTGAAAATTGAATGGGAAGATCTAAAGTATCGTACATACACACCCGACTTTGAGCTAGACAACGGTATCATCATAGAAACAAAGGGTATCTTTTCTGCAGCAGATAGGCGTAAGCATATTGAAATACAGAAACAACACCCTACCTTAGATATACGTTTTGTATTCAGTAATGCACAAGCAAAGCTTTACAAAGGCGCTAAATCACGGTATTCAGATTGGTGTGAACAGAAGGGTTTCAAATGGGCGCACCGTGTAATACCAGAAGAGTGGTTGCAGGAAGTAGGAAGCAGAATGAAGAATCAACGTGTAAAAGTAGATCGGAAAGTATGATGGGTTATAAGTTAGATAGTGACGAAGTAGCTGTACTTATTAAGCCTGTACTTGATGAAGATGGCGAATGGACTATGGAGCTAAAAACTGGCATTACTTTTGGTAAAGATGTTAAAGGCGAAGCAGGTCAAGCAGCAGTAGACGCTGCTATAACTATGGCAGCAGCACTTGTATTCGTACAAGATAATGATGACATTTTAGATTACCTTGACGAATACAAACATGAGATTCTAAAAGAGATGTATCCTAATGAGTACGCAGAAGTATTAAGGGAAAATGAAGAAGCTAGTGGCTACACAACAGATGGAAATGTTATCAAGTTAAACGCATGGACAAAGACACAGGGGAACGCATGACAGATGTAGTAAATAATCCAGTACACTATAATCATGGTAACATAGAATGTATTGACGCTATTGAGGCTATGACAGAGAATATGTCTGGTTCTATTGCACCACATGCAGCTAACGTACTAAAGTATCTGTGGCGGTGTGAATACAAGAATGGTCTAGAAGATATTGATAAAGCTATCTGGTATCTAAACAGGCTGCGTAAACGATGGGTGGAAACACACAAATGAAGAAGTTTAGTATAACGTTTCTTCTAAAAGTAGATGATGAAAATAATATCTTATCGTCATACGAAGCTAATCATGAAGAAGATGTATATGATCTGATTACTAACGTTATGTATGATGTAGACGATGTAGAGATAGAAAACTTGGTGGTAAAAGAACGATGATAAATGAGAAAGATTTAGAGAGTATGGGTTATTTCGATATGTTCCCAGAGTATGATGGCAAGGATTGGACAGAGATCTACTCGGATTGGGTAGAAAAAAAGATCCTAACAAGTGGGAATGATCGTCTTTATGAGAATACACTTGGCCTTGTAGGTGAGGCAGGTGAAGTAGCAGAGAAGATGAAAAAGCTTGTACGTGACAGCAGCCGCTTTACTAATGAAGAGATTATGAAAGAGCTAGGCGATGTTGTGTTCTATGCTACAGCCTTAGCAAACATTTACGGTAAAGGTCTACGTGAAGTGATTGACCTGAACATGAAGAAACTAGATGATCGCCAGAAACGTGGCAAACTACAAGGAAGCGGGGATAACCGATGAACAATCTACTACCAACAGACTACCAAGCATTCATTCACAAATCACGTTATGCTAAATACTTTGACGGCAAGGGGCGTGAGAATTGGGATGAAACAGTAGAGCGTTACATGGATAACGTTGTACGCCCAGTAGCAGGTAACGACAGCTATATTAACCAGATCCGTGATGCTATCCTTGGTCTAGAAATCATGCCATCTATGAGGGCTATGATGACTGCTGGCCCAGCGCTAGAGCGTGACAACACAGCAGGTTATAACTGTTCGTATCTACCAGTAGATGACCCCAAGAGTTTTGACGAGGCTATGTTCATCCTCTTGTGTGGTACTGGTGTTGGTTTCAGCGTCGAGCGTCAATTCATCAGCAAGCTGCCAGAAGTACCACAGCTGTTCGAGAGTGATACCACAATCATTGTGAAGGACAGTAAGGAAGGTTGGGCTAAGGCTTTCCGTCAAGTGTTGGCACTCCTCTGGGCTGGTGAGATCCCTAAGTGGGATGTCTCTAAAGTACGTCCTGCTGGCGCACGACTAAAGACGTTTGGTGGACGTGCATCTGGCCCAGCACCATTGGTAGAGCTATTCAACTTTGCTGTGAGTACGTTCAAAGCTGCACAAGGGCGTAGGCTGTCGTCATTAGAGTGTCATGACCTGATGTGCTTTATTGGTCAAATCGTTGTGGTAGGCGGTGTACGTCGCTCTGCGATGATCTCTCTGTCGAACCTGAGTGATGACCGTATGCGTCATGCTAAGTCAGGTCAATGGTGGGAAACAGCAGCACACCGTGCGTTAGCTAATAACTCTGTAAGCTATACAGAGAAGCCTGACGTAGAAACATTCATGCGTGAGTGGATGGCACTAGTAGAGTCTAAGTCTGGTGAGCGTGGTGTCTTTAACCGTCAAGCATCCAAGAAGCAAGCAGCTAAGTATGGACGACGTGATGCTAATCATGAGTTTGGGACAAACCCTTGTAGTGAGATAATTTTGCGCCCTTATCAGTTCTGTAACCTAACCGAGTGTGTAGTACGTGCATCAGATAGTATAGAAGATCTAGAACGTAAGGTTAAACTTGCCACAATCTTAGGCACTATTCAGTCTAGTTATACTAAGTTTCCGTATTTACGCAAGATCTGGCAGAAGAACACAGAAGAAGAACGACTCTTAGGTGTATCCCTGACGGGTATCATGGACAACCCTCTTATGACTTCTAAGAACAAAGGACTGGAGAAAACCCTTGAGCATTTACGATCCGTTGCCGTTGCTACTAATACTGAGTGGGCTGAACGCCTTGGCATCCCTGCCTCTGCTGCTATCACATGCGTTAAACCGTCTGGTACTGTCTCACAGCTTGTCGATTCGGCTAGTGGTATTCATGCTCGTCATAGCCCCTACTACATTCGTACTGTCCGTGGCGATAACAAAGACCCACTAACACAGTTTATGAAGGATCAAGGTATCCCACATGAGCCTTGTGTCTTTAAGGGTGACACTACTACAGTATTCAGCTTCCCACAGAAGTCACCTGACAATGCTGTAACACGTAATGATATGTCAGCTATCGAACAGTTAGAGACATGGCTAACGTATCAGCGTCATTGGTGTGAGCATAAACCGTCTGTAACTATTTCTGTACGTGACCATGAGTGGTTAGAAGTTGGTGCATTTGTGTACAAACACTTTGATGAAATGTCAGGTGTATCATTCTTGCCACACTCTGATCATACGTATCAGCAAGCACCATATCAGGATTGCTCTAAAGGTGATTACAAAACTTTGTTGTCTCTAATGCCAACAAGCATTGACTGGTCACGCTTATCAGAGTATGAACAAGAGGACAACACCGTTTCTATGCAGACAATGGCTTGCTCTGGCGACTCATGCGAAATCGTAGACCTAGTGTAGGTAACGTTAAATCGCCCTGCGTACTCATATGCCGACTTGAAAACGGCGAGTGCGTGGGGTGTAAAAGAACGGTTGACGAAATACGTAACTGGATGGTAATGTCTGAGTACGAACAAAATAAACTCTTACACGAGCTTAAATGGAGACGTGATAATGTGGATCGTAATATCTAGAGATCAGTGTAACTTTTGCGACACAGCAAAGGCTATGCTTAAACATAATAACCAACCGTTTGTAGAATATAATGTTCAATCACCTAGTAGTAAATGGTTGTTGACATTAATTAAGCAAGCAGGTTATAAGACTGTACCACAAATCTTTGCCCCAGATGGTACATACGTAGGGGGCTATAACGAACTAGCATCTTATCTAAAAGGAGAAACATATGTTTGAGATGGCTTATTTTTTCGTATCTGCAATTATTGCAGTAGGTGTGTTTGAGGACGCTGTAGTACCTGTTGCTACATATACCAACGAATACTATGTTAAACCCGCCGTAGACTATACTAAAGAGGCGGTAACCGAAGGCGTTGATTACGTAAAAGAAAAGATCAACTAATGTGGGTTCTGGTAGTCATATTTGTTATGGGTGACACTATGAGTGTAAGGTCTATGGACTACGTATACAAAGACAAATATGTATGCGAACAAGATGCATCTTCATTGTACTATGATTATATGGCTACCAGACCTGATAAATCTTATAACGTAATCTCTTACTGTTCTCAAATACCAAAAGGTGTATAGTGAATATAACAGACTTTCCACAGAAGCCAGTACGTACCAGACGTAAAACAAACTATAAGAACGCTGCTAATAAGAATACATCAGGTATTATGCCTAAAACGGCAAAACAAAAAGAGCTGCTTGACCACCTAAAGACTCATAATCAGATCTTCATTCTTGGTCCAGCAGGTACAGGTAAGACTTACGTAACTGCTACGTATGCTTCGGATCTGTACACACTAAAAGAGATTGATAAGATCGTTATCACACGTCCACACGTGGCTGTAGGTAAAGAGCTAGGCTTCTTGCCAGGTACACTTGAGGAAAAGACTTACCCGTGGGCATTGCCTGTGCTTGATGTACTAGAGAAGCATCTAGGTAAAGGCGTAGTGGATACGGCTATCAAGAATGGTAACATTGAGATGGCACCACTAGCTATGATGCGTGGGCGTAGCTTTGAAAAAGCGTTCATCATTGTAGATGAAACACAAAACATTACTACCCACGAGTTAAAGATGTTGTTGACTAGGGTAGGCGAAGGCAGTACTATTGTGCTTAATGGCGACGTACAGCAGTCTGATCTAAAGGAAGCTGACGGGCTAAGTAAAGTAATACACTTAGCAAAGAAGCACATGCTTGATGTCGCTATTGTAGAGTTTGGCATAGGTGATATCATTCGTAGTGACATCTGTGCTGAATGGGTAAAAGTGTTTATGAAGGAAGGCTTATAATGGCTAAGAAAGAAGTAGTAAAAGGTGTAACAGACTTCCGTGTCGAGATTGCAGACAACGGGTTTGTACTTGAATTTAGTGGTGAAGATGCTAATGGTGACTGGGCTAATGCTAAACGTATTGTAGGTGATCCTAATGCTCTAGCTCAAGCTATCATGAAAATCGTACAAGAGATGACATGAAAATAGAACTCGAAGCACACGACTTTATGGAAGGTAAGAAGAAACAGTTTAACGCAGGTTTACGTGAAGCTGTTGATAACCTAGATAGTTACATATTTGATAATCTATATGAGTGTGAACAGAGGGAAAATGCAAGAGAGAGACTTATAGAGGCTATGATGTGGGCTATGTTAGCAGCCGATGGCTATGGTATGAAATAAAAAAGAGGGGCCGCTTGGCCCCCTTTCTTTATCTTGTTGATACTTTTTCAATAGCTTTCTTTCTATACTTGCCGCCTTGGATAAACCAGAGTGTTAGTATCGAAGCCCTAGTGTCCTTTTCCATTTCGTCATAGTCACTAGCATCAATCTCTTTGATAGCTTCTGCATACGTCTTACCAGAGAACCCATAACGTTCTGCTTGTAATGCCCAAGCGTTTTCAGCTTGCTCTTTTTCATTACGTGATAGAGCTTTGTACTCACCACGTACATAGGCATTAAAGTCACCACGGTACTGTTCGTTCTTACGCGCCCAGTCTGACAGGATTGTTCTGGCATCTGCACGTGTTTCTTCTATTTTATTGGTTAGACGTTCTTTAAGCATCTCACGTTTAGTGGCAAGGTCTTCATTCAGATATGCAGGGTCTGTTTTAATAAAAGAGATAGCATCATCAGCCAACTTACCTTGTAGCATCTGTTGAGTCATTAACTCTAGTGCTGTGTTCTTATACTTGTATTCGTTGTACACCTTGAACGCATCTAGCTGTAGCTTAGACATTTCCATCTCTAGCTCATTCTTTGGTGCGTTCTTGGTGAAACCTGTAATCTGCTTCATGAATGGGTCAAGCTGACGTAGAGGACCATCACCAAAGATGTTGTGGCGTACAGCGTCATAGCCTGTGTCACGGTTACGTTCATCCATAAGCTGGAACTGTGTACGTGCTGAACCACCCATCCACTTTAGCAAGCCTTGCATACCACTTGTATCAATCTCAATACCTGTGTCTTGCTGTAGACGGTTAGCCATCTTCTCTAAGTTAAAGTCTGGTAGAGCTTTACCAAAGCGTTGTAGCAAGTAAGTACCATTAAAGTCCATGCCACCCATGTCCCATAGAGACACAGTAGCATCACGTGTCTGTGGGATGTAAGATGAACGTGCATCAAATTGACCATAGAAGTCTTTAACTACTGCAGCAGGGTATGTGAATGAACTCAGGTAATCACCCACAACTTTTAGAGCTTGCTCTGGTGTACCGTTTACAAAAGCGTTCTCAAGATCACCTAAAGCACCGCCACCAGGACGGAACTCTACGCCAAGCAAGATAGCTTGTGCATCTTTACGTACTTCGTTCCACTCTTTTGTAGGTAAACCATTTGCCTTACGCAAAGCATAGTTAGAAGCAAAGTGAATGAATGCTGCTGGACCCATAGCTGCTTGTGCGTTAGTTGTCTCACCAGATGTCATACGCTCTTCGTACCACTCTAGGCCATTCTGAATGTTATCCATCTGCATATAAGCAGCACCAGCAAACATGGCTGCACCAGTCATCTGTTTAGAAAACTCTTCTGCAGTAATGTTGCCCTTCTTACGCATTAGGTTCAGTACTGTGTAGTCGTTCAAGAACTTGGCTTGTGAAGCTATATAGCGAGGGAAAGGTAAAACAGTTGTAAGGCCATACTTATGAATTGTGCCTATGCGTTTGTTAACCCATTTACTTACGTCACTAGCATCCTTGCCACCAAAGCGACGTTGGAATGTAAATGCTAGAGATTCATCAAGTGCTTTGTTTACCACGTCATCAGGAAGATCAGCAATGCGTCCCTGTGCCATATACTCCATTAAGGACGAGCCTTCTTTAGCCAAGTATCTATCAATATAAGAAGCAATAACAGCTTTCTTAAATACGTGATCAGACATGGTGTTAAGGGCGTTGGCTGCTGTACCAAGTTTAGCTAGTTTAGTATTGCGTACTAGACTTGCTTCTGCAGATGCAGCATCCATGAATACACGTGACACAAGCTCTGGTGAATCTTCTTTAAGCATAGTCACAAGGGCATCAGCTACGTAGGCATCTTTTGTAAGATACGCTAAAGTATCTGTAGCACCTTTTAGTGTAGCACCTGCGTTACGCTTTTCACCACCAAACCCTGCAGCTTCTAGGATGGACAAGTTAATCTGATCCAGCATATCAATGCCAGTCATAGCCACACCAAAGATGTTGTTGCGCATGGTTGTAGCTGGCTGTGATGTCATAAAAGCACGACGGGCATCCTCTAAGCCTTTGAGAGCTTTGATAGCTCGTCTGCCTGTTGTCATAGATAGACGTGCAGCGTCTAGCTCTACAGCCTCTTGTCCAGACACAGTAGACATTCCTTGGTCATACAGCTTAGTTAGCTTATCAGCAAAGTCTTTAGATGCAGCAATAGCTTCTTTGCCAGTAATCTTAGCACCACGGTTATTTATCCACGATCCTTGTTGCTGCAACAAACGAGCAGCGTCTGATACTTCTGCTGCATATACTGCTGACAGTTGGCGGCGAGTAAGGCCATAACGATTACGAACAATATCAAATACGTTATCATCACCTGTCTCCACCTGACGAGCTAAGAACTCTGTAATGCGTTGACCCTTCTCAGGCTTAATCTCTAAAGCCTCTGCTAGGTCTACTGCAGCAGCACTCAAACGCTTCATCGTACCTGCGTCTAAGCCACCAATAAGGCCATCTGGTAGATCCTCACTCAGGATATCTACCTTTGCTTTACGACCCTCTTCTACAAGCTTTGGATCAATAGAGGCCAGCAGCTTATCCTGTGTCCACTTAATCATCTTGCGACCCTCTGGGGTAGCTGCTTGTTCTTTTAGTGACTGTGTAGCCCTCGCCACAGCGTCTGCTTCACGTGCAGCTTTTTCTGCAGCACCCTCCTCTAGCGTATTTACTAAACGCTGCGCCCCTTTGTATTGCTGACGTGTTGGTATAGCATAAGCTGCACCACCAATAGCACCCCCTAGAACACCAGCAGCAGCAATGTTTGTGCCACTAATGTCATACTCTTCGCCAATCTCTGCACCAGCTTTCTTCTTGTTAATCTCAATACCAAGCTGTGACCCTGCTGCTACAGATCCATCTAGTGCAGCTGTCAACACGCCACGACCAATCTGCTTTTTAGCAAATGATTTTAATGCTTGTTGTGTTGCTATTTTAGATGCTTGTACTGCTGCTGAACCTGTACCTGCTGTAAGAGGGATAGCTGCTGCTGACACATAAGTAGAAGGTGCTGTAAGTACGCCCTCTGCATAGTCACGGATACCAGCAAAACCACCGTCTAGGATACCTTCACCTTTGGCATTATCAAAAGCATACATAAGACGTGCGTAAGACTGCTTCTCTTTTTCAGATGTGTTATCATCATCCATAAAGTAATAGTCTTTTGCCATAGTCACTTCGTTTGTGTTCATCACACGAAAGTGCTCTAGCACATCATACACAACATCATCTGTCGTATACTTGGATAGCGTTTCATCATCGTAGCCTTTACGACGACTCTTCAGAAAGGTAATAGCATCATTCAAAAAGGCATCATTGTCTTTGAGGTCAGATAGCTTTTTATCTTTCATACTCTCTTGAGTATAGTATGTTGTATCAGCCATTAGTCTTCCTGTGCAAGTAGAGCTATTGTTTCTTTCATAGATTTAGCAACTTCTGCTGCTGTAACATCTGCACCTACATTTGTGTCAGGGTTATCGCCAAACCATGCAGCAACAGCTTGTTTGATATCCTCAACAGAATCCTCTGCTGTAATGCCTTCTTGTTCAATCAGATAGTTTAACAAGGATAGCCCGTCCTCAGATGTCACAAACTCTGAGCGTGTCATTGGTTTCTCAGACTTAGGCTTTTCTGTCTTAGGTTTACCATCTCGTTCTGGTGCAAAGTATTGCTCTGGACTCATTAGGCCAAACGCTAATGCACGATCCTTACCAGTACGGAACCTCTGTGTTGGTAGCCCCATAGCCTTCAAACGCTCACGACCTGCTTTAGTTTCAAGCATACGCTTATATGCGGAGTACGTAATCTTAGATGCAGCTTCGCGTGTTTTATCAATCCATTCTTCCTGACGTGCTGCTACAGATCCAGCGTTACCTGCTATAAACCCACTATCGGGGTCAATGCCTGATTCTTTCTGTGTCTTATCGTTCTCCTTAATTGTTTTAAGAAGGTTGGATGTTTCATCACCTGTAGCAGTATCACTCTGATCTTGTGGAAGTGTAGGTGTTGATGGTCTGTCATTAATGTTTAAAGCATCAAGTG
>Ga0255773_10001633_pt1 | contig 22143 bp, 24 predicted proteins | sample 011ome_17_FD_179971 | JGI IMG/M metagenome (GOLD analysis project Ga0255773, IMG submission 179971) | Coastal salt marsh microbial communities from the Groves Creek Marsh, Skidaway Island, Georgia - 011502XT metaG (version 2) | ecosystem: Environmental > Aquatic > Marine > Intertidal zone >...
GCATAGCTAAAGGGAACAAGGGTAGAGGCAAATCCCAAGAAGAGTGTTGGTGGGTGAATGGTCATCCAGTAGTTCTGAAGCAATGGGTTCAAGCCAGAGCCGTCCATGAAATTTGGGAATCTTGTCAGGTAGTCCGCGAACTGGGTCCATGGCAAGCCTAGATTTTCTTTGAGTTCACGTACTAGGTTGAATGGACTATAGCCCAATTGAAAATCACCAATCCAAATGCCCAAGATCATACTGACAAGAAACGCCTGCACTGCTGCAAATACGCCCACTACAGGGCCTTCAAATGACTTTGCTGTGTAGGTTAGTATCCAACCTAAAATGGCATTCCAGAACATCCAGAGAAGGAAAGAGCCCTCTTGGCCCTCCCAAAATGCGGAGAACAAATAACGAGGAGGAAGGTCTAAAGAAGTGTGTTTCCAAACATAGTCGAACTCAAAGTAGTGGTTCGCCATGATGAAGAATAACGTGCCGATAAGACCAAAGAGGGTTACGGCATGGATTCTAAATGCCAAGCGCCCCAATGTTTTCCATTGTTCTCCCTTCGAATAATAAGCAAAGGTTGAGAGCAATGCAAAAACAAAAGAAAAGGCCGTCAATCCTCTTCCGAGTTCAGCGGCCCAAATGTGTTCTCCAACGTAGTTCATAGGGGGTTATTTGTAAATCTTGTCCGAATCCACTTCGTTTTGTTCGTTGTATTTAGATGGACATTTCATGAGGATATCAGTGGCCACAAACGCACTGTCTGTGGCGTATCCGGTCATGGTGATTTCTTCTGAGCGTTCAAAATCTTGCGGTTTTGGCTGATTATAAACCACAAGACTTTCGTTACCTTTTTTGTCCTTAGCCATGAACTTTAAGGTTACCGTTCGTGGGTCAAAATCCAGCGGTGTCTCGAGGTTTAAATATCCAATAACCGTGGTGATTTCACCCTCCTTATTGGCCGCATCAGCGAAACTGCTGTATGTAGCGCTATTCCCAAGCTTCACAAGGGTATAACCGATAAGGACCGCAATAGCGATTATAATGGCAATCTGGTTATTTTTCATTTTCAATCTTGGTGATTTTACGATCCAATTGGAATAAGTATGCAGCCAACCCAACAAATATGATTCCAATGACAGCAATGACTACATAAATCTTCCCTTCGCTGTACATGGTGTTCTCTTGTTGTGCCCAGCCCATTGCGGGTAAAGCGAATGCCAAAAGTGTTGTTAGTTTTCTCATGATTGTAAAACTCTTAATCTATAACGCAAGGAGGCGATCCAAGTTCCCACTAAAATCCATCCTAAGACAGCTGGATAGAAAACCGCTCGCAATCTATTGTCGAGGTCATAGCTATTAAAACCGGGATTACCGCCATTCCCAGGATGAAGACTGTCGGTCATTCTAGGCAGGATCCCAATGAAAACAATCATCATCACAAAGGCAAAGATGTTGTAAACGGCAGCAACGCGGGCGCGCTTGCGTTCGTCGTCAATACTGTTTCGAAGAACAAAGTATGCGAGGTAAATCAAAATCGTAATCGCAGTGCCATTTAGTTTTGGGTCGTTCGTCCACCATGCACCCCAAGTGAATTTTGCCCAAACCATACCGGTGAAAAGCCCCATGAAAGAGAAGAACATGCCGGTCTCTGCTAAGGAAATGCTTCGCGTGTCTTTGCTCAAAGAATCGGTCCCTAAAAAACGGATCGCATTCCAGAAACTCGCGGCCATCATAGCGACCATGGCAAACCACATGCTCACATGGTAAAAGAGGTTGCGAATGCTTTGTTCGATAATTGGAAGATCGGGGATTTCAGTGAGCAGCCCGTAGACCAAACTGTAGGCGACCAAAACCAATCCGAGAATCTTGTAGATGCGTCCTTTCATTCCTTTTATTAATCTTGCCAAAGATACGGAAAGAGGAGGTAGGCAAGAAGCCCAATTCCCATATCTAATGCGGCTAATGCGCCAATTAAATTCGTTGCGTCTGCAAGTTCCACGCCTACAATGGCTTGGAGGTTTAAGGCGCTTGTTAACTGCAATACTGGAAACAACAATGGGATGGCGAGAATCGCACTTAACGTAGCATTTCCTTTCGTGCGTTGAGCAATGCCACTGGTCAGGGTTAAAACCACGCTGAAGCCTATTGATCCGAGGATTAAGCCGATGAGAAAAAGTCCGGTCGAATAGACGGGATTTCCAAAAAACACAGTAAAAAGTAACCAAGCTGCACCACTTAAGGTCATCATGTATAAGCTGTTGAATAGTAGTTTGGCAATGATGGTCTGCTTCGCAGTAGCGATATTCTGGTAATAGAAAAAGTATTGATCACTCTCGTATTCGAAGCTTCGCGAAGACAATTGGACCGTACCAAAGAAAACAACCACCCATAGCAATGTATTCCAAACAGCATCAGAGGTATTATTGCCGGTAAGCAAATAAATCAAATACGTCACACCAAGGAGGTACAAGCCTAGGGAGAAGAGCACATTGCTGTTGCGAACCTCTTGGCGATAAAACCTGGCCAGTAAGTGCATTGTTTTCTGCATAAAGCAAAATTACATCAAACTATTCCTAGACCTTTGATGTTTATTAGAAAAACCCTAGACATGAAGAAAATATTCGCCTTATTCATTTTCACCGCCTTGGTAGCGTGTGGTCAATCAGAAACTCAAACCCAATCAAAAACTATTGCGATGATGGATACTCCAACCTCTTTTTATGATTTAGAAGCCAAAACCATTGACGGCAAGCCTTTTAAATTCAGTGAGTTACGCGGCAAGCGCGTTTTGATCGTTAATACAGCGTCGAAATGTGGCTACACCCCACAGTACGAGGATTTGGAGAAATTACACAGAACCTATGGGGGTGATTCTTTCGTTATTTTAGGTTTTCCATCCAACGATTTTGGTTGGCAAGAACCAGGCTCAGAACAAGAAATCGCATCCTTTTGCTCAAGCAAATACGATGTGACATTCCAAATGATGTCTAAAGTGAAAACTGGTGCCAATAAAGGTGACGAAGTTTACCAATGGTTGTGCAATGCAGAACTTAACGGAGTGAGTGATGCAAAAGTTAGTTGGAATTTCAACAAGTTTTTGGTGGATGAAAATGGTCAATGGGTAGCACATTTTCCATCATCTACGGGTCCAATGAGCATGGAAATCACGAACTTTGCCTCAGGAAAATAGTCATATGAAGTTAGACATATTGGCTTTTGGCGCACATCCGGATGATGTTGAGCTTGGAGCTGGAGGTATTTTGGCGACACATGCAATGCGTGGTCAAAAGGTAGGTATTGTCGACTTAACACGAGGAGAAATGGGTACCCGAGGTACACCAGAAATTCGTGATGAGGAAGCAAAAAATGCATCGGAGATTTTAGGATGCGTGATTAGAGAGAATCTAGGCATGCCAGATGGTATGATTTCATTTGATCATGATGCGCAACTTCAGGTAGCTCGATTGATAAGAAAATACCAACCCGAGGTTGTACTCATGAATGCTCCCACGGATCGTCATCCCGATCATGGAAGGGCATCAACATTAGTTGAAGAAGCTTGCTTCATTAGCGGATTACACAAGATTGAACTCTTTGATGGTGCAAAGGCCTTGGATCCATGGCGTCCAAAACAGATGTATAAATACCTTCAATTTTATAATTTAAATCCCGATTTGATTGTCGATATCAGTAAAGGATTTGAGTTAAAATTAGCAAGTATTAAAGCACATACGAGTCAATTCTATGATCCTAATTCTACGGAGCCAGAGACGGTAATTGCTAGTAAAGGATTTCTAGATTCTGTAATAGCGCGTGCGCAAGATTGGGGAAGAATTATTGGAGCTGAATACGCTGAACCATTGATAACAGTGCGTCAGGTAGGAGTGGAAGACTTAATGTCACTTAGGTGATGTTTCGTTTGAGATTCATAAAAAAGTTTAAATTTTTCGTGCTATTTTTGGTGCGCTTATTTAATCAAAACACACATTTTTATGAAACCAAAGGCACTAGTGGATCACATCCGCGAAAACCAAAACAACAACAAGACTCTAAAGTCGTTGTTTGCGTCTCAGTTCTTGGGTAAATTTTCTGAAGATGAGTTGGCAGGTTTAAAGCGTTCTATCGAGAAAGAAATTACGCGTCGTCAGCAATCCGTTGTTGATGAAAAAATCGCCTTCTTGCAATCATTAGGTTACAAGATTGAGAAGTAACATTACCGACCAAACCATAAATAAAAACCCGCGCCATTGGCGCGGGTTTTTTTGTGCATTTTTTTTCTGACAGGTTAATCTCTACTGCTCAATAAAGAGATGTAGTACGCCAGCTGTGCCATTGATGCGAGTGCCGCTACGAGGTATGTTCGTGCTGCCCAGCTTAGGGCATCTGCAGCTTTTTCATGTTCTGTAGTATTGATCGTGCCAGTTGATGTTAGCCAAGCAAGCGCTCTGTTAGACGCATCATATTCCACAGGCAAGGTGACCAAGGTAAACGCTGTGATGGCAGATTGAGATACAATCAGTACCCAAATGATGGTATCAAAGCTGAATAAATTTAAAAGCCCGAAACCTAGGAACATTGACCACATCACGATGTTCATGATTTTTCCGCTTGCATTTGCGAGAGGAACCAATTGCGAACGCATATCTAGCCATTTGTAGCCAACGGCATGTTGGACTGCATGACCGACCTCATGGGCTGCTACAGCCGCCGCGCTTACGCTACGTCCACTGTATACCTCAGGGCTGAGGTTTACGGTTTTATCAATCGGGTTGTAGTGGTCGGTAAGCTTTCCTGCCACACTCTGAATACGTACATCTGTGATGTTGTGATCGTCCAACATCTTTTGTGCAATCTCAGCACCGCTTAACCCATTACTGAGCGCTTCCTGCGAGTATTTTTTGAATTTCGACTTTAATCGGGCCTGGACTACGAAGCCTAAAACCACGAAAAGTATAATAAGTACGAACATATTAGTGTTATAAAGTTGTTTGCAATCAAAGAAACAAAATTTATGCCGACCCAACGAGAAATGTAACTTTGACAGATACCGATAAAAAGCATGACAAAACGCCCATTAATTCTAGTTACAAACGACGATAGTATAATAGCCCCTGGCATACGAACCTTGGTGTCCATAGCCAATGAATTCGGAGAGGTGTATGTGGTTGCACCGGATGGCCCCCAGAGCGGTAAAGGCCATGCGATAACCTTAGACCAGAGTTTGCGCTGCACCGAGGTCTTCAGTGATGGGCCTCAAAAGGAGTTTAAAACAAGCGGTACCCCGGCGGATTGTATTAAGCTCGCCATTAACGTGGTGCTGCCTAGAAGGCCAGATTTGATTTTAAGTGGCATCAACCACGGCTCAAACGCATCGGTCAATGTAATCTACTCAGGAACCATGAGTGCTGCGGTTGAAGGTGCCTTGGAGCGTATACACAGCATTGGCTTCAGCTTGGATGAATTTCCCTGGTCTGCCTCGATGGAGGCTGCCAAGCCTTATGTACGTAAACTGATTGCAAATGTTCTCGATAATGGGTTGCCAAGTGGTGTATGCCTGAATGTGAATATTCCAGCAAATGATAAGTTGCCGTACAAGGGAATTCGGGTTTGCCGTCAAGCCATCGGGAATTGGGTGGAGGAATTTGATTCTAGGATTGATCCTTATGGAAGACCTTATTATTGGTTAACGGGTAAGTACGAACTTTATGATCAGGGCTCAGATACTGATATTGCTGCATTAAAGGAAGGTTATATCAGTGTGGTTCCTGTTAGCGTTGACCTTACTGCCCACGAATCTATTGCAACCCTAAACCAATGGAATTTTGAAACTGAGTAAAAAAATAGACTTAATTATCGGCTTCATTGTCGGTATTGGGGCTCCCATCTTTGCTATGGCTATCGCCCTCGAGACCTTTCCTGTGCTTCAACAAGTTGGGGATGTGGCCAACCCTGCATGGCGGCTCATCGTAATGCGCGCCATCAGTTTTGGTGTCATAATCAACGCTGCATTGTTTTTTATTGCAATCAATTTTGGCCGAGATGCCGTTTCAAAAGGAATCTTAATTTCTTGCATTCCAAGTGTAATAGCGGTCGTTTATTTTCAATTCATTCTATAAATGAAGGTCTATTGGATTGCAGGCGAGCCCTCAGGAGATGTACAAGCGGCTTCGGTCGCTGAAGCACTTTTTGCTCGTGAAAAATCCATAGAACAACGCGCGTGGGGTGGTCCCCAGCTTGAGGCTGCAGGTGTGGTGTTGGACCGAGATATATGCTCAGAACCCTTTATGGGTTTTGTGGAAGTCTTGTTGCGTGCAAGGACCATTTCGAAACGCTTTTCGGATTGTAAAAAAGACATTTTAGCCTTTGCGCCTGATGTTTTGGTCTTGGTTGATTATCCTGGTTTCAACTTGCGCATGGCGGCTTGGGCCAAGTCGCAAGGAATTCGTGTTTCATACTTCATTCCACCGAAGATTTGGGCATGGAAAGAAGGACGTCTTGAAAAACTTCGTCAGCATTGCGACGCTATTTACAGCATATTGCCATTCGAGTTCGAATGGTACAAAGCGCGGGGCGTTTCGATCACCTATGTAGGAAATCCATTGGCTTTTAAATACAAGGGACGTATTGCTTACGGCAATGATTTTGTGGCACTTCTACCAGGCTCGCGAAAGCAAGAGATACAGCGTCATTTGCCGATTTTCTACGATTTTGCGCGGTTGCATCCTTCGGTTTTATTCAAGGTGATTCGTCCCGCTTTAACGGAGAAATTTTGGCCGGCTTTGGCCCCGCCAGAGAATGTGCAGGTATATACCGGGGCGATAGAAAAAGGGCTTCAGGGTGCCATGTTCGCCGCAACTTGTAGCGGTACTGCGTCCCTCGAAGTAGCCTTGCTAAAAGTTCCTCAAGCCGTGGTTTATAAGGCAAATGCCTTGTCATTGCGAATTGCAAAGTTCTTTGTCAAAGTAAAGTACTTCTCGTTGCCAAATCTTATTCTCGATCGTGGGGCTATCACGGAACTGCTGCAGGATGAAGTAAGTCCAATTCGATTGTCCCAGCTTTTCACCGAAGCGAATGAAAGTTCAGGAAAATTGGAATATTACGATGAACTTATCGCTACCATGAACGACCATGATCCGGGCGATAAAACTGCGTTGGAACTATTGGACCTAGTATCTTCGCTGCGATGAAAAAAATTCTGATTTTCTGTTTACTAGGCTTTTCGAGCCTCAAGGCGCAGGCCATTCTTGAGGAAACCCGTCTCAGTGGTCCCCGAGTATTCTTGTTCGCAGAAGATTTCTACTCAAGAGCACAGATCAAGGTAAAGCAAGGTTCGTATCTGTTAGAAGCTTACAATAAAGACAGTACCTATACCAAAGCATTTGGTCCAGACGATGTTCACCCCTTGTATACGTTCCGCGCAGAATTAATTTTTAATCGGGCGGAGTGCGATTCCATTGTAATCACGAGTCAGGACACGATTCTCATTCGTGTTTTACGAGGTAAGAATTGGACCGAACAGCGTCCGTATATCGGTAAGCTAATTCTTCGAAATAACCTCATATATCTCGATGCCATTGCGAGGACGTCTATGGAGGATTATATCGCTGGGGTGGTAGAAGCCGAAGGTGGTTTGGCAGGAAGAGGAAGCTACCTGCAAGCCCAGGCAGTTTTGGCGCGAACTTGGTTGATGACCAATGAGAAGAAACACATCAAGGACGGATATCATGTGAAGGACGATCAAAGTTCACAAGCTTTTAAAGGGGTTGCTCACGGTTCCCATGCTGACCAAGTAATGGATGCCGTTCTTAGTGTTCAGGATACCGTCGCATTGCATAACGGAAAACCGATCATAGGCTTCTATCATAGTAATTCGGGTGGTCAAACGGCCTTGCCAAATGAAGTGTGGTCCCAGTCGTTGCCTTACTGCCGAAAGGTTGTCGATCCTTTTTCGTTGAAAGGATCGAAATTGAATTGGACGACCACCCACAGTTGGGAACAATGGACGGGATATTGGAATGTGGAAGGGGTGAATTGGACCCGAGCGCAATGGCAGGAATTCTTTTCGAAGCTCGATTCAGATCGGAAGAGTCATTGGACCATCGGTGAAAAATCCTTTAAGCTTGAAACAGTGCGAAGGGCCTTCAAATGGCGCAGTACCTATGTTCAAGGAGAAATTACTGAGGCTGGTGTTCGGATTACGGGGCTTGGCTTTGGACATGGGGTTGGCATGGCACAGCAAGGTGCGATGCATATGGCGGCCTCCGGATTTACATGGAAAGAAATCCTTGATTTCTACTTCAAGGATTTGGACTACGACCTGGTGGAAAACCTATAGTTCTTCACATTTTTTGCTTTCTAACAGATTGGGCACCAACTTCTTGGTATGCCCGTATATCCTACTTTTATAATTATTACGGCTTTTGCCCTCCGCAGTACTTACGCCATCGATTTAAGTTTGGTCGTTGGGTTCTTGCTGCTACAGTCTTGGCGCTCTTGCTCTGTAGACTTAGCGCGCCTTGCTTTCCTAGTTATCGCGTGTGTTCTCCTTCCAAAATTTGAGCAGTGGCGCAACTTTTATCCCGTGCAGGTGCCACGTTTATTAATGCACTCAGGTCAGTTGTTTGAGCATTGGTTGTCGAATAGAATTGCATCCATCTCCGCAGGGGAATTGCGGGCCTTTTTATTGGCAGTCTTGTTGGGTGATAAAAGCAAGCTATCGCCCAACGTACAATGGGCTTTTGGATTGTTGGGAATTCGTCACATGCTTGCTGTTAGTGGATTTCATGTGGGGATTTGGACCGCTTTGGCGGCTCCATTATTTCATTGGTTTCGGAGATTTTGGCAGAAAGGATTGATTTTGGCAATGCTCCTTGGTTTCCTTCTCATTTATACACAAAGTGTGGGAGCCGGTCCCTCTGTAATAAGGGCTGTGGGTTCTTTTGCTTTAGCTCGAATAGCAGGGGTTCGATTGTTTCAGTGTTCCCCAATGCATTGGCCCATGTTAATGGTCATTGTGGCTTATTTTATGAATCCGGCTATCGGAGCTTCGCTCGGGTTCCAGCTAAGCTATGCGGCGGTTTTTGGAATTTTATTGTCCTTGCGAAAATCACCTTGGGCACAATTCATTCAAGCGTACAGTCTTGAGAAGAAGCCTAAGGCGCCGGCGTGGTTGGTAACCGTTCAAATTTCCCTTGCTGCCTGGACCGCGACATTGCCTATTGTCCAATATCACTTTGGAGGTGCTTCCCCGTATTTCTTGGTAGGGAACCTTTGCATCGTTCCCGTTTACATGTTTTTTATTTGGACGGGCTTGGTAGCTGCTTTTTTAGGGCCAATATTGCCGCAATCGGTCCTGGTATACTGGAACAATAGTTTTGAAATAATGAATGATTGGGTCTTGCTTCAAACCCAGTTATTGATTCATTAGAGCGGTCAATCGCTCCTCAATCGCTTTACTTGGTACGCGTTCAAAGGTCCCATTGTAAAACAAGTGAATGCTCCCGGTTTCCTCACTGATAGAGATTGCTAATGCATCGGTACGTTCAGCAATACCGGCAGCAGCGCGATGTCTCAATCCAAACTGGGATGGTAGCTCACTACTTTCGCTCAAGGGAAGGATGGCGCCAGCCGCCACGACATTATTGCCTGAGACGATGGTCGCTCCGTCGTGGAGTGGAGCGTTTTTGAAGAATATACTTTCAAGCAAAATCCGGCTAAGGTTCGCTTCGAGTTGATGTCCTGTGCCTGCGAAAGATCCCAGAGGGTCTTTGCGCTCTAAGACCAACAATGCACCAGTTTTGCTCTCAGCCAGCTGTTCGGACGCATTTGCAATGGCTTCAATGCTCATTTGATTGGTTTGCTCGGCCTTTCCAATTTTGAATAGTCCTCGCCAACCTTGTCGACGCGTAAAGGTGGCAGAACCTACAACCAAGAGGAATTTCCGAATCTCTTGTTGGAAAACGATTACAAGGATGATCAACCCAACCCCCATGAAGGACCCAAGTATTTCACTTAAGAGGTGCATTTCCAATACTTGGACCAAACTGTACAGCAGGTAAATGGCAACCATTCCTATAAGAATGCGTATCGCTGCAGTGCCGCGAAGCAGTCTATAGACTTGGTACAGCAAGAATGCTGCGAGGACAATATCTAATGCATCAAGTACACCAAAATTTAGCGCTCCCATGGTTGTATTAATTGTGGAATACCATCCGGGTAAAGGTGGTTGAACAAGGTAATAGTTTCTACCGCTTCTTTGACATCATGAACACGGAGGATTTGCGTCCCGCCCATCAGAGCAGCCATATGAAGTGCAGTGGTGCCATTTAGGCTTTCATCAGCGCTACTTCCCAAAGTCTTATAAATCATGCTTTTCCTAGAGATCCCGGTGAGAATCGGCCTGCCCAACAACTGAAACGCTTGTAACTCGCGCAATAGTTGATAGTTATGCGCTAAGGTCTTTCCGAACCCAAAACCAACATCCACGATCGTATCGTGGATGCCCATAGCATGCAATTCGGGAAGTTTTTTTGAGAAGAACTTGATGAGGTCTTGCGTTACATGAGTGTAGGTAGGATTGTCTTGCATGGACTGAGGGGTCCCTTGCATGTGCATCATGATATAAGGACAACGATGTGCGGCTACCACCGCATACATACTTTCATCCATTAAGCCGCCACTGATATCATTGATCATGTGCGCTCCAGCATTCAACGCTTTCTCCGCCACTTCGCTGCGGAAGGTATCAATGGAAATGAGGATATCAGGATGGTCTTTTAGTAGGTTTTGGACCGCCGGCAATACAACAGATAAACGATTCCACTCATCGCTAGGACTTACATGGTCGGCACCTGGACGCGAGCTATATGCCCCTAGATCAAGGATGCGAGCTCCTTGCTCAATCATTTTCAAGGCCTGCTGAACCGCGGAATCAGCAGTGTCTATGCGGCTTTCCGCATAAAATGAATCGGGCGTGCAATTGATGATTCCCATTACCCAGGGTGTGGATATCGTGTGAATTGTCCCTTGAACGTTCAGCAGAAACTCAGGCATTGTTCTTGTATCTTCGTTGATAACGCAAAGTTAAGTAATGAATACAGCTGACCAATTCGATGCCGTCCTAGGAAAATGCCACGGCTTATTTGAGAAAAAAGGGAAAGATTATGGAACGGCATGGCGCATATTAAGGCTGCCCTCTTTGACCGATCAAATTTTCATCAAAGCCCAGCGCCTGCGCAGCATTGAGGAAAAGGGTACGCAGCTTGTTGATGACCCTTTGGAAGGTGAATTCATCGGTATCTTGAACTACAGTATTATGGCCCTCATACAACTCGAACAAGGAGTTGCCGAGCAGCCGGATATGAGTTGGGAAGAGGCAAGTGCGGCATATTTAGCCAAAGCGAACGAAGCAAAAGAATTGATGATGCGCAAGAACCATGATTATGGGGAAGCGTGGCGCGATATGCGTATTTCAAGCTTTACCGATCTAATCATCCAAAAACTATTGCGCGTCAAGCAAATAGAAGATAATCAGGGAAAGACGTTGGTTAGTGAAGGCTTAGAAGCCAACTATCTAGATATGGTGAACTACAGCGTATTTGCGCTCATCATGTTCATGGAACGAACAAATTCATAAACGATGATTAAGAAAATCCTCATTCCTATTGTCCAATTCATTGTGGGTGGTCTTTTCATCTTCTCCGGCTTGGTAAAGATGAATGATCCGGTAGGCTTCTCATTTAAGTTAGAGGAATATTTCAGCGAGCCCGTATTGAACATTCCTTTCTTGGAGCCGCTTGCCCTTCCATTGGCCATATTGTTGGTCATTGTGGAAGTACTCTTGGGTGCCGATTTACTAATGGGCATTAAGCGTCGCTGGACCATGGTGCTGCTCACCGGAATGATTGGTTTTTTCACCTTTTTAACTTTTTGGAGTGCCTATTTCAACCAAGTAACGGATTGTGGTTGCTTTGGCGATGCCATACCCCTTACCCCGTGGGAGAGTTTTTACAAAGATGTGGTCTTGAGCGTGCTCATTGCGATTCTGTGGTGGGGTGAACGCGCCCAGGTTAATTTCTTCCCAAAATCCATCTTGAAATTCCTAGCACCCGCAATTCTTCTGGGGTGCATCGCCTTTACCTACCACGTAATGAATCACCTGCCGGTGAAGGATTTTCGTCCGTACGCGGTGGGCGAGAGCATCATTGAGGGGATGAAACCGGCGGAGGAATTGGGCTTGGAGCCTCCGCAATACGAAGTAATCTACACGATGCAAAATGCAGGGGGAGAACAAGTTGAAATCAGTTCCACCCAATACGTGGATGAGAAATGGTGGGAGAAGAAAGATTGGGAATTGCAATCGGACTTGAGTAAAACCATAAAAGTGAGTGAGGGATACGAGCCACCAGTGCATGATTTTAGCATCATGTCCGATTACGGTGATATAACCGATAGTATTCTCGCCTTGGAAGAAGTATGGCTTTTGGTTGCATATAACGTCAAGAAAACTCATGCGGAAGGCTGGACAAAAGTTGCACCCAAGCTGGACCAATTGGCCCAAGATGGTACGCCTCACATAGTACTGAGTGCGTCAATGCCAGAACAGCTGGCCTCATTTGGCCTAAAGCCAGAGACGCCCTTTGCATTTACCGACGAGACGACTTTGAAGACTATGGTGCGTTCCAACCCCGGATGGGTGGTGCTCCAGCGCGGTACAGTCAGTGCTAAATTCCACTATAACGATACTCCAAATTGATCAGATTCATAGTACAAAAAACTGCATTGGCGTTGCTCACCCTTTGGGGCGTAGCGACCTTGGTTTTTTTACTGTTCACTTTGGTTCCTGGAGATCCAGCCCAAATGATGTTGGGCAAACGGGATGATCCGGAGGCCCTCGCAGCGGTTAGGGTAAAGTACGGATTAGATCAGCCCGTTTCGGTTCAATATGTGCGTTATCTCAAGCGTATTTCACCCATTGGATTCGAGGACGGGACCTTGTTCAAAGTGCCCGACTTTGGGGAGAGCTACCAAAGGCAAGGTCAGCGTGTCACCAAATTAATAGGGCAGACCTTTCCCAACACAGCGGTCTTGGCCTTTAGCGCTATTGTATTTGCATTGTTGGTGGGGGGAGCTGCAGGTACATTTGTGGCCTACAGAAGTGGGTCGAGGCTGGATCGATTTTTGGTTGCTTTCAGTGCCATTGGGATGAGCCTGCCTTCGTTTTTTACTGCAGTACTTTTTGCGTGGGTTTTCGCCTTTCTCCTTGGGCCGTGGACAGGATTGAATCTAACGGGTTCGCTTTACGCCGTGGATGATTATACAGGCGAACGATACCTGCAGCTTAAAAATCTTGTTCTGCCGGCACTCACGCTTGGAATTCGACCCATTGGCGTCGTTTTGCAGCTAACGCGGAACAGCGTCTTGGAAATCGGGAAAAAGGACTTTGTTCGCACGGCACGAGCCAAAGGGTTACCCGAGTTTAAAGTTCTTTGGAAGCACATCCTCCCGGTAGCTTCAAATCCAATCATTACGACGGTCAGTGGATGGTTTGCATCGTTACTCGCTGGAGCGGTATTCGTCGAGATAATTTTCGGATGGAATGGCATGGGAAAATTGCTTGTAGAAGCATTAAATACTCGAGATTTGCCAATTACTATGGGCTGTGTGATGGTCATCTCTGCCATATTCGTTGTACTGACGACTTTGGTAGATGTTTTATATGCCATTTTGGACCCAAGGATACGTGCAGAATTATTTTAGAAACACAACAACATCAATAATATCATGAGAAGAAAGATTGTAGCAGGAAACTGGAAAATGAACACCACGTATAATGAGGCTATGGACTTGGTAGCTGAATTGAAAGCTTCTTTGACCGAAGAGGTAGTGGGAGAAACGGGTGTGATCATTACGCCACCATCACTCTTTTTGAGCGATGTAGTCAATGAGTTGGTGGATAATCCATTCATTGCCGTTGCTGCACAGAATTGCCATGAGAAAGATAGCGGGGCATATACAGGTGAAATATCAGCACCAATGCTGGCTTCATTGGACTTGGATGCTGTCATTATTGGTCACAGCGAGCGTCGCGAATACTTCGGGGAAACCAATGCAAATTGCAATGCGAAAATTAGTCAAGCGCTGAACAACGAATTGGCCGCTATTTACTGTATCGGTGAAACACTAGACGAGCGCAAGAGTGGCAAATACATGGACGTAATCCTTCAACAATGTGCCGAAGGATTGGAAGGATTCATTGATCAAGATATGGACAACATCATATTGGCGTACGAGCCAGTTTGGGCCATTGGTACAGGAGAAACTGCATCACCGGAACAGGCACAAGAGGTACATGCGGGCATACGCGCTTGGTTGGTGGAGCGTTTCGGTTCACAAACAGCGGAGGATGTTACTATTCTTTATGGTGGTTCATGCAAGCCAGGAAATGCTGCTGAACTTTTCAGCCAACCAGATATTGATGGTGGTTTGATTGGTGGCGCGTCATTGAGCGCAGATGATTTCACAGCGATTATTGAAGCCAGAACAAAAGCCTAATGTCAAATACCCCTGTTTACATTGAGCTCACTGCAAAGGTCCAGCCCTTAGAGCCGTTCCGTGATATCTTCATCGCACAACTCGGAGCCCTTGGCTTCGATACGTTTACCGATACGGATGAAGGATTTCAGGCTTACATGCTGAAGGCGCACTTTAATTCCGAAGAAGCTAAAGAAGCCCTAGTGTGGGATGGGGTAGAGGTTTCCTATGTCCTCAAAGAAATTGAGCAGGTAAATTGGAACGCGGAGTGGGAGAAAAATTTTGATCCTATCGATGTGGACGGTCGCGTATTCATACATGCGCCATTCCATGCGCCGAAATCGGGTTATGAACACCAGATGCTCATTGAGCCAAAGATGTCATTTGGGACTGGACACCACCAGACCACCCACATGATGATTCAATGGACGTTGGAATTGGATACTCAAGGTAAACGTATCCTTGATATGGGCTGTGGTACTGGAATCTTAGGGATTTTGGCGGGCATGCGAGGAGCGAAGCATGTTCACGGTATTGATATCGATACCTGGTGTGTTGAGAATACACTCGAGAATGCCTCACGCAATGGTATAGCAATGAGTTGCGATCTAGGTGGTGCTGAGGTTATTAACGGTCAATATGATTTGATCTATGCAAACATCAATTTGAATGTTTTGCTGGCCGATATGGATGCCTATGCAAATGCGCTTGTCGAAGGTGGAACCATCTTGTTTAGTGGGTTCTATGAGGAAAATGTACCTGCCTTGTGCGAACGTGCAGAGGCAGCGGGCTTAACCTTTGTCGGAACCAAATCCCGCGATCAGTGGCGCAGCGTAAAAATGATTAAGTAATGCGAAGAATTGGACTGCTATTAGCGCTTCTCTTTAGCCTTGGGTTACATGCCCAAAAGGTGGTCCGTTTTTCTTCATTAGACTTTTTTCAAGAGGAATTTTTCGAGCTCGTCGAACTGCGCAAGGAACAAAAGACGGTATTTCAAGATAGCTTGTTGCCCAACGCGGTATACGCAGCGGATGAGTTTCCCGATCAGTGGATTGATTTGAGCAATCAGCTGATTAAAAAACGCTTGGTACAGCCCGATGTTTGGGAAGAACTGATCCGTTTGACTTCTGATATTTCAGTGGGTGAGGCTTACGGTGCTGCGCAGCAGATGGTTGAACACTTGTTAATGTATGCCAAGCGCAATCCGTCTACTAAGATTCGTGATTACATACATCAGCATTATCTAAACTATAGTAAACACATCTTCAGTGATGCCAACGATTTTGTTTGGAGCGCTCCATATGCGATGTGGGCATTCAACTTTGATGAAGGGGCGCCTGTATACAGCTTCGAAACAGAGGATTTATACGGATACTACCGCGATGATAGCACCCAAATTATTGGGGCTACCTTCAAGTACTTTCCCGAAGAAAAAAGAATTGATGGCCAAGGAGGCACCGTATTTTGGACGCGTGTAAGTATTCCGGAAGATGAATGCTATGCGGAATTGGGCCATTGGGAATTGCCCGTAGATAAAGGGGGATTCGTAGCAAAGGCAACGTTGCATGCTTATGATCTATACCCTGAGCCTATCAAAGGTTCGTTGGAGGACCGATTGACGGGTACGCGTCAAAAGCGCTATCCTGAATTCACGAGCGAACGCAATGATTACTTGCTCGAAAATATTTACCCCGATGTACACTTCAAAGGTGGGCTAGGGGTTCGAGGTGCGCAATTCTACGGTAACTCTCCAGATAGTACACTCGGCGCATTGGTATTTACCTACAAAGAAGATACTGTGATCACCCTGCGCGGAACACGTTTCGGTTTTCAAGATTCGCTCATTGCTTCCAAGCGCGTAGAAGTGACCGCACACCTCGGAGAAGATAGCATTTACCACCCGTATTGTGAGATGCGCTTTGACCCGCGTTCTGGACAGTTGCGAATTCTGCGCTATAAGACCGGTTTGGGTTTGAGTTCGTGGGTTGATTCATACCATGCAATGGAGGTGAACGTGGACCAATTGGTCTATAATCAAGGCACGCCTATGCTCAACTTCAGGAACCTCAACCTAGGTTCCATGCAAGCTGCGGTATTTGAGAGTAAGCAATTCTTCCGCATTACGCGTATGGAGGAAATTGCCGGGTTGCAGCAGACACATCCATTGATGAACTTGCGCGATGCAGCCTACGGTTACGGATATGAAGATGTCCCTATGAAGGAGCTCATTTACGCCCTTCGCATGCCTGTAGATCAGGGCGAAAAGTTTCTGTATGAAATGGCCATTCAAGGCTTTGTCACCTTTGATGTAGATAAGCAGACCATTTCCCTCACCGACCGATTATTTGAATACTTACTCAATTGGGAAGGAAAGCGCGATTATGATGTAATCCAGTTCGTCTCGCGTGTAGCTGAAGGAAACAATGCACAGGTTAGTCTATTGAACTATCAGATGGACATTGCTGGAATTGGAATGATTGCCGTGAGTGATTCACAGCAGGTAAACCTCTTTCCCAAAGGCGGTCTAATCACGGTGAACGAGGGCATGAACTTCAACTTTGATGGACGTATCAATGCGGGTCTTTTCAGTTACTGGGGAGCCAAATATGCCTTCAATTATGACAATTTTATGATTGATATGCCGCAGATTGACAGTATGCGGTTTAAGGTGAAAGAATTCAATCCCCCTATCGGTGAGCGCCCTGCGTTAGTCAACGTACAGACCGTTTTGTCAGACCTTCAGGGTCGACTCCTTATTGATCAAAGTGACAACAAGAGTTCAAAGGAGTATTACCCAGAGTACCCCATCTTCCAAGCTTTAAATAACTCCTATGTGTACTACGACCATCCGAGAATACACGATGGCGTTTACACCAGAGATGGCTTTTATATGGCGGTTGAGCCCTTTACAATAGATTCACTTGATAACGCAACGACGGATGGATTGCTCTTTGATGCTACCTTCCATAGTGCGGATATCTTCCCCGTATTCCCGCAACCACTCCAGGTCATGCCGGACTATTCATTGGGTTTTCAAACTCAAATGCCGCCTACACCAGCATATAAAGGATCAGGTACTTACGAGGGCAGCTTAGCGCTCTCTAATGAAGGATTGCATGCTACTGGAAGTATAACGTACATTCAAAGCCACCTGGTCTCTCAAGACATCTTATTCTTCCCTCAACAAGCTTCTGGGGGTGCGACCAACTTTGGTATTACCGAGAACAATACGGGCGGTGGCTATCCAAGTGTTCAAGGGACCTACAACCCATTCCTATGGCTTCCATATGAAGATGAACTGCACGTAGAATCTCGTGCTACACCATTCGATATGTACGGCTCGCCTGAAGTTGTGGCTGAAGGAAAGCTACGTTATGGAGGTAAAGGTCTATTTGGAATCGGGGAGTTACGCTATGGTACTGCCAAGCATAACAGTGAGGTCGAGGGGTACCAGTTCTTTAATCGTTCATTCACCTCTGCAGCACAAGATTTCAGGGTAAAGACCAGACTTGATGATGAGCAATGGGCTTTCCAGATGCTTGATGCTACGTGTGATGTGAATTTTGATAAGCAACTTGGCATCTTCGATAAGTTGAATCCATATTCAACCATTGAGTTCCCTGCGAACCAGTACATGGCCTACATGGATCACGCGGAATGGAAGATGGATAAGGCGACGGTGGATATTAAACACAATACCGATAATTCGGCCTACATGGTCAGTACGCACCCATTGCAGGACAGTTTGGATTTCACCGCAGGCTTTGCACGCTTTGCCCTGGCGCCGAGCATCCTTGAAGCATTTGATGTGCCGGAAATAGATGTGGCCGATTCCCGTATACTACCAGACAGTGGATACGTGGTCATCCGCATGAACGCCGAGATGGATCCTCTTGAGAATGCGCGAATCACAGCCGATAGGTTCACTGAATTACATGCCTTTTATGAAAGTGTGGTTCGTATTCGCGGTAAGTACCGGTATACGGCACACGGTATGTACGATTTCAAAGATGAAGAAGGCAATACTTGGCCAATACCTTTTGAAAGTATCAAACCGGATACTTCTGGTATAACTGTTGGGATTGCAAATATTGCGGAAGAAGATGAATTTTTCTTAAGCCCATACTTTGGTTATCGAGGAAAAATTACGCTCCGAGCAGATCAAATTCCAATGTTCTATTTGGGCTCCATCAAGCTTCAAAACGATTGTAAAAACCTACAGAGCATGTGGTACGATATCGCTTCATATATCGACCCTGCAGATATCGTTATCGAATTACCAGAAAACGACCCAACAAGCCTTGCCGATAATACCTTCAACGGAATTTACATCTCCCAAGACAGTTTAGGTGGGCACAGTAACTTCTTATCTAAATATGCTGACCGCAAGGATATTGAAGTCATTAGTGCGAATGGAGTTCTTTTTTACGACCATGAGGAGCAAGGTTATGTAATCACTACGGTTGAAAAACTTCAAGATTATACGACCCCAGATCCGTATTTGATTTTCCATAACTATGACTGTGATTTATTCGGAACAGGTCGACTTAACTTCTTGAGTAAAACAGGGCTTGTAGAAAATCAGTTGGCCGGTTCGGCCCGCCACGATTTGAATGAGGATGAGGTTACTGTAGATGCGGTCTGGACCATCGATGCACCTTTAGACAAAGACCAGTGGGAAACCGTCGCTCAACTCTTCGGTGATTTCTCTGGTACCTCGCGCAGTGATGACCTGAGCTATACTGAAGGCATTTATGCGTTGATGGGCGCTAAGGATGGAGGTAAGTTTTTAGAAGATCTTCCGGATCATGAGGCAGAGGGTAAATTTCCAAAAGAAATGCGTAAATCACTTGTTTTGAGTCAGGTTGAAATGCGATATAGTGGGAAATACAAGAGTTTCCAAGGCAACGGTGAAGCCATCATTCAAAACATTTATAATGTACCTGTATTTGCAAAAGTGGATTGCCTTGTTGAGGTGAAAGAGCGAAGCAGAGGTGGCGAATTCACGCTTTACTTGGACAATGGGACAGACTATTTATTCATCACATACAAAGGAAATCTCATGAGCATTCGTTCTTCGGATGATACTTTTAATGATGCAATATTGGCTAAGGATACAAAAGACCGAAGCGTTGCTGCGAAAGGCGACCAACCGTCCTTCTCCTATAACCTTGCAGGCAAGGGAAAAATCATGCTGCTAAAGCGTAGATTCGGCATCGAGGAATAGGTGGAATAATTTTTGCTGTCTAACTGCGAGCATTGGACCTTTTCCAATACATTTGAAGCAATGAGTACCCAAGAACAATTAAAAGTCGAACAACAAACAGTCCTTCAACAGGAGCGATCGTTGGTGTTGTTTAATGACCACGAAAACTCTTTTGATTTCGTTATTGATGTTCTTTGTGCTGTGTGTGAACATTCTGAAGAACAAGCAGAACAATGTGCTTGGATCACACACTATAAAGGCAAGTGTCAGGTACTTACGGGCGAGATTGAAGAACTCACTCACAAGGCAACTTTGATGAGTGATGTCGGCCTTACCGTAGAGGTTCAATAACGCCACAAACTTTCCCTTAAAAAATCACCAAAGGGACTTTTGCAATTAACTTTTTGGTCTATATTTGCCACCCCATACGGGACAAGGCTGGCTGCGTAGCTCAACTGGATAGAGCATCTGACTACGGATCAGAAGGTTTGGGGTTCGAATCCCTACGCGGTCACACTGAAAATGAAGCACTTACATCAGATGATGTAAGTGCTTTTTTCATTATTTGCATACAATTTGCATACAAAATCGGTCCAAAACGTTCAAAAGCAACCCTAAATAGCGGTGAATACCTCCGGTTTGATCGGCTTCGATTTTACGGTTATTTGGGTAGTATTGTCGGCCAGTGACTTTGTTGGAAACGCACTATTCGAGTAACGCATGTCTTTAGAGAACGGGAATGTTATATCCCTCTGGCGGTTATGCAAGGTGGGTTCGAAAAACTTCGAACCAAAAAAGGCGCTATAGGTGCTTTTCGTTATTTATTATCCCTTTTCGTACCATTATGTCTCAGTACAGGAATGAGGTTTTGAATTGCGTGTAGTTTGCGGTTACTTGAACGCAAAATTTAAATTTATGCTCATTACGTATCAAATGGAATCTCTGGAGGAATTGTTGGAGTCGATTACCTCCACACTCCAAAGCCAGTATTCTTCACGCTTTATACGAGTGTCCAACCCTATGGCCTTGAATGCCACTCCCGAAGTGTTGGATTTAAACATTTATGCCATATGCTCTTTGTGGTTGAGCGATGCGCTGTCGGAAAACGCGTTGGATGGAGACCCCGTTGGGGACACGGAGGTGGCGGCCACCTTTTTGGGGTTTGCGAACCTCTTTTTAGAGGGCCCCGATCCGTTGCTGGTGCATTGGGCGGAGGTAATGGTGGCCAAGATTCATGAGCGGCCGGCGCCCTTATGGCCTGAAGAGTTGGATGCGGTGCCCGATTTGAACCGGCACCTACTGTACCAGTTATATAGTGCGCCGCTGCTCAATACTCAGGCCTTAGCCTTTGCGGCGTACAAGAGCCTTTGTTTGTGCTGGGCCTACTTTAACAGCAAGAACCCCCATTGGGAAAAACTCCTGCCACCTTCCATGGCATCGGGTTTAACCTTCTTTTCCTTAGGTCCGGATCAAAAGTTCCTTTTGGATTCTATATGGGAGGAACTTCTAAAACAACAGGAGGAAGAACAATCCCAAAACACTCTTGCCCAAACCAACGAAGAGGCGAGCGCTGAGCCGCCCATAACGACCATATTTGATCCCGAGTCGTACACTGTTGCGGAGCGTTCCTTGATATTTTACTTTTTGTTTCGCAAAGCGAAGATTAATCAATGCGATGTGAAGGTGAAAGCCCGCTTTATTCATGCCTTAACCGGGGGCAGCTTGGAAAACATTTACAAAAAGCACCGCAACCTCTTTAAGTATGAAAAAAAGGCGCAGCGCAAACGCATGGAGCGTATCAAGCCCTTGTTGTGGTCCCTGGAGGATGAGTCTATTCGCTTGACTTTCAATAAAGAATGGGAACAACTATAACATTATGGACTACCCAGTGACCCTCCAATGACCCACCTTTAGGGGAAACAACGATGAAGATTTGCATAGAACAATAAAAAACAGATGTCCTATGAAATCGATCATCCTAACCACCCGCGAGGAACTTGAAGAAATCCTTGTGGAAGTATTGCGCCATTCCAAAGACGAATCGGCCCCAACTCCAACGCCTTCGGACAAGCCTGAAGAGGACCCCATCCTGAGTATGGCGGAAGCCGTGGCGTATTTGAAGTTGTCCAAGAACACCCTGTACGGCTACACCTCCCAAGGGATAGTGCCGCATTTTAAGCAAGGAAAACGGTTGCTGTTTCGTAAGAGCCAACTGGACCTCTGGCTCTCTGGCAAACAACGCGGCCCTCAAGGTGGAACCCACGATAAAGGCGAGGCCGTATGACAGGAGCGACTTTTACAGGCTCCTTGCCATTACATAAGGAGCTGTCCGAGATGATGCAGGAGCTGGAAGCGGCACGAAGCAAACTACTGCATCTTAGAGATCATGAGAACACTACGGTCCGTTTGTCGCG
>Ga0255773_10001668_pt1 | contig 21857 bp, 23 predicted proteins | sample 011ome_17_FD_179971 | JGI IMG/M metagenome (GOLD analysis project Ga0255773, IMG submission 179971) | Coastal salt marsh microbial communities from the Groves Creek Marsh, Skidaway Island, Georgia - 011502XT metaG (version 2) | ecosystem: Environmental > Aquatic > Marine > Intertidal zone >...
GCTAAGTTTAAGCCAAGAAGCATTAGCTCATAAGATTGGCTGCACTGTATCACTCATTCATAAATGGGAGGCGCATAAGCGTTTGCCTTCTGGATTTATGCTTATGTGTTGGCTGGATGCATTAGAATATGACATCGAAGTCAAAAAAAGGTAGCTCAATTGATTGCATTGCATGTCAAACCACAACCACTTGGTTCGTTGCAATACTTAAAAACAATAGCGCAGCTACTTACGAGAAGCATTGGTATGTCTGCCTTCATTGCTATGAGGAGGACAAATGGCAAACCGTAACAAGAACAAGGGAACTTACCACGAAAAGTGGTTCGTCGACTGGCTTACGAAAGCGAAGATCAAAGCGAAAAGGCAACCCCTCTCAGGCAGCTTGGGAGGAGAGTATAGCGGCGACATCAAGCTCGAACTCTTCGGACAAGAACTGGTGGGAGAAGTAAAGTACAGGGACAAGTCTAACTTCCCTAGCCCATTCACAGTATTAGATAGGCGAGACATTGCCTTCTATAAAAGACGGACAGGAAGTCCGCAAACTCTGGTCATCATGAGCGGTGATCAATTCCTTAAACTTATGGAGAACGCAAATGGAAAATCAAAACAAAATGATAAAAGCTCACCTTGAAAAAGGTAAGCGATTAACATCACTAGAAGCATTAGATTTATTTGGCTGCTTTAGATTATCAGCCAGAATATCTGAGCTAAAAACTTCTGGCTTTCATATAGAAAAAACTATGATTGAACTTCCAAACGGTAAGAAAGTAGCGGAGTATTACAAGCCATGAATAAACCTAAGTCTGTTTATCAAGCTGTTCAAAGTAATGTTTGGGATGCACACATAAACAAAGCCACAAGCTCACCGCATTACGCTAGAGAATACAAGAAGTATAGTTATGTACTCGATGAGTATGAGATTATAGCCAAGCGTATTAAGAATGGTGAGCCTGTTGGTGAGCCATATTTCAAGGGCGAGCAGCGAAAAAAACTATTAGAACTTACTGACATTACTGAAGCCGACCTCAAAAAATATCTTGAGTAAGCTGCAAGTATGCAGTAGTCTAGCCCTCATAATAAAAGGAGAACTCAATGGAGCGTAAAGGTTTCATAGGCGGCAGCGACTGCGTAAAAATTATGAATGGCGACTGGCTTGAGCTATGGCAGATCAAGACTGGTCGCATAGAGCCAGACGACTTGTCTCGCAATATTGCAGTACAACTCGGTAGCTGGACTGAAGACTTCAATCTTGAATGGTTCGAGCATGAGCATGACTGCATACTGTCTGATCAGCAACGTGAGTATGAGTTAGAGATTGGCATAGTGCCAGCCAAGGGTCTGATTGATGCTAAGTGGGGCAGCTTTATAGTAGAAGCCAAGCACACCAATCCATACAAATCTATGGATGATGTCATTGAATATTACATGCCGCAAATACAACTGTACTGCTATCTTGCTAAAGCAGACGGTGCTTATTTCTCAGTAATTTTTGGCAACAGCAAATGGGAGTCAGCGCATGTCTCGTACAACCACAAGTATTTCGATTCTATGTGGGCAGTGGTGTCAGACTTCTGGGGTTACGTTGTACGCGACGAAGAACCAATTGGTATTCAAACGCCAGACATCTCCATTGACAAGGTTGAGGTGGACAACATGGTCAAGCGAGACGCCAGCCGCGACAACCAATTCATTGACGCAGCAATTACCTACATCAACGGTTACGAACATAACCGCGTGTTCGAGAACGCAAAGAAAAATCTTAGAAGCATGGTCGCCAGCAACGAACGAGAAGTTTACTGCGATCAACTCACAATTAAACGAGACAAGCGGGGATCATTAAGGATTACAAAACGATGATTGGGGTCTATGCATTTGTACCAAGAGGTAAATTAAATCCAATGTATATTGGGCATTCTAAAAATGTTCAGAAAAGAATAGGTGAACATTTTAGAAACGATAGACCATTTACTACATTATCATGGATTTTGTATCAGCAATTTCAAAATAAAGAGGAGGCATATCTAAATGAGCAATTTCTAATTCACAAGCACAAGCCTTGGTATAACAAAACAATAAGAAAAGATCGAATTATCCCAACGCCTTGGGAATGCGAAAGCATTGATGATGTATTAACGGGGTATGAAAATCCACCTTGGCGAACACAAAGCCTAGCGATGTCAGCTTACTATAGACACCAAAAAGAACTGTTTAAAAAGGAGAACCAAAAATGACTAATAACCTAGACATCTGGGACAAGCTGGCCTCTTCAGACCCCAAATATCTGAAGAAGGTCAGCTTCGGCAGCCGATCATTCACCGCCATTGACCCACAATACCAAGTCAAAAAGATGACTGAGCAGTTTGGGCCAGTCGGTGAAGGCTGGGGTTGGCACAACACAACAGAGATTGTGCCTGTAAGCAACGGAGACAGCGCTGTGTTAGCGCATGTTACTGTTTGGCATGGTACACCAGCAAATTCATTTGGCCCCTTCACAGGGTGCCGTAAGTTCTTTGATGCAGCTAAAGGTCGTATGGCTGAAGATGCACCGAAGATGGCTATCACTGATGGCCTAACCAAAGCACTGTCGCACATTGGCTGTGATGCTGACATCTTCTTAGGTAAGATGGATGGCAACAAGTATGATCAAGATAGTGGAAACAAGAGCAGTGGCTGGTAGCCACACAACACAGGAGCCAGAAGCATGGCAGAATATGACGACACAAACAGAGGCGCAGCCTTTACACCATTCCCAACGCAGCAAATGATCTTGCAAGGCAAGGTCAACGTCGAGGGCGTAGATTCAAAAGTAGTTCTTGTCAAAGACCAGACCAAAGACGGTCGCGGTATTGTTGAGGTCTATCAGAAAATGGCTGTAATGTTTGATAACGATAAGAAGGGCAATGATGCAGCACCCGATTACTCTGGCCCAGTTGGTGAAGACAAGCGGATTGCTGGGTGGAGACGCATGAAAGATGGTAAACCTTATATGTCTTTTCAAATAAGCAACAAACAACAAGGTCAACAATCTTCGTCCTTGCCAGAAGATAGCATTCCGTTCTAAGCTAGGCTTAGTTCTCCGAGGAGCGTCCTGCCCTCCCTCACAACTGCCCCGCTTAATTAGGTTTCGCACTGTTTAAGTGGGGCTTTTTTTTACCCAAAGGAAACAGCATGGAAACATGGGAAGAAATGACTGAACGTCACAAGAAAGAAAAACTAGAGCTAGTAAAAGCACTGGCACAATCTCGCTGCACTCAAACCCAAGCAGCAAAAATCCTTGACGTAAAGCTATCTGGTCTGAATAATTTCATTCACCGCAACAACATATACTGGCCCGTCATAGAGCAAGGGAGAAGACAATGAAAATACATCGCGCACATGAAGTAGAGTTAGACTTCCTCAAGCGCAGAGTTGATACACTAATCAATGAAGAAAACAAAACTGACCCACATCCAAATGTAAAACAAGATTTGTGGGCAGCGCGTTCTGAACTAAACCAATTCGTAAACAAACTAAGAAGTGAGGGCTATCACATATGACCGAAGAACAATTGCGAGAAGCAATGCTTGCTGATGCCAAGGAAGTCAGAAAAAGAGCAAAGGATCGTGACGGAACAAACATCTATCTAAAGCAAAACTTAGCTAGTAACTACCACATGGGTGGCAGAGACGCCAAGCCAGAAACAAAAGAAATAATTGCTTTAGCTCAGAAAGGTATAGACCGTGAGTCTATATGCAAACGCATGAACTTCAAAGGATATACTCGCAGACAAACCTTAGAAGTCTTGAATCGTCACTCAGAAAAGATTCCAAACTTAAAACATTAACTTAAAGTAAAGGCCATCAATGAATGGCCTTTTTCCTTGGCTTCCTCTTAAATTCACAATCGCCTAAAAAAAGACAAATTAATCATTTTGTTAACGTCAACAAAATGATTGCTAAAGCATTAGCTCAAAGTGAGGGCCATCAATGAATGGCCTTCTACCCTGACCTCTACGCAAATCAATATAAGCATTCATCGCTTCTTCAGCAGTTCCGTCCCAATCAGCAATGCTATCAATATGCCAAGCAGCACCCCAACGGATACGACAACCAACAATACCGGCTGCTTCTCCCATTGCATCAGCCAAGTCATCATATAAATTTAACTCCCAAGATCCACGCCCATTAATATAAGCCATTAAATCAACAGCCAAACCATCTAAATGTTTTGACTTCATAGTTTGACTAGCGCCTTTAGCTACTAATTCTTTCTGTTGCTCTATAGTTCTCATGCCTTGAATAACACCAAAGTCAGTCTTGGTTAAAGTAATAGCCATCTTAACTACAGAAACCAAACGCTCATCAACGCCTTCTAACCTATCAAGGCTGCGTCTACTTAATTTAAACTCACTCATTTTTTTAATCCCTTCATTGTGCGGATACCAAAGCTTGCAGCAATAGAGGCATACATTCCCCACTGCACCCAGAGCGGTGTGGTTTCTAAGTTAGCAAATCCAATAGCCATTACATCCTGCATAGAAGGAATAAAATTCATGCAAAGAATAGCTACAAAAACTATAGTCCATAGCTCATCCTTCCAAGAATCTTTCGATGCTTCTATTGCTGACTGCTCCCAGTCCATTTCACCAGTAGCTTGCTTGAGCTTAATCTCCGCATTAGCCTTCTGGATTGCAGCCTTACCGTCTAAATAACTGGTGGCTAAACCACCAACTGCACCTATAATCTGACCAATCATTTCTCATGTCCTATCCATACTGCGAAAGCACCTGTCATAGCGCCTGTAACCGTCGCTGTAAGCGCGGTAGCTTGCGTGCTAACCTCACCTTGCGGAAGAGACATAAACCATTCTATGACGCGAATATACATAACAGTCATTACCAGCATCATAATCCTTGGCATAATCTTCCAAGCCAATATCTTTTCCATAGCTATAGTCATTATAACTCCTTTAAGAACTCAGTGAATAAATACAAAACAATAAAACCACCAATGCTTAACGTTGCAACAATACCCCATGTTGCATACTTAATAATCTTGGCGATTTGTTTCTGCTTTTCTTCTGCTTCTTTCTTACGTTGAACGCGCATCTTGGCTTCAAAAGCTAAGAAACTATCCCACGTTCCGGGCTTGCCGTACAAACGACAAATACTTTCTAGCTCTTTGCGTTGCTCTTGGATCTTTTGCAAAGCTAAGAACTCATCAAAGTCATCAGCAGATTTGCCCATGACCTTGGAAAACAATCCATCTTTTTTGCGGTTGCCTCTAGCTCTTAGCTCTTCCTCAGAACTCACAAGATTTTTAAGGGGCGCTAGAAAATCTGACACCTCTTTGCCATTGGCAACAAACTTCTTAATCGTGCTGTAAGCAGCATTGGCTGCTGCTAATTCAGCTAACATAATTTATCCCAACATATTTATGCGAAGAAGAAGCGCGATGATAAACGCACTCGTTGCAATCACAACGGCCTCAAGGCGCTTAACCCTGTTAAACAAATCTTTGAACTGGATTTCCATCTCGGTTTTTATAGCCACGATTTCCTTCTCCAATCCATCAATGCGAGTATGTGCTGATTGTACGGTGCGTTTATCCATTGTCTTTACTCTAAGTTTTCTTTCAGTTTAGTCATGAAGAACTCACGACCCCCTTGAAGTTGCATTAAGTTAAACTGAGCACTAGCAATCTTTTGATCCAAAGAACCTATATGATTTATACAAGTCTTTGCCTCGTCTGATAATTGATCCTCAGTGTATTCCACATCGTCAATCGTAATGACCTTTTTGTCTTCAGTCACATTGATCTCCTTTCTAGGTTATTACCAAGGCACTCCCGCCTCAGTAGTTGGATTAGCTATCGCATCAATCTTAGAAGCAATAGCAGCTTCAGTGGCATCCTTATCCACCGATCCATGCACCCAACCCAAGACTACTGTCTCAGTCAAATCAGCGTAAGCAATAAAGTCAGCATCATCTGGATCAGGTGTGTGTGAGGTTGTTCCATAGGAACGTGCAGAGTTTCCATCTGCGTCAGTGCCTAAGCAATACCAGTGAACAGTAATAACACCGTCATCTGATGTATTGCGTTCCATGTTGGCTACTGACCATGTGTATGTGATAGACATAGCGTCTTTCTCCTTTGTTATGCGTCTTCTAGGGCAGTAATCCGTGCCTCTAGTTCTTTGATTGTAGCGACCAAGAGTGGCACTAGTTTGCTTTGGTCAATGCCTTGGTAGACAGGGTTGCTATCCGCATCGACTTCGTTGTGTGTTCCTGTGATTGCTTCTGGCACGACTGATTGAACCTCATGCGCCAAGAAACCATCGACTGTTGTGTCTGCATCCGCAATAAAGTTGAACCGCTTTGGCTCCAGTTGTTTCAGGCGTGTTGTTGCGCCTGTTAGGTCAACTACGTTTTCTTTTAAGCGGTGGTCTGAAGATGTTACATAAGATGTTGACGAGCCATTGGTGCTTATCCCACCAACGCCACCATTGCCATTTCTAAAATGCACATGATAAACAGTTGTCGTAGCAGCGCACTCACTTATTATTGATCCTGCGCCAGTTGCAACACCATCAGCATCAATGTGCAAAACAGCGTTACTACTTGCAATGTTACTGGTGGTTGCTGCAAGTATTCTTCCGCTACTATCAATATGCAACCTAGGATTACCATCCCCATCCGACAGCACGATGTTGTTGCTTGAGGTGCGGATGTCCAAGCCGCCTTGGTTGCCGTCAAACGGACCTAATATGGTATTCTTTGCACCGCTACTAACCCAATAGCCAGAGCCTTGACCTAAAAATGTGTTGCGTGTTCCTGTTGTGCTATAGCCAGCGGTGTGACCAAAAAAAGAACTGCTTGCATTTGTGGTATTACTATATCCCGCCTGATAGCCAACAGCCGTGTTGTAGTTTGCGGTATTAGAGTTTAACGCTTGCTTACCAACGCCGACATTGCCTGTGCCGTTTTCTATTTCAATAGAGCCAGAGAGGTAAAGGTCTTTGAAGCGGTAGTTGCTACTTGTTTGACCTAAATCTACTTGGTTGTCTGCCAATGCCCCATTGTATCTAGGCAAAATGGCGGGAGAACTAAATCGCAAACCTGAGTGATTTGAACTGCTACTATCTATAATTAAGTCGCCACCTTGCGTCCCAATACTCCCCACAGTGGAGCCGTCTTTGCGGAACGTTGCAATAGCACCATCTGAAGTAAGCCTGTTGAGGAATAGCGGATTGCCGCCATCACGAACACCTACAAGTGTACCGTCTGGATTTATCTCACCGCCAACCGTACTTGTGGACGCACTCGTCTTACCCACCAGCAAGTTACCGCTCGCATCGAGGCGCATTGTCTCATCTGAACCACCAACATTTGTAAAAATAAGGTCAGCGGCAGAAGAAGACGAAGTTGCAGTACCGCTTTGTATATAGTTCACGCCGCCCGTAGAAACAAACCGCATAGCAGAGTTACTGCTGGTAATGAACTGCTCACCGTAAGACCCACCGTGAATGTGCAAAGCCCCTGCTGGGCTGCTAGTCCCAATCCCCAAACTCTCAGCACTCGCATCCCAGAAGAACTTTGCCGTGGTGCCAGTATCCTCGTAAAAACTGATGTCGCCGTTGTCAGAAAATAATGCAATGGACTTGCCGCCAGTGCTAGTGCTATCAGTACCAACTCTGAATACTTTACCTGTTTCATTGTTATTACTATCAATGTTTAAGTAAATACTTTCATCAGAATTAATTACACCGTTTGCGCCACCCTCTCCACCTATCGTTAAAGTGGTGTTAGATAAGGAAGCAAAATTATTAACCGTCAAAGTACCCGTGATGTCTACGCCTGTGCTGGTGGTTTCTAGCTTGGGAGCGTTATCATGGTAGATTGTTACACTACCATCAGCCACAGCACCTAAGTAATTTTCATTAGCAGAGCTACGAAGAAACAAGTTTGTGCCACGAAGGATAAGCCCACCAGTGCCTTGGTCATCTACAAATGAACCATACCCATCATGGTAAATCTGTAGGTCAGACCCAGCGCCAAAGATAGCTTTGTCGTTGTCGCCGAAAGACATATCAGCAGATACAGAAATACCACCAGCACCAGCTATACGCATTCTTTCTGTAGTTGAGCCAGATGTGCCTGTCTTAAATATTATATCACTACTACTAGATGTTATGGTCATATTACTAGAGCTATTAGTAATAAACATTCCATCATTAGATGTTAGTGAAAGCGTGTGACCTGTGTTAGTCGCTCCAATGCTTAAATTTCCTGATGCAGAAATATAAGAAAAATCATTTGAATCATCATAACGCAATAAAAGTCTATCAGTATTACTGCCATCGCCCCTGATAGCTACAAAAGGACTAGAATCCCCCTCAAGAATAATGTTTGCGCTTGCTGATGCAGTTGTTGCACTAATCTTTAACGGATCATTGGTAGATATAATATTACCAGCTACCTCAATTCCATCAGGTTCAATCTTAAAAATAATATTTGTTGCAGCAGCACTAGCACCATCGCTTACACCAAAATGTAAAGCACCCGTTCTTGCTGTATCACTGTCAAGACCATTAATAATTCTAGGACGAATGGTCGAGTATTTGTGATATGCTGTGTTTGTTTTTTGCCCATAGAAATTAACGCCACCCGTATATGCAGCAACTCCATCAGCAACAGCAGTTGAGTCATATAAACTAAAGTTAGGATTCGGCCCTTGTATGCGAACATCATCGCCGCCCGTATCAGTATTACCAATCTGAACATAAGCCGATGTGCCGTTAATAGCATTGCCGTAAACAAACAACTCACTGTCAACATCAACAACGCCATCACCATTGCAGCGAAGGTTAATGTTTCCATCAGTATCTGTTGAGCTAATTGTATTGCCATCAATAGTAATGTTATCAACATTAAGTTCAGTAGCCCCAACAGTGGCTAATACAGAAGTACCCGCTGGCTCTAAGTAATAGCTAGTATCATCAGCATCCTTATACTTCTGGGCTTCTACGCCTTCAGAGCCGTATAGCTTTACAAAGTTTGAACCAGCTTCAATGCGTACATAACTGCCAGCACTTGGGCTGTCGTATGTATGAAAGATCTGAGTGGGTAAATTACCTTCTTGCGACTTAATAAATGTCTGATCGTTTGAATCCTTTAAACCAAACACATTGTTTTGAGAGGCAACAATGCCACCGCGAAATACACCAGATCCAGTGCCAGTAATAAATCTTAGCTGAGCAGATCCAGTATCTTCAGCTTGCAAGTTAAGAATGCTGTCATCACCATCTGAGGGATACAAGGAAACATTCTCTGTAAAATGTAGCTTCTGCGCGTTCTCAATATCATTGTCGCCAATATCAACATCTTTGTTGAAGGTCATAGCGCCAGTTAAATGAACGTATGTAAGCGTAGCGCTTGCGCCATCTATTGTAATACCAGCGCCATCAGCAGCTAAACTACTAGCAGCACCAGAGGCTAAAACAATATTCTTATCATCAACAGTAAGCGTTGTTGAGTTAATAGTTGTTGTCGTTCCATCAACAGTTAAGTTACCAGACACAACCAACTCACCAGCAATAGTAACATCAGCACCATCAAACGTAGTGTTAAGCGTTCCTGTGCCTGTGCCAGTGTAGAGCTTAATTGTATTTGCAGTATTTATATTTAAGTAACCGCGCTGAACTCCATCATCCTTTAGCGGAATAGTACCACCACCAGTATCAAGCTCTAACGGACCACCGTCACTTTTAAGAATAAGATCAGATGATGTGCCGCCAAGATGATTTGATTGTATTACAGAATACGTTGTTGCTGTGGTTGTATTGATAAAACGAACTTCTTGAGAAATAGAAGTAAACGCAAAGTCTAATGCCGTTGTTCCAGCACGCTGCATATACAAGCTACTTGATGCCGGAATGTTTATTTCAACATCAGCAGTAGGCGCTAAGATTAAGCTGCCCGTTGTAGAGCTAACTGTATTCCCATCAATACGAACGTTATCAATGTCTAGCCGCTCAAGCGTAAGAAAGCTTAAATCAACAACAGAGTTAATAGCTGCATTACCATTGCTATCGAAGCTAAGAAAGCCATTGGCTCTATCTGCTGCTTTGGGAATAACAAGACTTGTGCCAACATCAGTTGGATCTGTAATAGGTGCAGTCAGCGCACGAACAGATCGCATTTTGTTGTCAGCCGCAATAGCTGTAAGCGTGTCGAGTTGAGTATTTAAAGCTGCTCGGTTTATATCTGACCCTGCTGAGAAATCAGTTACCCGCTCAATAGGTATATTTCTTGCAATAACAACCTGACTGCCGCCAGTTATACCTGTTACTGGCTGTATGCCTGATGATACCGTATTAAATGTTGCTGTACCTGTAGACCCCTCACCGCCAGTAATAGTGTAGTTACCATCACCAGATCCCTGAGTTTTTATTATGCCATCTACATACAGCTGTACTTCGTCGTCATCAAAGAACTCAAAAGTAATTGAGAATGTTGTTTGCGTTGCGCCTTCGGCAACGGTGTAAACAACGTGGGGATTATTATTTGCAACATTTATAGACATAGCTCACCTCTCTAGCTTCTTTTCTCACAAAGAAGCTAAGAGATTCAATGCACAAATAGTCTAGTACAAATCACTGCGCCCAAGCGCGAGTAATCTGATTAATGTCATCTTTTAAAAACCACATTCTAGCAAACGGCAAGTTCCTAACTACTTGTTTGCCGCCTTCTCCATACTCACCATTAGCAAATTGATACATTCCAGAAATAGTATCAGCAGCCCAAGATGGCCCAGCACCAGCAAGACCAGTTAATGCATCAATAGCATTTGGTTCTTGCGGAAACTTAGGTGATATAAGGCCATTAGTAATATTAGGCCCACCAAGAGCCAAAGAAGTATGCAAAGAAGTGTAAAGAATATCTGAGTATAATGCCATTACGCCACTCATATCAAAACTTCTAGCAAATCTATCACGCCAACCCATTTCTTCCCAAGCAAAATCAGGAGTGCGAATAGACAATGACATATAAGCTAATCCCATAGATGCAGTAATACCTAACATTCTATTCTTAATTTGCCCTTGAGCTAATGCGCCTATAGTCTTGTTTACGTTAGCTAGCATGTAACTATAAAACTGAAATGGCAAGCCAACAAAACCGTTTTCAATTCTAGTATATCCTTTAAACTTTGGGTCTTCTTTAAATCCAAATGACCTACCTATATGCGCTGGAATATAAACCACACCATCAGTAATGATTGGCTTGTCAGCAGGGGTCGCAGACATAATTGTATTTAACACACCGCTGTTAAGTGCAGTGCGAAACTTTAATACCGTTTCTTCATTAATAATTGACTGAGCCTTATGTTGCTCCATAGCTATTTTATTAATTCTATTTTCATACTGAGCTTTGCTCTCACCAGCTTTCTGCAGAAAGTTTGTATGAGCAATCTCATGAAGCATAATAAAATTAGAAAATGCTTTAGGTGTTGGAAAGGCATCTTCTGGAAGTGGGTTTACACCTTTAACTCTTGGCTTAGTCCAAGCTTTATCTTGATACATTGGCCCTTCAATGTAATCTATATCTGCAAAAATAGTTTTCTTTTTCTTATCGTAATAAGCGGGTATGTATCTGTCGCCTCTTGTTTTTCCAACAGGTGTGCCATCTTCATTTATAGTTACAATGCGAGCATCAGTTTGTGGAAAGCTAAGGTTATCAACCCATTCATCTGTATTAGCCATATACAGGCCATTATCTGTTTTGCGCCAAGGTGCATTAGCAATTTGCTTGGCGTCTTCTGCGCCAATCCCATAGCGAGACAGCCACGTTAGCTCTTGTGGTGTAAGCTCAGTGTACCGAATTGAGTAATCAATAATAGTATGAGCATCAACAATACCAGCAAGCTGCTTGGCTATTGTAGTCATAGGTGCAAGCCCGTTCATAATGTAAAATGCATTACGAGCATTACTAAGAAAATCACTAGCATCTACGTTATTGGAAAGATCTTCCATAAGCCGCATATGCGCAGAACCACGAAGAATATCTATAGCCTCACCAGCATACCTAATCTCATTAGCAGTTAGATTAACTGTGTTTTTATCCATAATCGCTTGAATGCCTTTTATAACATTTTCAGCATCATGCTCCATAACAATGCGCCCAAAGTCAGGCAGTGCAGCTAAACCAGCAGAACCCATATAACTAAATGAAGCGGCTTCTCTAAGAATAAACGCAGCCTTCTGACTCAAGCTATCTGGATTTCTAATAACTGCACCAGCAGTACGCTCGTACATGTGTAGATAATCTCTACGCATTTTGTTTATGTCTTTCTCAGAAAAACCTTTAGCAATCATTTCTGATTCTAAATCAAACAAAACACCATCAACATCCTGACCAAATGCTTTTGCATACTCATAACGCGGCTCAATGCGAGTAGCGTATGTTTTCATTACAGCAAGCGGATCAGTAACCATAAAATCAGTTACAAGTTTATTAGGTATATCTAATTCTCTATGGCGAAAATGCTTAGAACGACCAACACCAAAGCCAATGTTATCTACGTTAGTAGGGTCTTGCTCACCAAGTATACGATCTATTGTTAAATCAACGCGCTCTTGAATCTTAGAAGGCTCAGAAGATAATTCAGTCTTAACATATGTAGATGTTTTAGGGTCAAACTCATAAATAAACGGGTTCTGCTTATACCAGTTATAAAGAATCTGAGAAAACTCATTACGATTTTTTTTGATTGCAGATTGGCTCCAAAACCTTGGAAAAAACACATCTTCATTAGCAGGGTTAATCTTAACTTCTTCTAAGCCCTGCAATGTTTGACGCTCTACGGCTAGCTTACCGCCTATGCGATCAAGCTCACCTTTAATTCTATTAGCTTCAAGTTGACTGCGAGTAGTTTTTTTTCTTTCTGCTCTAGCTAGTCGTGCATTTAGATCTTCGATCTTTGCTTCAAAGTTTTCTATACGGCGAGACACGCCCTTAGCTGTACCTATAAGACCTACATCTTCTAAACGCTCACCAGCATCCTTAAAGTATTTGTTTATAACCCCAATCGCTTTGCGCTCATTGTCAGTAAGATCTTCTATGTTTTTAATTCTTTTTTCGCTAACTGTAGTTAGCCACTTTCGATAAGTATTTTCAGAGCGAGAAGCACGACGAACAATATCCGTTACGTTAATATCAAGCCTACTAATATTAGCTGCACCAGTTTCCGCTGTCCAAAGCTTTATCATTTCGTCATGCGCTCTTACCCACTTACCATTGGATACCGCTGCTCTTTGAGCAACTGACTGCGGAGAAGCCAAGCCAACAGAGTTTAATGCTAGAGTAATGCCGCTATCTCCAAAGCTACGCACAGTCGCTTCTTTAATTGCTGACGGATATTTTGATTGTAGCAAACGTTTGACTGGTGTGGTGACCGCTTTGTAAAGAAAACTGTCAGTGTAGAGCGTATTCATAATTCTATACGGATCTGTAAGATCTATGTTCCTAGCTTCTAGCTCACGAATGCCCTGCTCGTTTTTAAACTGCTGTGCGTAAGCCCTTTGCTCTTGCGCTCTAGCTTCAAACTGAGCAGCCTCTGATCTGCCCTCATAAGCAATAGCATCTGCTTCTGAGCGAGCAGCAGAAGACTCAAACATATCTAGTTGTGCTTGCAAGTATTCATCGCTGTCATTGCCAAATCTACGCTCTGCTCTTGGCACACTAATCTGTTCTGTTGTAACGCCCTCTAATCTATCTAGGCGCTTAATCATATCAAATTCTTCTTGAATACCCTGCTTTGTCTTTGCATAAGCCTTAGCGTTTACACCACCAAAGCCAGCTCCAAAGCCAGCACCAAACATGCCAGCAGATAATACATTTATTGCGCCCTCTTCGGCTGTCTGCAAAGGATCAGACTGCCTAGTTAGCTCTAAGCCTAGTTCTAATGCAGCAGTACCAGCGCCAACGCGCAGAGCAGAACGACCTACTCCAACAGCAGGGCCACCAAAAGGAAGAGCAACGAGATTAATAGGATCAAATAAACCAGCACCAAGTTGAGAAAGAATAGATGAGTTTTGAAGAACCTGTCGCCTAGATATTGAGTCTTCTATATCTTGCTTTAGTTTTGCCATGTGCTGTGGACTAACAGCGTGATTAAGATCAGTTGCAAATAATTCATAACCTTCTAAGTCTTGTCGCCAGTCATATCCCTTTTGAGGATTGTAACGAAAGGAATTAGTAAGAGTATTATATAAAGGAGCATAACTGTAACCAAGAGAGGCACCAAGCGTATCAAGAAATGATGGATCTGGCTGTTCAACTACACCTTGCGCAAAATACCCTGCACGAAAGCTATTTGGATCTACTACCATTTAATCCTCGACGCCATTAATAATACTAATCATTGATTTTAGGTCTACTTCAAGCTGTCTAGCCAAGGGATTTTTGTCTCGTTTTATTATTGATAGCATACTGCTTAAAGCTATTAATGATTGATTAAATGGAACTTCACCAATCCTGCTGTAAGACCTAAGCATTGCTGGCTTAACTGAACTAAGAGATTTGTATTTATCAACATCAACAATAGTTTTTAATTCATCTATTGCCTCTTGCTGGGTAAACTTTTTCTGAGCAATCTGAGCTTTATACTCTACTCCAAATCCCAATCTTTCTTGGACGGCTCGACCAAGTTTAGTTCTTTCTGCTATAACTGACGCCTTGCTAGGTTGAGCGGCTTCTTCTGTAGCAATATCTACTTGCTCTTGTTCAGCAGCTTTCATTCTTTTTTCTTTAGCAGCAGCAAACAAAGGTTCATTTGTAGAAAAGAATGCAGGAACAATAACAGCTTCTTCTGTATCAGGCTCAAGCTGCATAGAAACTTCTTGCAAGTCTCGCCCACCAGTTTCATTCTCAATTACAACTCCATAAGTCATGCCGCTATCTTCATCATTGTACCCAACAGGCGTTAGCTTAAACTCAACAGAGTTCCAATCTATATCTTTATTGGGAGAGTTTTGCGCTAAGGAAGAGCGAATATAGTCCATAAATGCTTGCTCATTGCCTTTGGCTGTAACAGACAACGGGTACAGCGTTTGACTAGAGCCAGACAAAGTAATGATTCGATCATCCTCAACAAAGTTCTTATCTATATCAGACTGAAGAGCAGATATTAAATCATCAGTAGACTCAGGTTTAATTTCACCAGCGTTCTTAAAGTAATGCATTCTTGTTTTAGCAAGCAATCTACCTAATAAGTTTGAATTAAAACTAGTTTCTAGAAAATTCTTAACAACAAATTCTCTAGCGTCCTTTACACCTTCACCCTTAAAGTAATCATCCATCTTTTCTTTAAGTGCAGGATTACTCATAGTCATTTTTAGTTTTTGCATGTGAAGCACTAAAGCGGAAGGATCATTATTTATTTGAGCAAACGCAACAGCTTCATCCATTAATACTCTTTGATCTTTAGATAGAGAGTTTGCTCCTCCAGATTGTACTGGCACCCCTTGATCTGTCTGATACTCAGAAGATTTTGCGTAAGTCATTATAATTCTTTTGACTTCATCTTCCTGAGAAATGTTTCCGTTAAGAAATGCATCAATAGTATCTACTTGAGCTTGAGGCCAGATAGAATGAGATGTTTGAGAAACCATTGCGGTTAATTGAGCATACTCAGGATCATTATACTTTGGGTTACGAAAAAAGTCGTCAGGTATTCTCAGAAGCTTTTGAAAAAGAATACGATCATCTTCAGTTGTTTCTCCAAGAGTGCCATCAAAAGCATCTCGCAGAAGCTTATCGTCAGAAGCAATCTTTACATTAAGCTTGTAACGTCGTTTTGCTCCTTCGCTATATCTGTCTACAGATGCACTATATGAAGACGGATCATCAAAAGACTGTCTGGCCTTATCTATTATAGATTTTCTTTGAGGACTAACAAGATTGTTAGGGTCAACTCCATCCCTAGCATAAAGCGCAGCAGCTTCTATTGCTTTAGGATTAGTCATGCCACTAAACGCAAATCGAACAAAAGCTTCTGAAGTTTTATTTGCTAAAGCGCTTTGAAACTTTTCTTTATCACCATCTTGAAGTTCAGTTTTATTTAGTTCGTCTATTGAATTCCCTCTAATTATCTCAATTTCCTCAACACTTTCTGCTGAGAATAAATTAGGAAATGTTCTTCCCTTAAGGTAATCGTCATAATAAAGAGCATTATCTGTTTTTCTTTGAAATTCTGAAAAACGAGTTTCATCTCTTACACCTTCTGCATATGATATAGCTTCAGTTAAGAATTGAGGATTTTGACTATTTCTTGCCATATCAGTTAAAATAACTGCTAAAGGCTGTGAGGCTTCATTAACTTTGTTTAAATTATCGTCAGTTGGATTTCTTAAATAATTTTGAATATTAACAACATCTTCTACTGAAGTCGCTTCAGCAAGCAGGTTATTAATTACTCCATCTTTAACAATATTTAATCTTCTAAAAGATCCAGCTGTAGCGGCTTCTATTTGTCCTTGAGATGCGCCTGAATCTATTAAGTTAATTTGCGTCTGCAAATCTGTCATATAGTTAGAAACCGCATCTGATGCTGTTCCAGCAACATCTGAATTAGCGCCAGTAATTATATTAAAGTAGTCACTATTAGCTTTAGATTTATTATCTGAATCATCTGCAATACGTTTACGTGTTGCTATTTCAGCAGTAAGTCTAGTTTGATTTAAACCATCTTCTAGAAGCTCAGTAGCAAAAGCAGAGAATGATTCTGTAAAAGTTGCACCCTCAGCACTAAGAGATTTAAATGTATTCTCAAAGCCTTTGCCCTTAAGACCTGATAGATCACCGCTATCTATAGCATTTAAAGCAGCTTCAAGATCAAAGCGTGAGCTACCATTCTTTATTGCTTGTCTTAACTCGTATCTAAACTGCCCTCTAACCTTTGCAAGCTGTCTATTCTTAGCGTTGCCAATAGTTGCATTTGAAAGAATAGTGCCAGCAGCAACATTATCCGCATCCATCTTTTGAGCAGATTCTATTAAATTATCACCAGTAGTATTATCACCAGCAGCAAATGCATCTTCAATATTAAGAGAAGCTTCAGAGTTGTTGAACTCATAAAGAATTTCATCATTACGTTCTTGTCTAGCAATAGCTTGAGATTGAAGCGCTCTATATTTTTGAGATTGAATGGCATTACCAATTCTTAGAATCTCGTTTTTAAATACAGTAGACTCTTCTACATTTGACATCTCAGCAATGTAATCAGACATAGCTGTATTAAATGCTTCTGGGCTTTTTCTATTCTCAAGAGCAAGTTCTTTAGATTTGTCCTCAATTTCTGTTGCAATCTCTTGCTCAAAACGAGAAAGCAAAACACTTTGATAAGCTTTTAAAGCATAACGACCCATTCCTTTTGGCCCATTATATGCTGCTGGCCTTCCAGTTTCCGGATCAAGTGCTGTTATTTCAGAAGCCTCTAAGGCTTGAGCCGAATCAATACCAGCTTGCTTTGCATCTTCAACAGATCTACGAAACAAGTATTGCTGCGCTTGATTGGCACTTCTTGCAACTTGCTCACCTATAATCTGACCAGCCGAAGATGATCTGGCTACACCAATAGGCCCAATTTTAAATTGTCTAGCTTCTCTAATAACAGCCATGTTTTTATCCTATGCTGTAGTATCTTTATAGTCAGCAGTTGCTTGAGCTATTGTAGTAAATGCAGAAATAGTTGCAGACTGTCTTCTGGCTCTACCTTCTATTCTTGTAGTAGTCGCTTGTTGTTGCAATTTCATTTGCTCAAAAAAACCCATTAAATCAGATCTCTGTGTATCTTGAAGGGCAACTTCTTTTTGTCGATTTAAAAAAGCAGATACTGATTTATCAGATTGAACATCTCTACCCATTGCAGAAAATGCAGCTATATTTGCTTTTGCATTATATCTATATTGCTCAAGTCTATCGTTATGACGTTGTAAAGTTTCAACTTTAGCTAATTCTTTTTGAGTTTCTATATTAAAAGCATCAAGCCTTGCTGACTGTTCGGCAGCTTGACCCGCTGCAATCTGACCTACTGCTGACAATCCAGCTGCACCCGCTGCAAGTATTTGCCACATTAAACTACTAGCTCCGCTACTAATCCATTAACCTGTAATGGCAATGGATGATCTTGTTCTATTGTTATTTGTGCTGTTCGATTATATCCCAACAGGCGAAACTCTTTCTTGCCGCTAAATGCTGACGTAGTAACCAATGGTCTTGAATTAACCTTAGCTGATCTAGTGTTTTTAAAATCAACTACAATGTTAGTTAGCCCTCTAATCTCACCAGTCGCAGGGCCATTGCCCATCGAGGCATCAATCGGATTGGTAATAATCTTAGAGGTAAATGCAGACCCAATGTAAGCTGTAGTATAGTTAAACGCTGAGTAAGCAGACAAATCAATTACATTCCCAGATATAGTAAACGTACCTAAATGAGAAAGCTGTGTATCGTCAGCATCCTTAGCCAACACAGTTACTGTATCTCCATTGCCCCAAGGTTGATTCGCTACAGAACTTACATCAATCTGATTGCTGGTAATAGAAAACTCTCTCCAGCCATCTAAGCCAATTTCAAAGTCTGTCGTGTTTTCAAAGCTACCATAATAATAATACCCATCAGAATCTTTGATCGTAGCATAGATAACATTACCAAGTGCAGTCACAGCATCAAACGATCCAAAGTCGCTAGAGATCTTTGTCCAAGAGGCTCTCTTCTCAGCCCTGTTTGAGTTAAACAAAGCTATCGTTCCGTCAGCCATAACAAAGGCAGCATAGCTTTCAGATGTATCAAAGCTTGAGTTCGATACCGCCATATCTATTGGGCTATTGATTAAATGGTTAGCAATTGTTGAGATAGCAGTAGAAGTATAAGCGCTCTCATTATCAGTAAACAAATATTCCCTAACCGTCCTACCACCACGTTCTACAAACAAAGTCGCACCGTCTATCGGAGTGGGAGTCACAAACTCACACCCGTATGGTGTCTGCTTTCGTATCTGTAGATTAGTTGGAGTAAGCGGTTGGTTTTGAAATGTAGGTATGTAAAGCTCCGCTGAGCCAGTAAAGATCTGCAAGTCACGGTTAGAAACCAAATACCTAATTGGATTTATTTCTCCAAGCGCAGCAGTAACTTGTATTGCATCATCATCAGCTGCATCTCCAACATCAAAGTTAAAGAAGCTTCCAATCTTACTAAAGTAAATAGAATCTGGTTCTGTTAATGTGCCAGCAAATACTAATCTATTCTGATGAAAAGTAACTGCCGCTGGATAGCCACGAACAGCAGACCAAGACTGTTCGTCAAAGTTAGGACTAGGTGCATGAGAAGAAATCTGTACGCTACCACCACCATCTTCTGAAAGATTTGCATTAGCACCAGCAGTAAAGCTATAGGTGTTTTCATCTATAATATCAGAATCAATTGTTCTTGATCCATTTATTTGAGTAGCATTTATACCGCCAACAGCTACTGCATTAGAAATAACAATGGCCTCACCGCCCTGAAAGCCGTGATTAATATGCGTAACTTCAACAGTTGCGCTGCCATCAGTAGTTCTCAATGGGTTTGCTACACTAAGCCTTACATCTAAAGTTTCATGCACATTGCCAGTGGCTTGCGTAGAAGACTGAACGCTAGTGATTGTTATTTCATCTCCATGGTATCTTATAATTGTACCAACGTGTTTTGAGTCTAAATAATCACCACCTGTTTGTGAGCCTGTGGTATCAAAGTAAGCAGCGCTTGTTGTAAGCGTAATTCCATTGCCGCTAGTAGCGCTAGGATCAAGCGTAACACCGCTATCTTGAAACGTAGAGTAAGGCTGAAAAGTAACTTTGTTATCTGCTCTTTGACTAAACGAAAACACACTAACCTCAAAGTCAAACTGTCCACTTTGAGTAGTGCTTGCCTTTCTTGTTAGGATTCTAGGCGCAAACTTATTATGGCAAATAATAACAATATCGCCATATCTGGTAATGTTATACTCATGCAAATCATCTTCATCAAACGGAAGCGCATCTCCATCAACATCTTGAGTAAGTATCTGAGCACCAAGTGTGTTTGTAGTAAAGGGAAAAGCTATATAGCCATGCCCAATACCAATAACATATCTATTAGTATCATCGCTTAAACTATTAGAAACTGTAACAGGCTCACCAGTTACCCAAGAAAAAAGCCTAATCTTTTTATCAATTGCAGCGCCAGTAACAAAGTTTGCTCTTTTCCCATACTTAAAGCCGTGCCTTCTCTTAACGCCGCCCTCAGGAAGAACAATCATATTCTGTAAGCTTTGAGCAGACGCAGAATAAACAGCAGAATCAGTCCTCATTAAAAGAGAATCACTGATTTCACCATACTGAAAGCTGTTAATGGGTACTCTGACTTTCTGCATTAACTTCGCCTTTCAGCAATAAACCTCGATGTGTTTAGCTTTTTAGTTGTTTGCTGTTGTGAATCCAGCCTTCTAGCTCTCATCATATGGAACTGCGCTCGCTCATCCATCATCTGAGCAAGCTGTGAATCCCTAGCAACAGAAACAGCAAGTATCCCAGCCATCATATATTCTACAGCAATAGTAAAGAACGGAGGCCAGTCAGCTTCACTAGCCCTAAATGTATGATCGCAGATTAAAGTGTCTGTGGCGACTGCATCGCAGTAAGCCATGTCAGCATAAATATCGTACTTAATTGGATACTCATTAACAGTTATAGCGTGAACCATTAATGATGTGGACGGTATTTGATAAGCTGCATCCCAGCGTCCATCAGGAACAGCAGCAAGTCGCACCAGTGTGCTTTGAGTAGTCGCAAAACCCCAGCGCATACTGGTGAGCGCAGCAGTAGCTGTATCTTCATACATAGCATCTACGACAGCAGACTCAGCAGTGCCATCCGTAAATGATTGAATCTCGTTGCCCCCCATAAGAACAGAAGCACGAGAACATACTTTAATAGAAGTGTTAGCTACATCAGGCATAGTAGTATGGGGGCCGAAGCCCCCATCCCCTTAGTTGTTATCAAGAACTTCAAAGACACCATCGTCATCAATAACAACAGCACCCATAGACATCATTGATGTTGCCAAGTGTGAAACCTTTTGCGGTACATAGTTTACTTCAGTTTGAACATCAGCATTAATGCCAAGCCCAACAGCAGAAGTATGGTACGCAAAGTTTTTCCCACCAGCTACAGCAGATGTAGAGAAGATCTTAAAGCCTAAGAACTCTTTCATTGTCATCCCACCTGCGAATGGCAGGTTTTGTGGGCCAACATAATCAGAGCTTGCAAACTCATTAATAGCAAACAAATCAGCAAAACCAGCAGGAGACATTGCTAAGTAGCGCTGTCCGTCTTCTGGAATGTCTTCTGCACCAAATGTTGAGAACAGGGTCAACAAGTCAGCTTTTTCAAGAGCAGAACCAGTGTCATGGATTTGAGTAGAGTTAGCACCCGCGTCCATTGCTGTAATCAAGATTTCATCAGTCTTGCGACCAAGAGCAGCAGCAGCAGATTGCGCTACAGCTTGACGCTCATTAATGTTAATCTTCAACTCGTCCAGCTTGTCAATGTACTCTGGTGCATAGAAGTCAGCCATAGTGGCCTCGACATTTGTATGCACAAGTTCCATTGCAGTTACATCGCCGTTACGCGCTTTAGTGTTTGCAGCGCCTTTTCCAATTACTTGGAATCGAGCAACCGAGCCAGACACATTGCTTGAGCGAACAGTATTCCGTAGTTTGGAACCCATACGCTGATAAGCCATGTGAACTTCTGTCTCGAACTGCTTGATAAAGGCTTGGTCAATAGTATTAGCCATTTTT
>Ga0255773_10001673_pt1 | contig 21827 bp, 20 predicted proteins | sample 011ome_17_FD_179971 | JGI IMG/M metagenome (GOLD analysis project Ga0255773, IMG submission 179971) | Coastal salt marsh microbial communities from the Groves Creek Marsh, Skidaway Island, Georgia - 011502XT metaG (version 2) | ecosystem: Environmental > Aquatic > Marine > Intertidal zone >...
ATCACTATAACCACTAAAAACTGATAGTTGTATTATATAAATATTTTTAAAAGACATTTGCTTAGAATCCTTATGGTGTTTGAAGATTACAAAAGCGTAATCAGGTGGAGGCGGGGGAATCGTACTCACCCCAATATTTGTTGATATAACTAGACTCTAGAGTTAGAAGTTTTCTTTTTACCCAATTTTTTACCCAAATAACATCTATATTCGCCATATTATCAGCTTATTTTATTTGTATAAATTTAAAGATATCATTCTGATTAGTATTAGCGCAATAAAGATAGGTCTTTATATGCAGGCATGTTATTGTAATTGTGTTAAGGGTATTCATAAAATTATAATAGAGGAAGAAAAAATGCTAAATTTAATTTATAGTTCGTTATTATCTGTGCTGTTACTTAGTACATCCTTTGCTGGTGAAGCAATGAACAGTGCACAAGAAAATGAAAAGGAATTGAATTACTATATCAGTTTATCACATGGTAAATCACTATATGATGTCAGTGATAGAATCTTTAATACCGTTAATAGTCACTTTTCAGATAAACAAGATAAATCTACTAAAATTACTTTTGGAAAAGTAATAAGCAATGATATTTCTTTTGAGCTGTCATATATGAATGCAGGTCAAGCCAATTTGCAAACAGTATCTGGTAGTATAACTAATATTAGTACCCAAAGAACATCAACACTTGATTTAGATTTAGTTTATCAATTTGCCTCTATTTACAATACTCAATTTTACGTCAAAGCAGGACCATCGTATGCAATGACATCATCACACAACATACGTACTCCAGAATCAGACTTCACGATGTTTAAAGAAGTTGTAAATGACAGAGAGTTTATTTTGCATACTGGATTTGGCATGGAGAAGAAAATAGTTGGTCATACAATTATCATTGAGTATGATAAATATCACTCGCTTAATAGTGGAGGCAATTTTATGCTGACTAATACGGTCTCAGCAAATAGCACGCAATCTAGAGCTCTTGAAGGGGATATTGAAACCTTGATGATAGGATTGAAATTCAACTTTTAGATTAGCTAGCAATAATTCCTGAAGTTTTTTTATTACATTGGAGGCGGGGGGAATCGAACCCCCGTCCGTAAGAACTAAGCCGTCGGTACTACATGTTTAGTCTTTAATTAAACTTCATTATCATGCTGGTTAAAGACAACCTACATAAAAACTAGCTTGTTTAAATTTAATAGTCCACTAACAAGCTTATGAACTACGATCTTATCATTATGACCTCTTTTTGAAGCATATAAGCCTACTTCAAGAGAGGCTAGCGGCAGTTAGGCTGCTAGAGCTAAAGGTTTATTTTCAGCGTTTATATATTTTACAGCAGTTTTACGAGTTACTATCAGCTCGACATGCACCTAAGGTGTCGCAACCCACGTCGAAGCCGGTCGCCCCCTTTAGATATGTTCTTTATACATAATTTACAAAAAACAATCAAATTGTATTACTATATTCATACAGCAAAATGCAGTATTTCTTTAGAAAAAATAGTACCGAAAAAGATAAATATATTAATAAGTCATATATATTTAAAATTTCATCTACTACTCAAATCAATCATGAAACTTTAACGAAGATATCATCAATAATTGATGCAAAATTATTGAATCATATATTTGAACCAGGTTTTAATTACGTAGCGGTATTTTATAGATCAGGTGCAAACTCTCCGTGGTCCAGTAAAACTAAAGATATTTTAGATTCGTGCATAGATTTTTCAACATATGAAATTGAGAGATTCTCTCTTTTTAAGATAGATAAAAAATACAAAAAGAAAATATTGCCTGATTATGATCCTATGATTGAAATATTAATTTCATCTAAAAGTATGATTAATAAATATTTTGATCAAAATAAAAAAATAAATAAAAACAACTTTAAATATATTCCGATAAAACAATTATCTTTAGCTAATAAAAAAATGGGATTAGCGATGAGCAATCCAGAAATTTTATATCTTGAAAAAATCTATAAAAGTTTAAAAAGGAATCCAACAGATGTTGAACTAATGATGTTCTCACAAATTAATTCAGAACATTGTAGACATAAAATATTTAACTCTACTTTTCATATAGATAATAAAAAAATGAATAAGACATTATTTCAAATGATCAAGCATACGAATACAAACAATAATAAAGATATTGTATCTGCATACAGTGATAATTCATCAATTATAAAAGGGAAAACACTCAATGAATTAACTATTAATAATAAAAGAAAATATCAAATAAAAAAATCTCCAGAAAATTATATAATTAAAGCTGAAACGCATAATCATCCAACTGCTATTTCTCCTTACGCCGGTGCTGCAACGGGCTCGGGTGGAGAAATTAGAGACGAAGGAGCAACAGGTAGAGGTTCGACTCCTAAAGTTGGCTTTTGTGGGTATACATTATCAAATTTAAATATTCCAAATCATTCAAAAATATGGGAAAAAAATTCATTTAAATATCCAACAAGAATAAAGAATTCTTTTGAAATAATTATTGAAGCTCCAATTGGTGCAGCAAGATATAATAATGAATTTGGTCGACCAAATATATTTGGTTATTTCAGAACTTATGAACAAAAAAGAATAGATCAAAGCAAAGATTCTATTTACGGCTATCACAAACCCATAATGATAGCTGGAGGGATAGGATACATTAATAATAAATATACACACAAGAATAAACTTAAAGATGGGGATGTTATTGCCATCCTTGGAGGACCCTCCTTTAGAATTGGTATCGGTGGGGGAGCAGCATCTTCAATGCAATCTGGGACCAGCGATATTGATCTAGATTATGCTTCTGTTCAACGTGATAATGCAGAAATTGAGAGAAGATGCCAAGAAGTAATCAATGCATGTACGTATAAACAAAATAACCCCATCGTTAGTATTCATGATATTGGAGCAGGTGGTTTATGTAATGCTGTCCCTGAGATTGTAAATGATTCAAAAATGGGAGCTAGGGTTTATCTTGATGATGTAGATGTTGCAGAATCTAATATGTCCTCACTTGAGATATGGTGTAACGAATCTCAAGAGCGTTATGTTTTAATAATTAGTAAAGAAAATTTAGATGAATATAAAAATATATGTATGCGAGAAAATTGTCCAACTTACATTATAGGAAATGTCACATCTAAAAAGCACCTAATAGTTTCTCATCAAAATGATACACCCATTGATCTACCTATGAAGTTTCTTCTTGGCAAACCGCCGATAGTCCCGATTGAGATTAAAAAAAGTAAGAACATAAAACATAATAATAATTTTTCATATCCATCTATTAAAGAGTCTATCAAGCATGTTCTCCAGCTACCTTGCGTATCTGACAAAGGTTTTTTAATTACCATAGGCGATAGATCAGTAACAGGATTAGTTTCAAGAGATCAGTTGATTGGACCTGAACAAGTTCCAGTATCAAACATCGCAATTACAAAATCAGATATTAATTCAAATTATGGTCAAGTTTTAACAGTAGGAGAAAAGCCAAATGTAGCAGCTTTAGATGCTGAAGCGTCAATTGACATGGCTTTCGGTGAAGTAATAACAAATATAGCATCAGCGTATATAAAGGATATAAAGAGAATTAGATTGTCAGCTAATTGGATGGCTAATTCATCTGATAAAAGTGAGTTATCTCAACTTTATCAATCAGTAAAAAGATTAAGTTCTCTTTGTAGACAATCTGGAATGATTATTCCCGTTGGTAAAGATTCGTTATCCATGTCTACTAAATGGAAAGAAAGAAAACAAAAGGAAGTTAAAAGCCCAGTAAGCTTAGTTTTATCAGCATTTGCATCTATTGATAATATAAATACATATGTTACACCAAGAACAGAATTGAACTCTGATTTATATTTAATTGATCTTGGAGATAATCATAACAGAATGGGAGGGTCTGCTCTTGATCAGGTTTGTAATATTACTCAAAATGATCCACCAAAAATTGATGATTTAGAAAATGTAATTAATTATTTTAAATGTACTCAAGAGTTGTTAAAAAATGATTTAGTAAATGCATATCATGATAAATCTGATGGGGGATTAATTACAACTATTATTGAGATGGGCTTCGCATCAAATATGTCTATTAAGCTAAAAAAGTGTAACTATAAAAGTAATGATGCTCTTAAATATCTATTCAATGAGGAATTAGGAGGTGTTTATGCAGTTTCAAGAAGTAATAAAAAGAAATTTCTTGATATAGTTAAGAAATATAAATTAGATCAATTTGTATATAATATCGGAATTATTAAAAAAGAAGATAATCCATTGTTGGATATTTCTGAATATAATTATGTTGAGTCATTGTGTAATCTTCGAAAATCATGGAGTGAGCTATCACATCTAATTCAATCAAATCGGGATAATAAGAAAACAGCACTACAAGAATATAAATCAAAAATCCAATCACATCAAAATGTCTCAAAATATATTCATTCAAAATTGTCTTTTAAATTAAAAGATGTGAACAAGAAGTATTTGAATATAAAATCTAAACCTAAAATTGCAATTTTTAGAGAGCAGGGAGTTAATGGTCACAAAGAGATGGCTAATGCATTTAAATATGTTGGCTTTGATGCGTACGATGTAAATACAAATGATATTATCAATAATCCTGAGATCCTTAATGATTATAGTGGTTTAGTTGCATGCGGTGGATTCTCATACGGCGATGTACTAGGAGCTGGGCGTGGTTGGGCTAATAAAATTATTCATAACCAAGATGCATATAAAACATTATCTAATTTTTTTAACGCTAAAGATAAGTTTACACTTGGTGTATGTAATGGCTGTCAAATGTTGTCAAACCTAAAAGAAATAATTCCTGGATCGGCTCATTGGCCTGAGTTTGTCAGTAATAACTCTAATCAGTTTGAATCTAGACAGGTTTTAGTAAAGATTCCTAAGAGTAATTCAATTTTATTTAATGATATGCATAATTCAATTATTCCAATAATCGTCTCGCATGGCGAAGGCAAGATATCTATAACAAATTCTAAAAATCTAAAAAAAATTACAATGTCATATGTTGATAATTATGGTAACAAAACAAAAGACTATCCTTTTAATCCAAATGGCTCGATTGATGGTGCTACAGGATTTTGTAATATTGATGGTAGAATTAATATTATGATGCCTCATCCAGAACGTCTGTTACATATCAATAATTTTTCATGGTCACCATCTGATTGGAAAATATCACCATGGTTAAAATTATTTATAAATGCTAGGGAATGGGTGGATCATGTCTAAATATTGTCTGAAAGAAAATAATGTAACCGATGAAAAACTCTTTAAACAAAGAAGAGCTATCATAAAATCATCAATTGCTTTCACTTTTTTAACATTTTCTAATCTACTTTATTCAAATTCAAGAACCTTGTCTTTTTCAAAAGACTTGAAATATAGTACAAATGAACAGACAAACACAATCAAACAAATCACTTCATACAACAACTTTTATGAACTTGGAAGCGGTAAAAGAGACCCGATGATAAATGCAGATAAACTTAATACAGATAACTGGAAAGTCACTATTGATGGCGAAGTAGAAAATAAATTTATACTAGATACCGAAGACATTATAAATAAATTTCCTCTTGAAGAACGTATATATCGCTTAAGATGTGTTGAAGCATGGTCTATGGTTGTACCTTGGATCGGTTTTGAATTAAATCAGCTTATAAAACTTGCGAAACCTACGCATAAAGCTAAATATATTTCATTTGAATCAGTTTATGATCCTGATAATCTTCCTGGACAAAAAAGAGATATTTTAGCATGGCCATACAGGGAAGGATTAAGACTAGATGAAGCTAGAAATCCTCTAACAATTCTATCAGTAGGTTTGTATGGTCGTATTTTACCCAACCAAAACGGTAGTCCAATACGATTAGTAGTTCCATGGAAGTATGGATTTAAAAGTATTAAATCAATTAAGAAAATCAGCTTTGTCGAAAAAATGCCGGAAACATCTTGGAATATTGAAGCACCAAAAGAATATGGTTTTTATTCTAATGTAAATCCTTATGTATCTCATCCAAGATGGAGCCAAAAAAGAGAGAGAAGAATCGGTGAGTTTAGAAAAAGAGATACACTAATGCACAATGGTTATGCAGAACATGTTGCCCATTTATATGAAGGAATGGACTTGAAAAAATATTTCTAATATTGTGATAATTTTTTTTCTAACACCTCTGGCTTTTTTAATATCGTATACATATTTAAGTGATGAAATTTTTAATAAAACAAACTATTTAATATCATCAACAGGATATTTAGCTTTAATCTATCTTACGGTCGTATTATTTATTCCTCTTCTTAAATTTAAAAGCGTATTACTGAACGCACGTTCGATAGGTTTAGCATCTTTTTATTTCTCACTATTACATTTTTTAATTTATATAATTGATAACAATATTGATTTAACTATCCTTACAGATGACTTTATATATAGAAACTATATTCTATCAGGCTATATTGCTTTATTATTGTTTATACCTATGTACCTGACATCATTTAATTTTATAAAAGAAAAAATACCTTATTGGAAGAAGATTCATAAAATTATTTATATTATTTATTTGGTGTCCTTGCTGCATATATATTTCATTATCAAAGCAGATTATTTATATTTATTCATTTTTATAATGATATTCTTATCAATAGTTACATTTAAATTATTTCTGAATAAAAAAATATGAACCGAAGAGAATTTTTACAAATGATGGCAGCAGCTTATCTCGTTGGCTTTTCCGATAAATCATCGTCAAAGAATTTAATTGAGTATAATATTCCATTTACTTCCGATCTTCGATTATTACACATTACCGATACACATGCCCAATTAGCTCCAACATATTTCAGAGAACCTAATATTAATCTCGGTACAGGAAAAAATAGAAATGTTCCTCCACATATTGTTGGCGATAAATTTCTCAAATATTATTCTCTAGATGGAGACTTTAATGAATACGTATATTCATATATGCGATTCAATGAACTTGCTAAGAGATTCGGAAAATTTGGTGGTTATGCGCATCTTAAAACTATTATCGACAAATTAAGAGGGGAAGCAAATGGTAACTCATTGCTGTTAGACGGTGGAGATACCTGGCAAGGTTCTGCCATTTCTCTATTCGAGTCAGGTATGGACATGGTAGAAGCATCAAATATCCTAGGTGTGGATGTTATGACAGGTCATTGGGAATTTACCTTTGGAGAAAGCCAATTCAAGAAAAATATTAAAAAATTTAATGGTGAATTTGTCGCAAATAATGTCTTTCTCAATGATGAGGCAATATTTAATGATATACCATCATATGATGATGAAAATCATTTCCAAAAACCTTATACAATTAGAGAAATTAAAGGAAATCGTATTGCTATAATAGGACAAGCATTTCCTTATACTCCAATAGCAAATCCCTCTAGATATGTTTCTAATCTTACATTTGGAATAAGAGAGCAGGAGCTTCAAGATACAATTGACAAAATTAAAGCTAAACATGATCCTTCATTGATAGTAGTGCTGTCTCATAATGGAATTGATGTTGATAAGAAACTAGCAAGCAGAGTATCAGGAATTGATATTATTCTCGGAGGTCACACACATGATGCAGTTCCAAGACCAATCATAATCAAAAATAATGACGGAAAAACTCTTGTACTTAATTCTGGATGCAATGGAAAATTTTTATCTATGATAGATATAACTTTTTCAGGAAAATCATATACATACAATTATAAATTACTCCCAATATTATCTAATAGTATTAATCCAGACATCAAAATGCAGTCTTATATAGATAAAATATCAAAACCATACAAACATCTTCTATCTGAGATAGTTGGATATGCAGATGATACCTTGTATAGAAGAAGTAATTTCAATGGCACATTTGACGATCTTTTGTGCGACTCTATGAATTCTGTTTTAAATACGGAAATTTCTCTCAGTCCAGGTTTCAGGTGGGGTCCATCTATTACTCCAAATCAACCTATTACGATGTCTGATATTTATAGTCATACAGCCATTACTTATCCGAATACATATACGAGATCTATGACAGGTGAAACTATTAAGAATATCTTGGAAGACGTTGCAGATAATATCTTTAATGTTGATCCATATTTGCAACAGGGTGGGGATATGGTTAGAACAAGAGGTATAAAATATTCTATTAACCCTAGGAATGCAATGAATAATAGGATAGAAAACCTAAGACTTAACAATAATATAGAGATTAAACCAAATTCAAAATATAAAGTAAGTGGCTGGGCGAGTGTCAATAATATTGAAGAAGGTAAGCCAATATGGGATATCACTAAAGAATATCTAAAATCTATTGGTACATATAATGTAGATAATAAAGAGAAGGTAAAAATCACAAATGAGGACAGCAATATTGGCATTGAAACTTAGACAAAAAACACTGATGGTGGTAAAATTTTCTTGCTGAATTACATTAATGGAGAACACTATGTTTAGTATGGATATGAAAATTGCTGGATTTGACGATGATTTAAACGAGGCAATGAAAAATGAGATTAAAAGACAAGAAGAGCATGTTGAATTAATTGCATCTGAAAATTATGCAAGTCCTAGAGTTCTTGAGGCCCAAGGGTCCCTTATGACTAATAAATATGCGGAAGGATATCCAAGAAAGAGATACTATGGTGGTTGTGAAAACGTTGACGTTGCAGAACAGCTCGCAATTGATAGATTGAAAGAATTATATGGAGCTGATTATGCAAATGTGCAGCCTCATTCTGGCTCACAAGCCAATGCGGCAGTTTATCTTGCACTATTGAACCCAGGAGATACGATTTTAGGTATGTCATTAGATGCTGGAGGGCATTTAACACATGGTGCAAAAGTAAATTTCTCTGGAAAGATATTTAATGCAGTTCAGTATGGAATTGATGAAAATGGTTTAATTGATTATGACGAAGTAGAAAAGCTTGCAAATGAGCACAAACCAAAAATGCTTATTGGCGGTTTCTCAGCTTATTCTCAAGTTATCGATTGGGAGAGAATGGCAAACATAGCTAAATCTGTTGGAGCATATTTTCATGTAGACATGGCCCATGTGTCAGGTTTAGTCGCTGCAGGTTTATATCCAAATCCTGTTCCTCATGCAGACGTAGTTACATCTACAACTCATAAAACTCTAAGAGGGCCTAGAGGTGGAATAATTATCTGCAAATCAAATGAGGCGTTAGAAAAGAAATTTAATTCATTAGTATTTCCTGGAACACAAGGTGGACCATTAATGCATGTTATTGCCGCTAAAGCCGTAGCATTCAAAGAAGCATTACAACCTGAATTCAAGGAATATCAGCAACAAGTTATAAATAATGCTAATGTGCTTGCTCAAACCATGATTGATCGTGGATTTGAAGTTGTCTCAGGCGGCACTAAAAATCATTTAATGCTTGTAAGTCTTGTTAAGCAAGGGTTAACCGGAAAAGCTGCAGACGCTGCACTTCATAGCGCTAATATAACTGTGAATAAAAACTCTGTACCAAATGATCCACAATCACCTTTTGTAACTAGCGGAATCAGACTTGGAACCCCAGCGATTACAACTCGAGGTTTCAAGGAAACAGAAACTAAAATACTAGGTAATTTAATTTGTGACGTACTTGAAAACATGGATAATGAAGCTGAGATTAAAAAAATAAAAGATAAAGTTCTCAATCTATGCTCTCAATTTCCAGTATATTCATCTAGTAAACAAGCTGTAGCTTAGAGAAATTTATGCGCTGCCCATTTTGTGGTTCAGCAGAAACAAAAGTCATAGACTCGCGCTTCAATGAAGACTCTTATTCTATTAAACGAAGAAGAGAGTGCTTAAATTGCCAAGCTAGATTCAATACTTTAGAAACATCAGAACTTAGTTACCCGAGGGTGGTTAAGTCTGATGGTTCTAGCGAGCTATTTAATGAAACAAAAATCCGAAGAGGCATAAATCGTGCTTTCGAAAAAAGAAAAATTACTATAGATGATATTGATGAACTTATACAAAAAGTTCTTACAAAATGTTCTCAGTATCCAAATAAGGAAATATCCTCAAAAATTATTGGCGAGACAATAATGAATGAAATAATAATGGTTGATCAAGTCGCTTACTTGAGATTTGCTTCTGTTTATTTGCGATTTGATAACGTTAACTCTTTTACTAAAATTATTGAGAATTTAGAAAAACAACCCTCGCCAGAAATGATTAAAAATCAAAAAAAAATAAAAATTGATGAATAAAGAACAAGATATAAAGTATATGAGTATTGCAATAGAGGAGGCAAAAAAAGGCAGATATCGTACGCATCCAAATCCTTTGGTGGGAGCAGTTTTAGTAAAGAATAATAAAATAATCAGCAAAGGATATCATAAAAAATTTAGAGATAAACATGCAGAACAAGATGCGATAGACAAAGCTAAGGAACCCATTGAAGGTTCAACTTTATATGTAACACTAGAACCGTGCCATCATCATGGTAATACTCCTCCATGTGTTGACACTATTATTAAAAATAAAATATCTCGTGTCGTTATAGCTTCAACTGATCCAAATCCACTTGTTAATGAAAAAAGTATAAATAAACTGAGAAATAATAAAATTACAGTCACAACAAATATTTGCAAAGAGGAAGCTAAAGAATTAAATAAATCATTTTTCTATAAGTATAAGTTTAATAAACCGTATATTAGATTAAAATTAGCAGTCTCTATTGATGGTAAAATAGCCAATCAAAAAAAAGAAAGTAAGTGGATTACGTCAAGTCAATCAAGAATGTTTGTGCAAAAACTAAGAGCTGAAGTTAATGCAATCCTTACAACTAGTAGTACTGTTCTTCATGATAATCCAAAAATGAATATTAGAGACGAAAAATTACTAAAAAATTTGGCCAGCCAACCAGCATTAATTCTTCTTGATAGAAATCTTTCTGTGCCACCATCATCAAATATATTCAGGACTAATCGACTAGTAATTATCATCACTAATATAGATAATTCAACCAATGCACCACTTAGGATATATAATGATAATGTTGTAATAAAATATGTTAAAACAACTGATAGTAAGATTGTATTGGAGGATATATATAATATAGCAAAAATGTATAACTTAGATGACATACTTGTTGAATGCGGAAGTTCCTTTTCGGGGACCTTGTTAACAGAAGATGGCGTTGATGAACTTTTATATTTTGTTGCACCAAAAATTTTAGGCAATCAATCAATATCTTTTTCTGGAATAGCACCAATAAATAAATTAAAAAATAAAAAAACTTATAAAATTAAAAATATTAAATCATATAAAAATGATTTATATCTAGACATGAGAAGGAATTAATGTTTACAGGAATCATTGAAAAGATAGGCAAAGTATCTTCAGTTAAATATAACGGAAAATCATCATTTGTTAATATTATAATTAAAAATACAGATTATTCTTTGGGCGACAGCATATGTGTGAATGGCGTATGTCTAACAATTGATAATATTGAAAATGATAAATACTCTTTTACAGTATCACCTGAAACTAATCAAAGGACTAATCTAAAATCTCTCTCTAATAATCAAGAAGTAAACATTGAAAGTTCGTTAACGATAAATAAATTAATAAGCGGCCACCTTGTGCAAGGTCATGTCGATGGAATTGTAAAAATAATCAAAATTCAAAAAATAGATACTTCATGGAATATTAGATTTGAAATAGAACCTGGTTTATCAAAATATATAATTAAAAAAGGATCAGTCACACTTGATGGTGTAAGTTTGACAGTTAATGATGTATCTAATTTAGAATTTAGTGTTATGATTATTCCGCACACATATCAAAATACTATCTTTAAGTCATATGTTGTAGGTAATGAAATCAATATTGAATTAGATATGTTAGCAAAATACATAGAAAAGTTAGGAAATTATAATGATTAACACAACTGATGAAATAATAGAGTCAATTAAAAAAGGTGAAATGGTCATTATCATGGATGATGAAAATAGAGAGAACGAGGGAGATCTTGTTATGGCATCACAATTTGTTAACGCATCAGATATAAACTTTATGGCTTCAAAAGGAAGAGGTTTGATTTGTTTAACTTTGACAGAATCAAAATGTAAATCACTTGGCTTGTCATTACTTAAACAAAAGGGCAGCGAAACCTCAAAAGAGACAAACTTCACCGTATCTATTGATGCTATTAAAGGTGTAACAACTGGCATATCAGCATCAGATAGGGCAAAAACAATACTGGCCGCGGTTAAAAAAAATGCAAAGCCATCACATTTTGCTCAGCCTGGACATATATTTCCAATAATGGCTAAAAACGGAGGTGTCCTGACACGTGCTGGACACACTGAAGCTGGTTGTGACCTAGCTAGACTTGCTGGATTAGAGGCATCATCTGTAATTGTTGAAATCCTTAATGAGGATGGAACAATGGCTAGAAAAAAAGATCTTGTCAAATTCGCAACAAAGCATAAGCTGAAGATTGGAACAATCGAAGATCTGATTAAGTATAGAATTTCTAATGAAAAAACTGTACAGAGAGTTAGTCAGCAGAATATAAAAACAAAACATGGTGTTTTCACATCTATATTCTATAAAGACATTCTTACTGAGAATATACATTTTGTTCTAATAAAAAATAAAATATCTCCAGAAAAAATCACTCTTACTAGAGTTCATGTACAAAACACATTAACAGATACAATAGGTCTTGTCTCTCCAAGTAGCTGGCCTCTTGAGGACGCTTTAAAAAAAATAAGCAAATCTAAGCAAGGAGCACTAGTGTTCATTACAAATATCATGTCTGAAGCAGATACATCAAATATTGAGGCTATCCAACAAAAAAAATCAAACAAAGGAGTGTATGAAGACTATCGAACTGTAGGAATTGGTGCTCAAATACTTAATGACATAGGCGTAAGAAAGATGAATCTTATGAGTGCGCCTAAAAAGTATCACGGTATTAATGCATTCGGGTTAGAAGTAGTCAAACATATAACTAAGTAAGATGACATCCATTACTCAAAACATAAGCAATCTTATCTCTCATGATAAATCATCAGCCAATTATGAATTATTTGATCTTAATACATCAAATAATGAAAGTATTCATTTTGAGATAATCATAGTTCATTCAAGTTATAACGATAAACTAAATCAAAGCTTGCTAAATGGATATCTTAATGCTCTTGGAACTAAAAATTATCAAGGGAATATAGCTCAAGTAAAAATTCCAGGCGGGGCGTTTGAACTGCCTTTATTAACAGAAAAAATAATTAAAAAATACCAACCTCAAATTTGTCTCGTTATAGGTTGTATTGTAAAAGGCGATACAAAACATTATGATTTCTTATCATCAACTGTTACTGACGCCATAAGCAATCTATCAATGCAAACTAAGATTCCAATTTTAAATGGAGTATTAACGGTTGAGACTCAACAGCAGGCTGTTGATAGAGTAGGGGTAAAACTAAATAAAGGTTTAGAGTATGCGATGGTAACATTAGATATCTTGGAGTTTTTAAATAAGCATGATAGCGAATAAGAAATACAAGCCACAACTAATTGCACGAGAATCTGCTGTAAAGATATTATATCAAATGAAGATTAAAGATGATTCATTGGAAGATATTATGTTCAGTTTCATCGAAAAGCGCCCATATGATAAAGAGCTTCTTGATAAGATATTAAATCATTATATTGCTAATACAGAAAAGATCATTAAACTTCTAAAATCTAAATTTGATGTTTCATATGAAAATATGCCTATATTAGATTTATGTATAATGCATCTAGGTGTTTGTGAATTTATGTTCATTAATAATTCAAAAAATATTGTCATTAATGAGTATTTAAATATAGCAAAAAAATATTCATCACCAAAAATGTATACATTTCTTAACAAAGCACTCGATAAGACACTTTAACAAAGAATGAAATGTGAACAAGATTTTGTAAATTTTCTCGAAAAGCTGGAAACATATAGCGGTAGCATTTTAAAAGGTATTGGCGATGATTGTTCAATAGTTAAATTTAATAATAAAAAAAAATATGTTTTTACTACTGACACATCTTTATTAGGACCTCATTTTACAAAAGATTATTCTCCGGAAGATATTGGATATAAATGTTTGGCAACAAATATTAGTGATATTGCTTCAATGGGATGCATACCTCTATATGCAATGTATGCATTAACGCTCCCCAAAATGTCAGAATCTTGGTTAAAGCGTTTTTATAGGGGTTCGCAAAGGCTATTAAAACAACACAAGATATCTATTATTGGCGGCGATACAACGAAGGGTCCTTTGAGTATTACGATTCAAATGATAGGTATTCAAAAGCACAATATTCTTCTTCGTAGTGGAGCTAAACTAGATGATGATATATATGTCACAGGGACCATTGGCAACGCAAGAGCTGCCTTACTATCAAAAAAACGTACTTTGGCTTACAATTATTTTAAAAAGCATCTTGTCAACCCAACACCCAGGGTTACCTTAGGTTTAGAGATTTCCAAATTTGCATCATCTTGTATAGATATATCGGACGGACTAGCAAAAGACTTAAAGAATATCGCAATTTCATCAGATAAAGGTTTCATAGTCAATATTGATAAAATTCCACTAAAACCAAAATTCAGTAAATTTGTTCCTGAGAAACTAATGGAGGAATGCATATTAGGAGGCGGGGAAGATTACGAGCTATGTTTTACTGCTGATAATAAATATAACAAAAAAATCAATATTATATCCAATAAACTTAAATTAAAAATAACAAAGATTGGGAGTATTACATCTAAAGGTTATAAATATATTAAGGACGGTAAAGATTATAAAGTTAAGACAAAAGGGTATGATCATTTTAGGAACAAATAATCAATCCGACATCAACGGCACATTAAACTTTCGTAAATACCTTATTAATTTTAACAAAGGTAAGCCCATTATGGATGAAGGGTCGCCGCCTCTCATCTTTTTGACCAGATTAATTGCTAATCCCTCTATTTTGATGCTAGCCGCACACTTCAGGACATCGTCATTATTTAAATAAGTATTTATAATTTTATTATTTAAGTCTTTGAAAAATATACTATAATTACTTACAGAAGCATAGTATTTTCCTGTATTCGAGTCTAATACACATAATCCCGTTCTAAATATAACCTTATTGCCAGACATCATATTAAGCTGCTTTTTAGCAATATTTTTTGTATGTGGTTTACCAAGTATTTTGCCATTCAAATCTGCTACTTCGTCAGATCCGATAATTATTGAATCATAGCGATTCTTAGCTACTTTTTTAGCTTTTTCAATGGATAAACGTTTTACATAATCTGAAACAGTCTCATTCTGTAATTTCTTTTCATTAATATTTGGACTGATACATGTAAATGCTATATTGAGCTTACATAGGAGCTGTTTTCTAAATTTGGAACTCGATGCTAATATTACATTCATAATTTTAATAAAAGATAATACCAATAAAATGCATTAAATTGTTAAATTTAGTATTAATAATTGCTTGTATGATTATTATTGCTTAGAATACGTTATCTAAACGATATGGAATAACAATATGGCAGTTCAAAAGAGTAAAAAATCAAGATCAAGACGTGATATGAGAAGGTCTCATGACTCATTATCTGCATCATCAGTATCATCTGATTCAACCACAGGATCAAAGCACTTAAGACACCATATATCTAAAGATGGCTTCTATCGTGGAAAAGAAATTTTTACACCAAAAGTGAAAAAACCTAAAGAAGAATCCGCACAAGAACAGTAGAATATCCATATAATGCCAAGTACTGTTACGATAGCATTGGATGTGATGAGCGGAGATAAGGGCTCTGCTCCCGCAATATCTGGGGCTTTAAAATCTCTTAAAGACAATAAAGATCTGAAAATAGATCTTATTGGCAACAGATCATTAATCAATGAAACCTTGTTAGCAGCAGAAAAAAGCATACTTGATCGTATAGATATAATTCATACTGATGAATTTATTAAAATGAACGATGATGTCCTTAGTTCGATAAGAAGTAAAAAAAAATCTTCGATGAGACTATGTATTAACAGAGTGAAAGATAAGAAAGCAGATGCATGCGTTAGCGCAGGTAATACTGGAGCTTTAATGTCATTATCAAAAATAATTCTAAAAACAATCGAAGGTATAGATAGGCCTGCAATTTGTACATCCTTACCTACTAAGAAAAAATTCATGCAAGTGCTTGATCTAGGTGCAAATATAGATTGTGACGCACAAAATCTATATCAATTTGCAGTTATGGGTTCTTCTGTTGTTAAAAGTTTAGAGATTTCAAATAATCCAAGAGTAGGGTTATTGAATATTGGCTCTGAAGAATTTAAAGGAAGAGAAGAGATTAAGTTAGCTGCAGATTTACTTAATCACTCAAATATCAACTATGTTGGGTTTGCAGAGGGTAGCGCTATGTTTAGTGGTGACTATGATGTGATAGTTACTGATGGGTTCACAGGGAATATTGCACTCAAAAGCATTGAAGGTGTAGCGGGCATGATAAAACACTTTATCAAAACAGAGTTTCAAAAAAATATTTATAATAAATTATCTGGATTAATCAGTTTTCCTGTATTGAAAGGGGTGAAAAAGAAAATGGATCCTAGAGTATACAATGGTGCTTCTTTTCTTGGGCTAAACGGAATTGTAGTAAAAAGTCATGGTAGCGCAGATAGCTTTTCGTATTACAATGCAATTCAAACAGCATATTACGAATGTAAAAATAATTTACTTGAAAATATTAAAAAACATATAAACAGAGATTTAAATGACTAAATACGCAAAGATAATATCAAGTGGTAGCTATTTACCAAAGAAAATATTAACTAATAAAGAGCTTGAGAGCAGGGTAGATACAAGCGATGAATGGATTACAGAGAGAACGGGAATCAAAGAGAGAAGGATTGCAGATGAGAATGAAACTTCTGTAGACCTAGCTTATAAAGCATCTTTAGATGCTATTTCTAAATCAAGTATAAATAAAAATGATATTGGTGCAATTTTTCTTGCAACATGTACGCCGGAAAGAAAATTCCCAAGCTCTGCAGTTCTTCTTCAAAATAAATTAAATATTAAGGATGCTTTTTCATTTGATATCAATGCAGCATGTACAGGTTTTGTTTATGCATTAGATGTTGCAAAAAAATATATTGAATCTGGTCAGATAAAGTATGCCCTTGTCGTTGGAACAGAAAAGATTACATCGCTTCTTGATTGGACAGACAGAAATACATGTGTATTATTTGGTGATGGCTCTGGAGCCATGATTATTGCAGCCTCTGATGAACCTGGGGTTATTTCTAGCACAATTGGTTCAGATGGCTCTTTTAAAGATTTATTAACTGTTAATACTGATTTGGAATATATTGAAATGAAAGGTAGTGATGTATTTAAAACTGCCGTTAATACTCTCGGGAAACTTGCTAAACACACTCTGGAAATAAATAGTATTGAGCAGGGAGAGCTAGATTGGCTTGTGCCACATCAAGCAAATGAACGAATTATTCTTGCTATAGCTAAAAAAATTAATTTATCCAAAGATAAAATAATAATAACTGTGAACAAGCACGGAAATACATCAGCAGCCTCTATACCTCTTGCATTTGATACAGCAAACTCAAAGAATACTTTTAAATCGGGTGATATGATAATGCTTGAAGCTTTTGGTGCTGGATTTACATGGGGTTCTGTTCTATTGAAATACTAAATGTATTCTAATTCTCTTAAATGTAATAAATGTACTGAGATTTATTCTTATCTTCAAATACTACATAAAAAATTTCCTACCTATCACTGTAAACCTGTCAGTGGACATGGAAATATAAATTCAAAAATAGCCCTTTTTGGATTAGCCCCGGGACTACATGGTGCAAATAAAACAGGAATACCGTTTACATCTGATTTCTCAGGTGACTTAATAAGACGACTTTTAAAAGATCTTAATATGAGTGATATATTTATTTCAAACGCTGTTAGATGTTATCCATACAATAATAAACCATCAGCTGCAGTAATAAATAATTGTCTAGAGCATTCAAAAAGAGAAATTAAAAAACTTTCAAACTTAAAAGTTATTATCACACTGGGATCAATCGCATATTACCAAATTTTAAATTTATATAAATTAACTCGGAAAGATTATAAATTTAAACATTTCAATATTTTACATTTAAACGATAAAATCCTATTAATTTCATCATATCATTGTAGTAAATTAAATTTTAATACTAATAAAATTGATTACGATAATTTGTTTAGTTTATTTATGAAAGCAAAAGAGATGGTTTATGATGAATAAATATTTTTTAGAAAATTTACCCGCTTCTCCTGGTGTATATAAAATGCTGGATGATGAAAAAAACATTCTCTATGTAGGAAAGGCTGGTAATTTAAAAAAGAGGGTTTCTTCATATTTTACTCGATCTAATCATTCAGTTAAAACGCAACGTCTAGTTGCTAAAATAAGAGATATTGATTATCAAATAACCTCTAATGAACAAGATGCTTTATTACTAGAAAATAATTTAATAAAGGAGTTCAAGCCAAAATATAATATTCTCCTTAGAGATGATAAATCGTACCCATATATTTTTATGAATAAAAATCATGATTTTCCAGGATTTAAATTTTTTAGAGGTAAGCCTTCTAAAAATGGATATCACTTTGGTCCTTATACACATGTTGTAAACGTAAGAAAGATACTGACAATCATACAAAAAACATTCCAAATAAGACTTTGTGAAGACAGTTATTATAAGGCGCGAACTAAACCATGCATGCAATATCAAATTAAAAGATGTTCAGGTCCGTGTGTAGGACTTATTAACAAAGAAGAATACAATAAAACAATAGAAAGTGCCCAAATGTTTCTTAAAGGTGAAACAAAACCTCTTTTTAATAAATTAGAAAAAGAAATGATGCTGGCATCTAATAATAAAAACTTTGAAGTAGCTGCAAAGTATCGAGATAATATAAAGCTTATTCGTGATATCACTAGTCATTATTCTATTTTTCCTGAAGATAAAAGTATTGATTTTGTTTTATGTATAAAAACAGAATCTAAAATTTTGGTAGACATTAATATTATCAGGAATGGTGTAAACATGGGATGCAAGAACTTCACGTTTCCAAAAAGAGATCATATAAATATCGATGAAACTCTAGCATCTTTTTTTAAGCAATACTATTTAACACATATACCGCCTAATATAATAATATCTAAGGATAAAATCCTGGATAAAAATAATATCGAAACAGTAATAAATAAGAAATTTCGTCAGAATTGTAAAATTTTAAGTAGAATTGATAAAAAATATTCAGAGTTTATGAATATATGCTTGATGAACTTACATAATAGATCGCTTAAATCTATTAAGCAGGAAGCTAATTCTCTGGACAATATTAATACACAATTAAAAATCACATCAGAATTTATACTATGTTTCGATGTAAGTCATATCAGCGGTTCATCTACTGTAGGCTCTGCAGTTTACTTTAATAGTGAAGGATTTATAAAATCTAATTATAGAAGATATAATATAAAAAATATTAAAAAGTCTGATGACTATGCTGCATTGAAAGCCATGATAAAAAGGAGATTATTAAAGATTAATAATTATATTACAAAGAATATATTAATCATTGTTGATGGCGGTAAGGGTCAAATTACTCAGGCAAGAAAAGTTGTTAATGAATTAGATGCTAGAAACATAACCATAATAGGTATACATAAAGGTTTAAATAGGCTCACTAAAAATGATAGGATTCTTGATAGCTCAAATAAAGATATTTCAAATATTATTAACAAAGATGCCATGACTCTAATACAGCAAGTTAGAGATGAAGCTCACAGATTTGCTATCCTTAATCAAAGAAAAAGACACAACAAACTAATGTTCAATTCCAAGTTAGATGGAATTCCCGGAGTAGGCAATACAAGAAAAAAACTAATCATAAATCATTTTGGTGGCATACAAGGTGTACTTAAGGCGTCTATCAGAGAACTTAAATCTATTGATGGTATCAATGAAAAATTAGCAAACGTGATATACACTCATATACATAAATGACATTAAATATCCCTACATTATTAACATTATTAAGGATAACTTTTGTTCCAATTATAGTAGTTAGTTATATTTATGATGATGGAAAATATAGAGATATAGCTGCATATATTTTCTTATTTGCTTTGATAACAGATTATTTTGATGGAGTTATTGCCAGAAAGCTTAACCAGGTAACTGCGTTTGGGACTTTTCTAGATCCGATAGCAGATAAACTGCTAGTTGTAGTTACCGTTATTCTTTTATCAAGATCAAATGATTCTATGTTATTTTTAGTCTCTGCTTTAATAATAGTGTCACGAGAATTCTTAGTAATAGCTATAAGACAAAGACTAGCAGAAATAAAAAGCTCTGTATCTATAAGAGTAAATTCATTGGGTAAAGTGAAAACTGGATTTCAAATGATATCTTTATTTTTTCTTTTACATACTAATATATTTTTTGATGTATTAAATTTACATACACTTGGCTTATTGCTATTATTCATAGCGGCAGTTCTAACAGTAATATCATTCATTTATTATGTGAGAAACTCATGGAATGATATAATTAGATGATTCCATGCGGGAATAGCTCAGTTGATAGAGCGCAACCTTGCCAAGGTTGAGGTCGCGGGTTTGAGCCCCGTTTCCCGCTCCAGATCTGGCTAAGTGGCAGAGTGGTAATGCAGCGGCCTGCAAAGCCGTCAACGCCGGTTCGATTCCGACCTTAGCCTCCACAAATTATTATTTGTCTTTTTTACTATAAGACGCTGCCATGCTATTTTTATAATAATGATTAAATTATACTTGTATCTAGTCGATTTACTTATTCCAATATTGTTTGGAGGTGTATATTTTATTCTGATTACAGTGCAAGAAAGATTTATAGACATATATTTTTATAACTTTATATTCTATAGTTGTACTTTGATACTAACCTCATCAATTCAGAACTACTATGAAAATTATTATACAAAACATTTTTCTGAAAAAATTAAAATAAGCTTTATTACTTTTTTTATAGCAATTCTTTCACAACTTATACTTCATCTGTATTATGAATTACCTTTAGAACTCTCCTTAGTAATATTATGGACAATTATACCTCTGACAATCCTCCTATTAAGGTTTGCAATTAAGAAATACTGCAAAAACTTAAATAATATTATAATAAATATTATTGGTACATGTTACCAATTTAATGATCATGAGATATTAATGCTTACTAATAAGGGTTACATACTGTTTTTTTATAATTCCTTTCAAGATTTTGAAAAAAATAATAGATATAAAAAAGATAGCGAAATGATAAATGTTGTTAATTATCATAATAATAGATTAGAGGAGTTAAAAGATTATGAAACCATTCTAATTTCCAGTAACTGTTTTCCTGTCGATAAGTTTATGGAATTATATCTGAGAAAAATATTTATAGATTATAGGAATATAATTAATCATACAGATACTTATAGCAAATCTAAATTTATCTTAAAAAGATTAGTTGACTATTTTGCTGTTATTTTTTTTATTCCTATACTGGTTTTATTTTGTATACTAATATTTACAATCAAGATGATAAATAACATTAATGATTCTATGTTTTTTTTACAAAAAAGATATGGACTAAATAAAAGAATATTTAATGTTTATAAAATAAGAACTATGTATGAGAATTCAAAGAATCAAGGT
>Ga0255773_10001675_pt1 | contig 21817 bp, 19 predicted proteins | sample 011ome_17_FD_179971 | JGI IMG/M metagenome (GOLD analysis project Ga0255773, IMG submission 179971) | Coastal salt marsh microbial communities from the Groves Creek Marsh, Skidaway Island, Georgia - 011502XT metaG (version 2) | ecosystem: Environmental > Aquatic > Marine > Intertidal zone >...
GTCATCCGAGATAATCTCGATTGTGCCGGAAGCAGGTACAATAGCGGGGTCGATTGCGCATCCTACGGGATTGTATTCGCAGCCGAAGATTGCATCGTAAAGAGCGTCGATTGTGTTGAAGTCAAAAGTCATTTTAGTTTTCCTTAGAAAGTGTTGTTTACTTGTTATGTCTCCCATTATACATACTTATCGGAATTTGTCAATAGGTGTGTGCAGTTATTCTAGGATTATTTTAGAAATATATTTTTTGCAGAAATGTTAATTTTTGGTATTGACAAGAGCGCCGGATGGGGTGGGGTTTTATCTTGTCTGCCACTTTGTCATTGCCCTGTCATTTTGGCAGGGGTGGTTCAAACACAATCACCAAAATATATGTAAATGTATCAGCTAATCTATCCCTATTGACGCTTCTCGGTCCTAACCGCTCTGCATAGCACACATTTGAATTTAGTTTTCGTCATCATCAGAAACACCTTCGTCCCGCAGTTCTTGCACACTTGATCGTCTGTAACATATCTCGAAACAAACTTGTCTTTTTTCTTGGTCACTCATATTCCTCCAGTTAGATATTTCGTTAACTGTTCTGTAACAGCCCGTACAATGCCCCTCTTTGACTCTACAACGCTTCGTACACGGTGATTTGATCATTTATATGTATCCTTAATTTCACGGTATGTATACACCCCTAGCTTTTATCCTACCAAGCAAGTCTAAGCTGCCCGGCAGGATATGAGAAACTAGTTAGAGAGCCACCAACAAGACGCTTGCTTGGATTTAATCCTTTGAGTGAGAGCTAACAACTCACAAGTTTGCTATTTTTTTACAAACTTTTCTGTTACCAGAATCGCCGTCTTCCAAATGTGGTAGGTACGGGTAATACCTACTTCCAACTCCTAACAATCTTATCAAATTTTTTATCTGCATCGCTAACGCTCGTGAGAGTTTGTTGCTGATGCGTCCAAGCGCCACGGACAGGACAAATTTTTTACGTGACTGCGTTATAAAAAACTATCAATTCTTAGAATCCCGACATTAACTGTCACTATATAGTACTCTGACGGGCTTTTATTGTCTAATTAATCTATAATAAATACAAAAATTAGAAATTTTTGCGTTACAAGTGTATAATATAGTAGGTAAAACATACTACAAGGTGCAAAAATGAATAAAAAAATAAAAAAAGTGGGATCTGAAATATCCTGCAAGGCAACAGCCGCCCTAAATTCGCAGATCGTGGAAGAACTGCAAGATGAAGACGGGGATTTGGAGCAATTACTGGAAAAATCGAGGAACTCTCATGGTTGTAGGAAAAATTCGTGCAAGTGCAGCAATAACAACGGCGCGCAGTGATACATTACTGTTATCTGACTGCCCAGACTGCACTCTGTACAAGAATATAGATAAAGATAGCGATCTTAAAAACTTATACGAACCTGAAAAAAATATATTCTATAAAATCGCCGTCACTAAGAATGAGATCAAAAACTCATACGAAGAATTTGGCATTGCTGAACTCATAAAAGAAAACGATCAAATCTTACTAAAAAGATTGCAATGTTTTCATTACGTGGTAGATGGGCATCTTACAACGGCGAGATCCATCCCTGAGATCATTTGTCCAGACGATCACAAAATAATTATATCTAGCTACTTACCAGAAGATTACCGGCATTTATTTACACTTGATCATAGTGTTATATGCTCAGAGGATGCCTTCTCTGCTAACCCAGTACAATTACAAGAGAACACATTACTAGGTAGACTAGATAATCGCTTACAATCCATAGATCAAAATGAATTATGGTCTATTCTCTTAAATAATACCAAAAAGCCCGTTAAAGGTAGCATCCGTTATAACAATAAAGACGAGTGCTTCGAGGGCTTTAATGGGAAAGTATGGCGCGCGTTAATGTGGGGTGAAAAATGAACATTCCTTCTAATATGATAGAAGAAGAAGTTTTATCTATAATAAAAAAAGTAGTCGATAAGACAGCTGCTAAATATACATTTTACGGATATACAATTGATGATATAAAACAAGAATCTTACATAATATGTATTGAAGCCCTTGAAAGATATGATAGTGTACGCCCGTTAGAAAACTTCCTCAGTGTGAATCTATCTAACAGACTAAAGAATTTCGTAAGAGACAATTACTTTCTATCAAGTACCGACCCGGATCGTGTAAAGGTTATACAGCCAGCACAACTTGATTATGAAGAAAAACTTGTGGATGAACATGAGAAATACTCTGTAAACGATGAAGAGGTAGATAATAGTTATTTATTAAGTAATATTGACAGGCTCTTACCAGCTTCCATGCGTCTTGACTACCTGAAGATACTAGATAATGTATATGTCAACAAAACTAGGAAAGAAGAAGTCAACTATAAGATATTAGAAATAATGCAGGAGATCGGCTATGAAGAAGGGTAGAATCTCCAAAGAAGAAGAAGCAATCATTGAGCAGAGCATAGGAACGCTTTCGTATGAGCAGATTGCGGAGAAGCTCGACAGAGATCCTGAGAGCGTCCAGAATTTCATCAAGCGTAAGTTTAAGGTTGGTGCTACAAACGAAGAGCAGGCGGCCTTTGAGCTTGATCAGAGACCCTACTGGATAGAAGTCAAGCAGCAGTTTACAGAAGATGAGCTTAAACTCTTTAGATATCACTGGGCTAGAATCATCTCACAGTTCCGTGACGATGTTATACCAACAGAAGAGCTACAGGTCGTTGACTTAATTAAGTTAGAGCTTCTCATGAACCGATCACTCAAGCAAAACAAAGATAACATTGAGCAGATATCTGCTTTAGAGCGCCTCGTGCAAGCGGAGAGGGCGCGCGATTCAGATCAGCAGGATGTAGACATGGTGTTCAATATGGAGCGTCAGGTGGCCTCTCTGAAGGCTTCACAGGAATCACTCAATAAGGACTATAGGGAACTACAGACAAAAAAGAACTCTATGCTTAAAGAAATGAAAGCAACCAGAGAGCAAAGAGTCAAAAGACTAGAGGATAGCAGGCAAAGTCTTACTGGCTGGATTGCTTACTTGATGAGCAACCCAGATATTACTCGGCAGTATGGTATCGAGATGGAAAAGATGAGACTTGCTATGCGTAAAGAGAGAGATAGATTATCAGGATTCCATAAATACACAGATGGTCAAGTGGATCAGCCATTCTTAAACTCGGATACAATCAAGGACTAAAATGAAGACAGCTATAATTTACGGCGTTACAGGACAGGACGGAAGTCATTTAGCGGACCTACTGCTAGAGAAAGAGTATAAGGTCTATGGTGTCTCAAGAAGGGTTAGTACAGACAACACGATACGTATAAAACATCTTGAAAATAACAATAGATTTAAATTGCTTGAAGGTGATATTACGGATCAATCTAGCGTTTTAAATACTTTAAATTACCACGGACATGTAGATGAAGTCTATAACCTTGCCGCGCAGTCCCATGTTGCCGTTTCATTCAAGCAACCGGGATTAACTTGGGATATAACAGGTAAAGGGTGTCTAAATATTTTACAAGGTCTTATAGATCTAAAGATGATAAATACAAGATTTTATCAAGCAAGTAGTAGTGAGATGTTTGGTAGCAACTATGACATAGAGGTTGGTATGACATCTGAAAGCAAATACCAGAACGAAGACACTAAATTCTTACCTCAAAGCCCATATGCTATTGCTAAATGTGCCGCTCACTACATGACTAGATTATATAGAGAGGGTTATGGTCTACATGCAAGTGCCGGTATTCTATTTAATCATGAGGGACCGCGAAGAGGAGAAAAATTCGTAACAAGAAAGATTACTAAATGGATTGGGGAATTTGTAAAAAGCGGTAAAAGAGCAGACTTTCCTAAATTACGCTTAGGTAATCTAGACGCATTTAGAGACTGGGGATACGCTGGAGACTATTGTGAAGCGATGTGGATGATGCTACAGCAAGACTGTCCCGACGATTATGTGATCTGCACAGGACAGACACATACAATTAGAGAATTTTTAGATGTTGCATTTAAAGAGATTGGTATTAATAATTGGTCTGACTATGTAGTTCAAGATCCAGAGTTTTACAGGCCAGCAGAAGTTGACTACTTACGAGGAGATTGCAGCAAAGCTAATAAAAAACTAGGATGGACACCAAAACATTCATTCAAGGATTTGGTTAAAATGATGGTACTACATGATACAAAATGAAAATATATAAAGTACACATGATGTTAACATTGGTTATGCCAAGACTAAAGGAATATACGCTAGAAGACTACAATAGCAATAATCCTATCGTATTTGTTGAGGCGGAAGACCCAGACGATGCTTGTTATATAGCGTCTCACAAACTCGTGTCTAAAATACTAAAAAAAGACCACTCCATTGAAACATTAAATTTTGCCAAAGAAATAATGCGGGACGTTAGGATTATAAAGATAGAAGTACCATCATGAAAAGAGATTTTGACGATCCGATATATAAAAAGTGGAGAGTGGACGTATATAAGCGAGATAAGTTTACGTGTCAGATGCCGGGGTGTAAGCGTAACAAAAATTTAAACGCTCACCATATACAAAAATGGGCTAGCGCATCCATGTTGAGGTATGATGTTGATAATGGCATAACATTATGCAGATCGTGTCACGGGAGGGTTACGGGACATGAGCAGCATTATCAAAGATTATTTCAAGATATAGTGAGAAAAAATAATGGATAAATATAAAACCGCGCCTAGCTATACAGTAGTAAGAGATACTAGAGAGCAGCAGGGATATTTCTTTAAGAAATTCAATACGTGTAACGGAACAATACAAAGAAAACTAGACACTGGCGACTATTCTATACTTGGAATGGAAGATAAAGTCTGTATAGAAAGGAAGGCAAGTGTATCGGAGATTGCCCTTAATTTAGGAAAAGGTAAATACGCATTTTACAATGAAGTAGAAAGAATGAGAGACTATGAACATAAATTCATAGTTTGTGAATTTTCTATGGAAGACGTTATGAAGTTCCCGGAAGGTGCTAATATACCAAAAGAGTTGAAGGGGAAAGTAAAGATAACTGGCAAATATATCCTACGATGTCTAATGGAGTTCGCCGTATTCAACGGTGTCCATGTAATATTCGCTGGTTCGGAGCGTGGCGCATTTGATTTAATTAGTAGTTTGTTAAAAAGAATCAATGAAAAATATACTATAGGGCGGAAATCATGACCATTAACAGAGATGTTATATCTGAGATTCATTCATATGGAATTGATGTAAAGAATAGGGAGATATACATAAATGAATTTGACGACTCAGGAGAAAGCGCTGGTGTAGAACACCGAATGTTGCAAAACTTTTATAAAAATATAAACTTTCTAAAAAATATAAGCAAAGAACCTATAACGATCTATCTACAAACAGTAGGTGGCTGTTGGTATGCTGGTATGGGTATTTATGACGCCATCAATAACTGTAAATGTAAAACAACGATGATAGGATACTCACAGCTATGCTCTATGGGTTCTATCATAATCCAGTCGGCAAATAAGAGACTGCTAACCCCTAATTCCGTATTCATGTGCCATTACGGTTCTAGCGACTTAACGGGAGACTATCTTAGCGCGCAAAACTATTCAATAGTAGATAAGAAAAACGCAGAAACTATGGTTTCTATATACGCAGAGAAGTGTCATAAACACGGCAATTATTTTAAAGAAAGAGAATACAACCTATCTAAAACAAAGTCATTCATAAAAAGGAAGATGAAAGACGGAGACTGGTATATGAGCGCCGAAGAAGCAGTATACTATGGATTCGTAGACGGGATATATAAATGAATAGAAAATTAAAACAAATAGATGAAGCGTGGTTAAAGTTAGATGTAGACGATAAAGATCTATTTAACCCAATGTCAATTTTAAATAGTGCCGAAGATGACTATCACTTAAAGCTATCTTGGTTGATGACCAGACCGGAATATTTTTCCTTTCTATGTAAGCATATATTTAATATACAAATATTGCCATCACAGGCTCTTATTCTGCATGAACTATGGAACAGAAAGTTTCCAATGCTTATAGCTAGTCGTGGTTTCGGTAAGTCTTTCATACTATCTTTGTATTCTATGTTAAGGGCGCTTCTGCTTCCAAATAGAAAAGTAGTCGTTGTAGGCGCTGCGTTTAGGCAGTCTAAAGTCCTCTTTGAATATATGGAGACAATATGGAACAATTCGCCCATATTAAGAGATATATGTGATGCGAATAGTGGACCCCGCAGGGACGTAGACCGCTGCGTTATGCGTATCAACGATTCTCGCGTCACCTGTCTTCCTCTCGGTGACGGACAGAAAATTAGAGGTCAACGCGCTAATGATATTATCAGTGACGAATTTGCCAGTATCCCTCGCGATATTTTTGAAACTGTTGTTGCTGGTTTTGCGGCTGTGTCGTCTGACCCTATTGAAAATGTTAAACGGTTAGCGTCAGAGAAAAAAGCACAAGAGTTAGGCGTAAAACTAAATAGAGGTGATGATCAAAAATTAGAGAACAAAGACAACCAAATTATATTAAGTGGTACGGCGTATTATGACTTTAATCATTTTGCTACATATTGGAAGAGATGGAAGTCTATAATTAAAAGTCAGGGAGAGCCAGCAAAACTGAGAGATATTTTTGGCGGCGAAGACGCTCCAGAAAACTTTGACTGGACGGAATATTCTATTATGAGGATTCCATATGAACTTTTACCAGAGGGCTTTATGGACGCCGCACAGGTTGCTAGATCGAAAGCGACTGTTCATGCTGGTATCTATCAGATGGAGTTTGGAGCAGTGTTCACGCGCGACTCAGAGGGGTTTTTCAAGAGATCTCTTATAGAATCTTGCGTAGCAAACGATAAAGAGCCAATAAAAAATTCTAAAGGTGAAGATATAATTTTTGAAGCTAAGTTAATGGGCGACCCTAATAAAAAATATATTTTTGGTGTTGACCCGGCTTCTGAGGTTGATAATTTTAGCATAATTGTATTAGAAGTAAATGAAGACCACAGAAGGATTGCTCACTGTTGGACAACAAATAGATCAGAACATAAAGAAAAAGTCAAAAGAGGTTATTCAACAGAAACAGATTTTTATGCATACTGTGCTAGAAAAATTAGAGATTTAATGAAATTGTTCCCCTGTATACATATAGCTATGGATGCTCAAGGTGGTGGCATTGCTGTTATGGAATCTTTACACGATAAAGATAAACTACAGCCCGGAGAAATTGAAATATGGCCTGTAATAGATGAGGATAAACCTAAAGACACAGACGATCAGCGCGGTCTACATATTCTAGAAATGTGCCAATTTGCTAAATACGATTGGCTCGCAGAGGCGAATCACGGACTAAGGAAAGACTTAGAGGACAAGGTTATTCTATTCCCTATGTTCGACTCTGTTACTTTGGGTATGTCTAATGTAGAAGATGGAATGAAGGGTAGAATGTATGACACATTGGAAGAGTGTGTTATGGATATAGAAGAACTCAAAGATGAATTATCTATGATTCAGATGACCCAAACTGCAAATGGTAGAGATAGATGGGACACTCCAGAAGTTGTTGTTGCGGCTGGAAAGAAGAGCAAAATGAGAAAGGATAGGTATTCGTCTCTTATTATGGCGAATATGGCAGCAAGAACGCTTGCAAGGATGCTTACGCCAGAAGAATACACTTTCTTTGGCGGGTTTGCGTCAACAATGCCAAAAGACTCTAAAGAAAAAAATAATGAAAAAATGTTTACAGGGCCAAATTGGTTCACTGAAAATATGAAGGATATTTATTAATCTGTGTATAATATGATACCAATCTAATTGAATCCAATTACATATAAGGGTCTAAAATGCACAAAGATAAATCTCTCATTACTTGGAACGATTCTGACGCTTCAAGTAGAGCTACTGCCTTCCAACAATTCTCAGAGGCTGGCGAAAGCTATGCCGGTGTCTCGAAGGCGAATCACTACAGAGATTTCAAGGACATCGAACCAAACAGAAGTGTTCGTCCCGGCTTCAGAACATCTGACTACTATGCTTTTCGCCCGGAAGAGCGTGTTCCGCATAGACAAAAGCGCGCGATTAAGATGTGCATGGATGCGTATGAAAAAGTTGGTATAATCAGAAACGTTATTGACTTAATGGGCGATTTCGGTTGTCAGGGTATTAACATTGTTCACGAGAATAAGAGCGTGGAAAAATTCTACCGACAGTGGTTTAAAAAGGTTAACGGAAAGGAGAGGTCTGAGAGATTTCTCAACCTGTTGTACAGAGCTGGTCAAGTTCCTGTGTATCGCAGTTATGCTAACATAACTCCAGAGGTAACTAAATATATTAAGTCTATGGCACAAGATATCGTCGTAGAAGTTCCTCAATTTGAGAAGAATCAAATTCCTTGGAGGTATAATTTCTTTAATCCAATCTCTCTTGAGATAAAAGATAGTAATATTAACTTATTTTTAGGCACTAGAAAGTTTGAGCTATCTCCTACAAGTTTCTTGGATAACTTCAAAGATGGCGCTATTCCGGCACACCTTCTAGACACTCTTCCTCCAGAGGTTAAGAAAAGAATTAAAGATGGTGACAAGAAAATAGAACTTGATCCAGAAAGATTGTCCATGTTCTACTACAAAAAGGATGATTGGTCTAACTGGGCAAACCCTTTAATTTATGCTATTCTTGACGATGTAATCATGCTTGAGAAAATGAGACTTGCCGACCTATCTGCTCTAGACGGCGCTATTTCTAATATTAGATTGTGGACTCTTGGTAATTTAGACCATAAAATTCTACCAAATAAAGCAGCGATTAATAAACTTAGAGATATATTGTCTAGCAATGTTGGTGGCGGCACTATGGAGTTAGTTTGGGGTCCAGAACTATCTTATACTGAATCAAATAGTCAGGTTTATAAATTTTTAGGTTCTGAAAAATATAACTCTGTCCTTAGTAGTATATATGCAGGTCTTGGAGTTCCTCCGACCCTAACAGGGCAATCTGGAAATGGTGGGGGTTTTACAAATAACTTCATCTCATTAAAAACACTTGTAGAAAGATTACAGTACGGTAGAGACCAGTTAACCGCCTTCTGGGAGAAAGAGTGTGAGATTGTCAGGAAGGCAATGGGTTTTAGGAAGTCGCCTTATATCATGTACGATCAGATGAGCCTATCTGACGAGGCATCTGAAAAGAATCTACTAATCCAGTTGGCAGACAGAGATATAATTTCCCATGAAACAATCCTTGAGAGATTTAAAGAGGTTCCTTCTGTTGAAAAAATGAGACTAAAGAGAGAAGATAAAGATAGAAGCAAAGAGAATATACCGGAGAAGGCAAGTCCTTTCCATAACCCAAACAAGCAGTTTGAGATGGAAAAAATGGAAAAGCAGGGGGAGATCAATGAAAAGGTTGCTCAAAATAAAGAAAAACAAAAGCCCGTCAATCCTAATGGTAGACCTGTAAACAAAATAGACCAAGGACCGAGAAAACAGAGGACTGAGACTCCTAAATCTAAACCCGGAGTAGCAGAGCTAATCACTTGGGCGAATGAGTCATTTGATAAAATTTCTGATGCTACCACTAGCGCTTATCTGGCAGTTGCCGAAAAAAAGAACATGAGAGGTTTAAGCAAGGTTCAGTGCGCAGAACTAGAAGAACTCAAACTTCACGTCTTATCTAATATCGAGCCAATGTCTGAAGTTACTAACGAGAAAATAAGAGACATTGTTGGTTCGACCAAAAAGATGCCTAAATCATTCTCAAAAATGCTAAAAGACTCTAATATTGACCTTATGAATTTAACTACTGAAAATTTCAGAAGACATGCTATTTCCTGCTACATAGAGTGTGTTTTGGGTTGTTAATTCGGTTTTTTATAAAAAAAATATTTTTTTGTGTATATTTAATGTAGAGGTGATACATGAGCATAAAAATATATCAAAACGAGATAAATGACGGCATTGGCGAACTCATTAAGAGTACCGCTAGTGTTGCGTATTGCTCCGAAGCAACGGTTCAGAAGGATATTCCTGAAGAAGTAGTCCTGAAGGCAATCGCTGAAAATAAAGACCAAATAGACCTATATTACTTAGAGTCTGTTTTAGTTTCTTGTGGATGGAATAAGAACGATGACGTATTTATGCCAGAGTCAACTTGGGCAGCAAGAAATACGCCAGAAGATAAACAATTTAATTTCATGCACGATGAAAATGACATTATTGGGCATATTACCGGTAGTTACGTTCTAACGAAAGATGGTAAAGCGGTATCCAACGATTCAGATATGCCTGAAGATTTTGATATCATCACTCAAGCTGTTCTTTATAATAGCTGGACTGGTGAAGAAAATCGCGAAAGGATGGAAAAAATAATCTCTGAGATAGAGGAAGGTAAATGGTACGTTTCTATGGAATGTCTATTTGCTGGATTCGACTATGCATTGTCTAATGACGATGGTGTGAAAAAGGTTTTGGCGAGAGGTGAAGAGTCTTCATTTTTAACTAAACACCTTAGAGCATACGGTGGCACTGGAGAATATCAAGGATATAAAATCGGTAGGGCATTAAAAAATATTTCATTTTCTGGAAAAGGTTTGGTTTCCAAACCTGCTAACCCAAGAAGTGTTATTTTAAAAAGTGTAGCATTTAATTTAGATGACGACTCTAATTTCGATATAGGAGAATTTAATATGTCAGATAACTTGCTAGAAAAGCAGTTGGAAGAAGTTCGCGCTGAACTTGTTACTGCTAAGTCTGAAAATGAGGCCATTAAAGCGAAAATCGAAGAAGCAAAAGATAAAGAGTTTGCTTCTAAGGTTGAGGCTTTTGAAGGTCAAATTCAAGAAAAAGATTCAAGCATTGCTGAACTCGAAGAAAGCATCAAAAGCACCCAAGCTCGCGTTGCAGAACTTGAGGACGCTTTAGCTAAATCTAACGAAGAATTAGCATCTGCTAAAGAACACGTAGAAGAAATGAAGAAAAAAGAGAAGATGGAAAAGCGTAAAGCTGCTCTCGTAGAAGCAGGTTTCGACGTGAATGATGTCGATGCTGCGCTCGCCGCTTTCGACGATCTTGCTGACGAAGCATTTGACTCTGTTGTTGCTATGTATGGTAAAAACAAAGAAAAGGCAAAAAAGGAAGCGGAAGCCGGTATGCCTCCCGCACTCAAGGAAGCGATTGAAAAGAAGAAAGAAAAAGATGCTAAAGCAGAAGAAGTAGAAGAAACTGAAGCTGAAGCAACTCCAGAACTTCTTGAAAATGTAGAAACTTCTGAAGCAACTCTTGTAGATGCAACTCCAGATGTTGACGAAGTAGAGTCAACCAGAGCAAGCATCTCAGATTGGCTTTCCAATAACGTACTCTCAACTAAGTAATTTTAATAGGAGATTAAACTATGGCTCTTAAAGCAGATAGATACGAAGAATCAACAGACATTAGCTTCTTCTATAACGCAGGCACCGCAACTCGCGGTGGAGTCGTTTTGTTGAACGCCGCTAATGCTTCTGGTGCAGCAATGGACCAAGGTGCTAACTTGGTAGAATATGCCGCAGCTACAACTGGTACTGTTCCTGTCGGAATCCTTCTTAACGACGTTGTTAATAAGGATCTTACTAGAACTCATCTCAATCAATACAAAGATGAAGTACAAAAAGGCGGTAAAGTTACTGTCTTGACTCGTGGTTGGGTTGTAACTAACAACATTGACGCTGTTAGTATTGTTCCGGGTGAAGTTGCTTACGCATCTGCAACCTCTGGAAACCTAACAAACGTTTCAACCTCAGGTCAAGCTGTCGGACGTTTCATGTCAGCTCAAGATGCTGATGGTTACGTTAAAGTTTACGTCAATCTTCCAAGCCTTGGTTAATAAATAAATAGGAGATATAATAATGTCATATACAGAAAGACCTAGCGAAGAGTTTATTTCAGTACTTCGCAAATGCGGTGACTCCGATATGGAAGTCGCGCTCGCAGCTCAAAGAGAATTTGCTAAGGCATTGGAACTTCCTCTTCGTAAGGGCGTTTTGATCGGCAACATTCTTGGTAATATTTTTGAAACCATCAATGTAGAACCGGGTGGAAGCACCGAATATCCTTTGGATCTTCTTGCTCCGGGACTTGAGGGTGAGCATGTTGCTTACACCAATCCGGGTCACGGTCGCGTTCCTGAGCGTGCGGTCGAGAGCGATTACGTCATGATTCCAACCTATTCAATCGCTAGCTCGATTGATTTCTTGCTTCGCTATGCTCGCGAAGCTCGTTGGGACATTACCGCTCGCGCTATGCAAGTTTTGGAAGCTGGCTTCGTCAAGAAAATGAATGACGACGGATGGCACACCCTTCTTGCTGCTGGTGTTGACCGTAACATCTTGGTTTACGACGGTGACGCAACTGCTGGTATGTTCTCTAAGAGACTTGTCAGCTTGATGCAAACTGTTATGCGTCGTAATGCCGGTGGTAATACCGGTAGTGGTGATCGTGGTCGTTTGACCGACCTTTACGTTTCGCCAGAAGCGCTTGAAGACGTTCGCAACTGGGGATTTGATCAAATTTCTGACGCTGTTAGAACTCAGATTTACAATGCCGGTGGAGATGGCGCTCCTATCACCAACATCTTTGGTGTAAATCTTCGCGATCTTGATGAGCTTGGCGAAGGCCAAGAATACCAAGCGTTCTTCGAGGATGGTCTTGGCGGGTCTGTTCAATCTAGCGATTCCGAGTTAGTTATTGGTCTTGACCAAGGTGCTAATGACAGCTTCGTAATGCCAATGAAGCAACAAGTTTCTATCCACGAAGATCCAACTCTTCACCGTCAACAGAGAGTTGGCTGGTACGGATTTGCTGAACTTGGATTCGGCGTTCTCGATAACCGCAGAATTATCCTCGGTAGCTTCTAGTTTATACATCTATCATATAGATTGTCTTGAAAGGTGGTTCAAATTGGACCGCCTTTCTTTTTGTATACACTTACATAAAATGTGTATAATAGGATGTATAATTGCATCTAGGGACTTTTTTAGGAGTTATGAAATGGCACATATGTCAGATTATCTAGAATCTGGATTACTTCACCATGTGTTTAGGGGTGAGTCTTTTCCGAAACCAACTGGTATGGCGATAGCGCTGACAAGTGGTGTACCCGTAGAATCTGGTAATGCTAAGAACTTTACGACGGGCGGTTGGCTACAGGAGCTTCCCAGTGGAGATCCGTCGCTTGGAGACACTGGCTACAGAAGAGTCAGCATGGGAGCGCCTCAAGACAGTGGTAATTCGCAGTGGAAATTTTATGTAGAAGATTTTGAGGCAGGTAGTGGTGTTATTAAAAACTGCAATCCAATTTATTTTGGCACAGCATTAACAGAGTGGGGATGGGTTTCTGGTATCGCGATCTGCGACGACTGGCAGTGGGGTTCTGGAGCGCTTATTATGCAAGCAGCACTAGACAATCCAAGATATGTTTACAAAGGAGATTCTTTAAAGTTTGACGCTGAAAAACTAAGAATTCAATTTAAGTAAGGTGTAAAACATGACAGCGCTATCTAGGTTAGAGTTCAATTCTTTTATAGTAACAACTTTACCTGACAATTCCTCAAGAGAAATTTCAGCAAGTGATTTAAGGCAGAGCTTTTTTAACCTTGCTGACTCAATAGCAAACTTTAACAAGAATATTAACTTAAACTCTAAGAATATTGGGGAGTTAAGTTCTTCTACCGTTTATGCTGGAACCAGCACATTTTCCCGCAAAGGTGTAAATGGCTTCAGTACATCTGAAAATACGGCTATTGGCTACTCTTCTTTGGAGCTTAGTTATACAACAAAGGGTAATACCGCTCTAGGTGCGCACACCCTCTCTTGCTTGTCTCTAGGTAATGATAACGCTGCCCTTGGTGTTAACGCTCTTGGTGGATTAACCACAGGTTCTGGAAATGTCGGTTTAGGCAATTATACACTCCTAAAAAATAAAACTGGCAATTTCAATATCGCAATTGGCTATGGCGCTGGGTATTTGTCTGGAAGAAATGAAGATTTCAAATTTTATGTTGGTTCTTATCCAGACGCCAGTGGTGATTGTGACACTACATTAGATTCTATAAATAAGTCGCCCTTATTATACGGAGATTTAAAAACTCTGCAATTGGCAATAGGAGCGTCTGGGTTTAGGGGTGATGAAAAATTATCTGTTTCTGGAAATATACTACCATACGAATCTGGGGTCGGATTTAGCTTAGGTTCTGGTGAATACAGATGGGATATATATGCCCAAGATCTATATATTAGTGGCAACATAACATCCAGTCAAGAATTCTATAATATATATTTTTCAGACGGAGCAACCGCTTCAGATTTAATTAGTAACGGCGAAACGGTATTTATAAGCGGTGTTAGCGGTATTGGTTCATCTTATGACGCTTCTTCTAATTTAATAAGCATATCTGCACACCCCATATCTGGATATTTAAACCAAGAGATAAATTTACTATCCGGTTTAGCTCCGGCTTTTGGTGGTACTGGTGGGCTTATTTGGAACGTTAGCGGCTGGGCAAAACAATACGCTGATGGCGTTGGGATTAGCGCTGGAGCTTATACTCACTGGAATATTAGAGATGAGTCTGATGTTGGTGAAAATATTACTGACCCGTCAACAGCAAATAATACTGTACGATTTCATGGTGCAACTGGTATTCAAACGTCATATGACGCTGCCCTAAACAGGATGTATATAAATGCCTCACCTTTATCGGGTGTTCTCAAAAGCTTTATTAATACAACGAGTGGAAATCTATTCGACACAATAAACGCAAGCGGCGCAAGCGTTAGTGGCTGGGCTTCCAAGACAATAGCTAACACTGGCTCATTACTAAACGGTAGAATATTAAATACCGGAACAGCTCTTATAAATAAAATAGATGCAAGCGGAAGCGCTATAAGCGGTTGGGCAGATTATAACATATTTAATGAAAATGGTTATCTTGGCCTCGTTAGCGGATGGGCGACAAACACTTTTGCAATATCCACGCCGGGTGGTTCATACACACACTGGGTAATATCAGACGAAGATAGCAATAGCTCTAATATTATACAGGGGTATGGCGACGTTGTATTCGGTGGTGTTAGTGGAATAAAAACAAATTGGGACGGCACTAATTTAAATATTAGCGCACAACCCATTTCTGGTTGGGCTGAATACGAAATCAACGAAATAACCAAGACAAACGGTGTAATAGATCAAAAACTCGCCCCGTATACACTTACTAGCGTGCTTAATGCATTATCCAATAGTATTTATGGTGGGGGTTCTATATCTGCCGCTCAAAGTCTCAGTGGTATATTAAATCAAACTACAATTAATTCGGGTAATCAAGTTTTATCCGTTATGAATTCTAGCGGAAACGCTATTAGTGGATTTGCAGACTACAATATATTTAATCCCGATGGTTACGTTGGTCTCGTTAGTGGTTACAACGTGTCGTACACTGATAGTGAGATTTCTAAATTAGTTTTAGAAATTGATTCAGATGCATATTTACACTGGAAATTAAAAGACTCTCTTGGTAATGGTGTAAATGTTGCAGGTCAAAACATAGTAACATTTAATGGTAATAAGGGTATTAGCACTTCTTATTCAACCGCTGGCATCAATCACGGAATAACCATATCAGCAGAGGGGATTTCTGGCTGGGCTAGACACACAATTGCATCTTCCGGCGCTTCTGTTAGCGGCTGGGCGCAGAAAACAATAAATGCTAGCGGTCAACGATTAGTTAATCTTTATTCTGCAAAAGTAGATGCTAGTGGAGCCGCGATAAGCGGTTGGGCAAATTATAACATTTTTGATCCAAACGGCTACGTTGGACTTGTTAGCGGTTGGGCAACTGAAACATTCAATGTAGCAACTCCGGGTGGCTCATATACCCATTGGACCATATCTGATGGAGTCAACACCGACAACATCCTACAGGGTGATCCAGATGTTATATTCGGCGGTATTAGTGGCATTAAGACTAACTATAGGAGCGATACCGGAACGCTAGAAATATCTGCTCATCCGTTGTCTGGATGGGTCAAGGGATATGTTAACGGAGACTTTTACGACTCTGTAAAAGCCAACTCTGAGTTAAACGGTGAGCTTGACAGGGTAGAATTATATGCCAGTGGATTGGCAGTTAGCGGCTATGCTAGAGAGACAATTTGGAATTCTGGAAATAAAGCTTACCAAGATGCTTTATATCAAACCAATCTCATCTCTGGTTGGCAGCCCGGATATCTGGTTTATAATGTTAGCGGATACCTTCAAGACGCACTATCAACTAGCGCTGGTAGCGGCTTAGTAAAACTTAATAATGGCGAGTTTAACACCGCAGGCACCGGCAACTTTGATAATATTATATTAAATAAATTCAATAGTTCTAGTGGTCAGATAGTTGCCAATAGTGGGTCATATCACGACATTGTAAACACTAGTGGGTATCTAGTACTTCCTACTTACGAGGAATTTGAAGATCTAAAAACTTTAAGTAGAATTAGCGCTAATGCTGGAAATGGCGTTGCGGCATTTGCTGGTGGTCATCTTAGAGTTTCTGACGGCTCTAGCTGGAGTAGACCTCCGGTTGTCGAGGGCTTCATGTTTGAAGATTTAGACGCTCCTTCTGACTACAGCACCCCTACGAGCGGTAGGATTGTCACCAGAAATGAAAATTTCCAAGCGTCAGACATTTATTACGTAACAAATAGAGATCATACTTTTGCTGCGAGTGGTGGCTACTTCCTAATGGCGATGCTCGTTAATAATGAATATAGGCCGGTATGGAGTACATGTTCTGGGTGTAATTCTTAGGGGGTTAAAATGGGCAGAGCTAATTGTTGTAATATATGCACACCCCCTCCAGAGTCTTGTGTTCTTGGTGCTTGCTGTCATGATTCTGATGGCGATAACATAGAAATTACCTGTGAGGAAAATGTAACAGAATCTTACTGTTTAGTCAAACCTAACTCGGTATTTAATGCGCATGGGATTTGCGGAGAGAAGATTGCCTGCGATGGTTATTATGTTCCTAAAATCAGCCGTTTAGGAGCGAATTCTTTTATCGTTATCAAGTCGGATGGTTCTGTTGCAACTTGGTTGACACATAGCCAAACTCACATTAATTACATCGACAAAAGCTTAATGGTATCTAGTCAAAACGCTCAAAGAATACAGCCAAAGCCTTTTGGTGATAACGGTGCTGTTAAAATATACTCCAATAATGTTAATTTCTGCGCAGTTCAAAAGAAAGACGGATCGTATGTTGCTTGGGGCGCAAGTATCAATTCTCAAACCGCAACATTAATAGAAGCAGATCTTCTAAATTGCAGAAAAATAGTATCTTCATTTTCTCATTTATGTATTTTAAAAGAAGATAAAACTATATCCATGCATTATATTGGGAATACATCTCCTCCATCCCTTCCAATTATACCATCAAATCTTGAAGCCCTACTTGTCCATGTGAAAGATGTATTCTGTCCAGAAATCACGACTAAGAATCAATATGAAAATAAGTTCTGCTTTCAGCTTGAAAATGACGATTGTTATACAATAGGTGTATATGACCACCTCTATGACTGTAATAGAGATGGATCTGTTTCTTCGGTGGATTTAAATCAAATAACAAATCACATCAATACCGCTTCGTATTATAACAATGTATACGACATAAATACCAACGGCTCTGTAACAGCAAGTGATCAACTCGCCCTATCAAACTATATAGGTACATATGGAAGCTTCAGTTCTGCTACAGAAAATGGCGAACAAAGACCCATATCTAATGTGAGCGGTGTTTTTGTCGGCGCTAATAATTTTCATTTTATAAAACACAATGGTTCATTCTACTCAACTCTTAATACAGGAGCGAACCAAGACGAGTTAACAAGTGTAAAAGAGTTAGCGTTTACAGACAAAGCCGTATGCGCTCTAAATCATGATGGAACAGTCGTTGCTTGGGGTTTAACTTCTCATGGTGGCTTAATACCATCAGATCTTAAACAAGAGTTAAATAATCTACCTTCTTGCTACCCTAGAAAGCTTGCATCTACCAATGCTGCGTTTTGTGTCGTGGTCGCCAATCCCGGCTATCCTTATAGCGAAGATTGTCCAAGTCCCACGCAGATATCAACTTCAAACGGACTTTTTACTTGGGGTGAACCACTAGCTGGAGGAAGTACGGAAACTGTATTTACTGGAAATCCATATTCGGACCCATATGTATCTAGTAATGGTAGATATGAATTACCAATATGGAATGTAACACCAGACGTTTCGATTATTGGTGGCAACGATATATTCATACTCAATGGTGAACTTACTTGGGGTATTCGCTACAATATATATTATTATTCTGACCCGTATGGACCAGAAGCATATTATGATTCCCTTTTTCCAATGGGGTCTTTAGTAGATATAAAATTTACAACAGGAATCGCTCAAGGAAGTGCATACTGCCTTCTTACGCAAGACTTCCAAAACGAGGGATATAAAGTAATTTCTGTTGGTGATATTTTCTACGGTGGCTATGGGACAACATCGAGATATGACGCTACAAAAAACACCCCGGTTAGAAGATATCGCGTTGTCGAAGTTGTTTCAAACGAAAATTCTTTCGCCGCGATAACAACCGAAGGTACAATTATTTGTTGGGGTCATGCTAGGAAAATAGACGATCAAGTTCACCAAACCTTTATTGATAGCGAACTAGAAAAAATTGGATACAATGTAAATCTTCATAATAATCTCACGACCATTGGTTACGAAGGATGCTTTTCTGATACAGCGCAGAAAAATTACTGTAAAACAGAAGAACATAAAAGACCAGACTGCAACGTATTTACTGGCGAATGTGATTACGATTTAGGTAATTTTTACCCATTTAACAAGGTTGATAGCTGTGAGGAATGTCATAACATGCCTACTTATTATCAACCAGTGATCACAAGTAATTCATTTATTTTGAATGACTATACACCTGAAGACCCCGCTTGTTTTCGTAAAGCTATTGTGAATAACGTTTATCAGCCCTTTACTTTTGGTGAGACTTATGTTCAAGATGTCACAGAAGATTATTGCGAAAATTATGCTTTTAATGGGATTGGTGGTGTTTTTACCAGAACGCCAGAGGTTGGCATAGAACCTAGTGGTTCTTGCTGCGTGGGCCTGATATGCGAAGAAGGATTTAATGAGTTTGCCCCCAACCCATTTTCCGATAAGTGTAAAGATTTAAAAGTTTGTTACGACGAAATAACAGAAGGTCAGTGTTACGATCAAAGATTCAGACTGGGTAGAGGTAATGACATATGGAATGAATTCAAGATGTATTATCATTTTGAAAAAGACAAGCAGTGTTCACAAAGAATAGGAGAGCAGGGTTGTTAGGATCGGGAAAATTATCAATAGGGATAGCACATCACAATGATTTCGATGGCGCTTATTTTACTATTCAGGATATAAGAAAAGAATTGGTATTTAACGGAAGAAGAGATTTATTAAGCAAGATAGAATTTGTAATCATAGAGAACGATAAAACTTCAAAACATGCGGAAGAATTAAAAGATTTTTGCGCCATAAATCTTTCTCTAGATAAATCTTTAAATTATAATATAGTTTCTGTTAATGGGACCGCATCTGTTAAAGACGAAATAATTAGAAATGCGACTGGCGATTTTGTGTTAGTGCTAGATTGCCATGTACTGCTGTGTCCCACTTTGAATGTTATAGAAAGATTGTTTGATTTTATGGAAAAAAATCCAGATTCAGATGATCTTTACAATGGACCATTGGTTCATGATAATATGCGCGGCCTATCAACGCACTATAAAAATATCTGGAGGGATAGTAATTGGGGTGTTTGGTCAACCGCATTTAAATGCAAATGTTCAAATTGCTATTTCGATATTGATTCAGATTTAGAAAGAGAAGACATAGAAGTAAACTGTATTACATCTGGAAAAAAGATATCCAGTTGTTCAAATTGTGGAGCCGTTTTACCAGTCACGAAAAATGACTTAAATAAAAAATTATCCAGCAAGGAAATTTTACCAGTTGGGTTAAATTCCGAAGAAGCGATGTTCGAGATTTTTGCTCAGGGTACTGGCTGTTTCTTTGTCAGAAGGGAGAGTTGGCTGGGGTACAATAAAAACGCTTTTGGTTTTGGCGGTGAAGAGGGTTATATTCATGAAAAGTACAGAAAAAACGGTCGCAAAACTTATTGTCTACCATTTTTAAAATGGTTGCATAGATTTAACAGAGTGGAAGATGTAAAATATCCGCTAAAACTAGAATACAAACTAAGGAATTACATACTAGAATTCACGGAATTAAATTTAGATTTGTGTCCATTGCACAAACATTTCGTTGAGGACAATGGATTTGATGAAATAGTGTATAATTCTTTTGTGAGAGAAGCTAATTATTTATATAATAGGAAATAAACATGGCACTTATTATAGCAGATAGAGTAAAAGAAACCACGATTACTGAGGGTACTGGAACAATTACCCTTAGTGGTCCTACCTTTGGTGGCTTCCAGTCTTTTTCTAGTGCTGTGGGCGAAGGTAATAACACATATTATTGTATTCAAAACGAGAGTAATTTTGAAATTGGGGTTGGCACGTATTCATCCGGCACCCTTAGCAGAGACACTGTTCTTGAGAGTTCTAACTCTAATGCCAAAATATCAATAGTAGGTGCTGCTGTAGTTTTCTGTGTTATTCCTGCTGACAAACTTTTTTATAAAGACGACCTAGATAATGTATCTTTTTCTGGAAATTTAAATATCTCGGAATTATCCGCTGACTTTATAACTGCTAACAGCGGACTTTTCTTTGATCATATAAAATCTAATTCTTTTATATTTAGCGATGGAACCTTTCAAACAACTGCCGCATTGCCTTATTCAAGCGGTGCGCTTATAGATCAGAACGCTGATGATATTGTTGCCAATAGCGGGTATTTTCAAGATTACATAGACAGTCTAGACCACAGCGCCACAGAGGTTAGTGGATACTTACAGTCTTATGTAGACGCACAAGACGTAGCAATTAGTGGTTGGTCTGATTACTACATAGCTACGGCTAGTGGTAGTCTTCAAAACCAAATAGACCAACTCGACAATAACTTGTTAACTGCGTCTGGGGCTTTGCGTGACGCCATTGTTCAGAACGAAGACGAAATATCAGCTACGTCTGGTTACTTTGAATCTAGAGTAGACTCTGCCGATTCATATGCACTAAATTCTTCTGGTTATTTTGAATCTAGAGTTGACTCGGCTGATTCTGAGATTCTATCTAATTCTGGGTATTTCGAGAATAGAGTTGACTCGGCTGATTCTGAGATTTTAGCAAATTCTGGATACTTCGAGAGCAGAGCTGATTCCGTAGATGATGATGTGTATACCGTCTCAGGACTACTTACTCCTAGCGGTAAAAGCTTTGATTTTACAAGTAATATTCTTACATATAATAATAGCTATGGCGGAAGTTTTACTGCCGATCTTTCCAGCTTGTCAACATTTGACACTAGTGGTGTTAGCTTAGGATATAGCAATGGTATTATTACATATACAAATAATGCTGGCGGAAGTTTTGGTGTAGATATTTCATCTATTAGTGGAGATGTTTATGCCCTAATTGTAAGCGGCGCACCAGAAACACTCGATACTCTCAATGAGATTGCTGCCGCCCTTAATGACGATGAAAATATAGCAAACACCCTAACTAATTTAATAACTACCTCTAGTGGCAATCTCCAGTCTAATATAAATG
>Ga0255773_10001699_pt1 | contig 21664 bp, 22 predicted proteins | sample 011ome_17_FD_179971 | JGI IMG/M metagenome (GOLD analysis project Ga0255773, IMG submission 179971) | Coastal salt marsh microbial communities from the Groves Creek Marsh, Skidaway Island, Georgia - 011502XT metaG (version 2) | ecosystem: Environmental > Aquatic > Marine > Intertidal zone >...
ATTGTGGACTCCTTTTGGTTTTTTGTATAGTGAATAATAATCTTGTTTTTGTGTTAACAAGTTTCTGTATTTTAGTCGCACACTTTGAAATAGTCAAATATAATGAAGTTATGATAAAGATAATAATGAGTTTTTTATACTTAAGTGCCAACGCATACGCCCTAGATTTGCCACAAGTAAATCTATCTGAAACCTTGCAAGAGCAGAAACAAGGCAATGAATTTTTGCAAATTATTTGGAATACTGATGCAGTTGTTGCTGATGTTGAAACTCAGGTTTATCTAAAAGCATTGGGTCATGAACTTAGCACTTATAGCGAAGATCCGAGTAAGCATGTTGATTTTTTAATGCTTAATGATAGTAGTATTAATGCCTTTGCCGGCCCTTATGGTTATATCGGTGTGCATACTGGCATGTTGCTAAGCTCGGAGGCGGAGGCGGAATTAGCAGGTGTTTTATCACATGAGTTGTCGCATATTACTCAAAATCATTTGAGTCGTTTTAGTGAAAAAACCGATAAACAAACCTATATTATGGTGGCAGGAATGCTTGCTGCGGCTTTGGTTGATAACTCAAACGCTTCACAAGCTATTGCCGCTTCAACCGTTGCAGGAACAGCACAGCAAAACATTAATTTCACGCGTGAGCATGAGTGGGAGGCAGATCGAATAGGCACCAATATGCTGAGCAAATCTGGCTTTGATCCAAGCGGTATGGCGCATTTTTTTGAAAAACTCCAAGACGATGTCAATGCGCAAGAATTTTTACGTTCGCATCCGCTTAGCATTAATCGAATATCTGATGCCATGCAGCGCTCTAGTCGGCTAACAGGTGATTATCGAGAGGATTCTTTTGAGTATCAGAGCATTAAGGCAAAGCTTTATTATCATTTGCATAAGCGCATTAAGCTAGAAAAAAACCAAGATTTGACTTTATATATGCAAGCCTATGATGCGTTTGAAGGGCAAAAATATACCCTTGCTAAGGGTTATGTCACACAACTTTTGGCGCTCAATCAAAGCGCACCTAGCCATATTTTAGCAGGTAGGATTTATTCAAAATTGGGGCAGTTAGAAACAGCACAACAGCATTTTTTGCCTGTTTTACAAAATGAAGCGGGCGTCTATTATGCTGCCAAAGCCTATATGGATAACCATCAAACTCAACAAGGTATTTTGCTTTTAAGGCGTTATTTAAAGCAAAACTCAGGTACATATCAGTCGCATAAGCTATTGTCTTCTTTGTATGTAGATGTGGGTAGTTTAGATAGGGCTCATATTCACAATGCCAAAGCACTCGCTACTCAAGGAAAACTAGAGCAAGCAATAGACCGCTACGAAAGAGCAAAAACAACAACTCGCTCACAAGATTTGTTTGATGTTATTAGTGTGGAAATTGAGCGCTTGGAAAAGCGCATCAATCTTTATAAGGAATTACCCTAAGCGCTTTTAAGCACCAACCACCTTAACACCATTTGGTGTACCTAATAATAAAACATTAGCGCCACGATTAGCAAACAGACCGTTTGTCACTACGCCAACGATACTATCTAGCTTTGTTTCTAGCGCTTTAGCGTCAGTAATTTTTAAGCCCTGAATGTCTAAAATATGATTGCCATTGTCTGTGGTGAAATCTCTAAGGATAGCTTGACCGCCAATGTCTTTTTCAATAATGCGTTTGACATGGTTAGCTGCCATAGGGATCACTTCAACAGGTAGGGGGAAGTCACCCATGACTGCTACTAATTTAGATTCATCGGCAATACAAACAAATTGCTCAGCAACAGCGGCAACGATTTTTTCCCGTGTGAGTGCACCACCACCTCCTTTGATAAGATTAAGGCCGTCATCAGATTCGTCAGCACCATCAATATAAACAGAAATAGACTCAACATCATTTAAATCAAACACTTTAATACCGTGTCCTTCTAAGCGCTCTGCAGTGGCTACCGAACTAGCAACAGCGCCAATAATATCTTCTTTCATGGTTGCCAATGCATCAATAAAAAAATTAGCAGTAGAGCCCGTGCCTACGCCTATAATAGTATCTTTGACAACGTATTTAAGCGCCGCTTGTGCCACGTCGAATTTCATTTCGTCTTGAGTCATATTGTGCTCCATAAATTCTAAATATCTAATTAATTATACACGATGAAAAAAATCATTCTTGCCAGCAATAACAGCGGAAAAATACGGGAATTTAATACCATGCTCACGGGTATTTATCAGGTGGTTTCTATGCGCGACATGCAGGTCGAAGAAGTGCCAGAAACCGGTCTAACCTTTGTGGAAAATGCACTAATCAAGGCGCGCAACGCTTCAGCGCAATCAGGCTTGCCAGCACTAGCAGACGATTCAGGAATTGTAGTCGATGCGCTAAATGGTGCGCCAGGTATTTACTCTGCACGTTTTGCAGGTGATCATGGCGATGATGAGGCCAATACGCAAAAGCTACTAGAGGATATGGCTCAAGTGCCTAACTCGCAAAGAACTGCGCGCTTTTGGTGCGCTATTGTGTATGTTGAGCATGCGAATGATCCAACACCAATTATTATTCAGCGTGGCTGGGAAGGTGAAATCTTGCGCGAAAAAGTTGGCGAAAACGGTTTTGGCTACGACCCTATTTTTTATGTACCAACGCATAATAAAGCTTCTGCAGAGCTCTCTGCAGAGCAAAAAAATACCATCTCGCATCGAGGAAAAGCGTTGCAAGCTCTTTTAGTAGAGCTAAAAAAATAAACCAAAATGCTAGTTTTGCCACCTTTATCACTCTATATTCACTACCCTTGGTGTGTGAAAAAATGTCCTTATTGTGACTTTAACTCTCACGAAAATGGCAGTAAAAGTGGATATATTAAAGAATTACTCAATGATTTAGATGCGGATTTAAGTTATATTCAGGGTCGATCTATCCGCTCAATTTTTATCGGTGGTGGCACCCCAAGCTTAATGTCAGAGCAAGATTTATCCATGTTGTTTTCTGGTTTAAGACAAAAACTCAATTTTGATCAAAATATTGAAATTACGCTTGAGACTAATCCAGGCACTTTTGAGATTGAAAAATTTAAAGCCTTTAAAAAAATTGGCATTAATCGTTTATCAATTGGTGTACAGTCTTTTAATGATCAAAATCTGCAAGCTTTGGGTCGTATTCATAGTGCCAAGGAGGCGATTGAAGCCTGCATGCAAGCAAGCAAGATTTTTGATAATTTTAATATTGATCTAATGTACGGTCTACAAGCGCAAACAACGAGCGAATGTTTGGATGATTTACAACAAGCGATTGACCTAAGTCCTGCCCACATTTCTTTTTATCAACTCACTATTGAGCCAAACACTTTGTTTGCCAAATTTCCACCAGTTTTGCCCAAAGAAGATACGCTTTTTTCTATGGGTGAAGCGGGTGTTGACTTATTAGAGCAGTGTGGATTTTCCAGATATGAGGTGTCTGCATTTGGAAAAATCCCCTCAAAACACAATGTTAATTATTGGGAGTTTGGCGACTACATTGGTATTGGTGCTGGTGCACATGGAAAAGTAACGCTTGCTCAAGACTGGAAAGTCATTAGAACGCTTAAATCAAAAGCCCCTAAAGACTATATTGAAAATTGCAAGAAAACCGCTGAAACCATTGAAAATATAGCCTTTGAATTTATGCTAAATGCACTCAGACTTAAAAAAGGGTTTGATTTTGATTTATTCGAAAGTCATACTGGGCAATCCATTGAAACAATTGAAGCGCATTTGGCTAAAGCGCAAGCACTAGATTTGTTAATCATGAAGGGCAAGCGTGTAAGGCCAAGTGAAAAAGGTTATAATTTTTTAAACGACTTGCAAGCTATTTTTCTGTGATATAATTTTTTCCCATGAAAATCATACTGTCTTTATTATTATTGGTGTTTGCGGCATTGGCCGTAGCAAGCATTGATTCTAAAACTACAGATACTGCCGGTTTTCACTGTGCTCATATCAGTAGCATGGATAACAATGTATCTATGGATACGCATACGCATGCTGATTGCACTCAAGGCTCCGCAGCTATTAGCGAAATAGGTGATTCTTCTAAAATCACCACACCTTTAGTCACATTAACCCCCTCTATGATTGATACTGCTTATGTATCAATTACTTCAAAAGTAACCCTTCCCCCTCCGACCATTTAATTGCTAATCAGGCGATTTATCGCCTTAGTTTCGTTATTATTTGAGTTGATTTTTCGATGAATCTTATTTGTCGTATTACAAAATAAATATCCAAATAATTGCGTTGCTTAAAATTAGCTTTCGCAAGGCTGGGGTTTCTATCTCCTTTTAAATCTCAAATAATATGCGGAGTTTCTATGACTCTCTAAAAGCCATTATTAATTTAAATACAAGGGTATTAAATATGAAAAAAGTATTAGGCGTAGCTGGCGTTAGTCTAGTTGGCGCAGCAGCATTTATGTTTTCAGGGGTATACAACGTATCAGCAACTGACAAGCATTGGGATATAACCACCAGGCTACTTGAGCTGGTTAGGGATAAATCAGTACACGCGGCCTCTAAAAATATAGCAACTCCCGATCTGGATGATATCAAAATGATCTCCAACGGGGCAAAAAATTATGACGCTATGTGTGTCCAGTGTCATTTGGCACCAGGTGCACCGGTTTCTGAATTAAACCAAGCTTTATATCCAAAGCCACCAGTTTTTCATCAAAAAGATGACAGACATAAACATAGTCCTGCTGAGACGTTTTGGGTGATTAAAAACGGCTTCAAAATGACTGGAATGCCTGCTTGGGGCGAGTTTCACACGGATCAACAATTATGGGAAATGACAGCCTTTCTTCAAAAATTAAAAGGAATGTCTGCTGATAGATATTTTGAACTTGTTGGCGAAGGTGGACATAGCCACTCTGATGGAGTGCATTTTGAGGCCTCTGAGAATAGCACAGCAATAGATAAGGATGACGCTCACTCTAACGATGGACTTAAAAACTCCACTCATAGTGATACAGATAATCATGGACATTAATAACAACCAACAAAAGGAAAAAAATATGAAAACAATAATAAACACAGTTTTAGCTATAACGGTATTAACGCTTAGTGCAAATAGTGCTGCAAGATGGCATAACGCGCCAAAAGACGGTGGCTCAAACCATGCTCACTCAATGAACATGGATGGCATGGACCATTCAAAAATGTCTGCTAGTGAGCATGCAATGAAAGATATGGATCATTCAAATATGTCTGCAATCGAACTCTTAAAGATGAATATGAAAGATATGGATCATTCAACAATGAAAGATGAAGATCACCATCAAGAAAATACACATGGTCATTAGACTAAGGATGCAAGATGAATAATAAGTTATTATCGAGAAGACAGTTTGTTACAGGGGTAACAATGGGAGCGACAGCGCTAGCGATTAATCCAAGTATTCTATTTGCCGGTGTTGGTAATAAGAGTGGTTTAAATACTTTAAAAGGCAATATTTTTAATTTAAATATTGGCGAACAAAGCGTTAATTTCACGGGTACACAGCGTAAAGCAACAACAGTGAATAATTCCCTACCAGCGCCTTTGTTACGGTTTAAAGAGGGTGATGATATTGTTTTGCATGTGACTAATCATCTAAATGAGCCTACTTCTATTCATTGGCACGGATTAATCCTGCCATCTGAAATGGATGGTGTGCCCAATATTAGTAATGATTTTTATGGTATCAAGCCGGGAGAAACCTTTACTTATCGCTTTAAAGCTGCACAAAGTGGAACTTATTGGTACCATTCTCATTCAGGATTTCAAGAGCAAACAGGGTTGTATGGTCCAATTGTAATTGATCCAATTGATAAAGATCCGGTTGCTTACGACCAAGATTATGTTGTGATGCTTTCTGATTGGACAGATGAAAATCCAATGGATGTTTATTCTAAGTTGAAAAAACTTTCTCATTATTACAATTTTAACGAGCGAACTCATGAAGACTTAATGAATGATGTTGAGCAAAAAGGCTTGGAAAATACCTGGAATGATCGAAAAATGTGGAATCAGATGCGTATGAGCCAGAGAGATTTGTCCGATGTAACTGGCTACACTTATACCTATTTAACCAATGGCTTAACGCCAGATAAAGGTTGGGTAGGATTGTTTAGCAAGGGCGAAAAAATCAGGTTAAGATTTATTAATGGATCAGCAATGACATTTTTTGATGTGCGTATTCCCGGATTAAAAATGACAGTGGTTTCTGCTGATGGTCAAAATATTGATCCTGTGCTGGTTGATGAATTTAGATTAGGTGTGGCCGAAACTTATGATGTCATTGTTGAGCCAAAAGATGATAGGGCTTATACCATTTTTTCTCAAGATATCGCCAGATCTGGCTATGCCAGAGGAACGCTTACACCTAACGAGTCTCTGATTGGAGAAGTTCCAGAGTTAGACTCTGTTCCTAGCTTAACCCATGCTGATATGGGAATGGATATGTCTGGTATGGATCATGGCTCAATGCCAGGCATGAATCATTCTAAGACGAATCGATCAAAACCAATGCCAGGCATGGATCACTCAAAGATGAATATGGGCGATAAAAAAATATCAACCATGGATTCAATGCTAACCCATGCAGATACTGAATTTGGACCACATGTAGACGCAAGAGCACAATCGCCGCAATATCGCCTTGATGATCCGGGAGTTGGTCTTCGTAACAACGGTAGAAAAGTGCTGACTTATGCTGATTTGTATAATCTAAATATGACTCATGGGTATCCAGATCCAGATCGGGAAATCGAGCTGCACTTAACCGGCAACATGAGTCGTTATATGTGGTCGATTAATGGTATTAAGTTTACTGATGCAGAGCCATTGCAGTTTAAATTTGGCGAAGTGGTTCGTATTACCTTTGTGAATGACACGATGATGAATCATCCAATGCACTTGCATGGTATGTGGAGTGATTTAGAAACAGGAGACAATATGTATATCCCACGTAAACATACCATTATTGTTCAGCCTGGTGCAAAAATTAGCTATCGAGTCAAGGTAGATGCCAAAGGCTCATGGGCATATCACTGTCATTTACTTTATCACATGTTGGGTATGTTCCGCCGTGTGGATGTTGTTTAATTAAAAGGAGAATCAAATGAAAAATTTAAAAATAATAATGGCTTTATTGCTATCTGTTTCTGTGCAAGCTTATGCAGGGGGTGTAGAAGATGACCCAATACTGACCAAAGTAATGGGTGAAGTTGAAACAAGAAAGGCTAGTGGTGCCGACCCTAAGGTTTGGAATATTGATGCGTGGATTGGAAAAGATCTTGAAAAACTTTGGATTAAAAGTGAGGGTGAGAAGCTAGATGGAAAGACGACTGAAGCAGAGCTGCAGATGCTTTACAGCAAAGCAATTTCTCCTTTTTGGGATCTACAATATGGAATAAAGAAAGACTTCAAGCCGACACCAAGCAGAACTTGGGGTACTATTGCTGTTAAAGGTATTGCGCCTTATCTGTTTGAAATAGATGCATCGCTATTTGTTGGCGAGTCTGAGCGAACTGCAATTCGTTTAGATGTTGAGTATGAATATATGCTTAGCCAGAAGTGGGTTTTATCGCCAGAACTAGAGATTAATATATTTGGAAAAGATGATGAAGTAACTGCTACGGGAGAAGGTTTGTCTAATATTGAAACAGGATTAAGACTACGCTATGAGTTGAGTCGTGAATTTGCACCTTATATTGGTATAAATTGGGGCAAAAAATACGGAAATACTGCAACCTTTGCGAGCAGCGAAGGTGAGGATGTTGAAGACTCACAAGTTGTTGCTGGTGTGCGGTTTTGGTTTTAAAGCGCTAGTGATATCAGCAGAGTATATGGCGAATATTTAAAAAAAGGAGTAAATATGAAAACGTTAATTATTTTATCAAGTGCATTATTTTTAACAGGGTGTTTTGATAATGCAGAGACACAAGCCAAAGTTGAAGATAGCGTGCAATTAGGTCAAGCGGTTTTTGAAAAAAACTGTGCCTCTTGCCATGGAAAGGATGGGCAGGGGCTTGTTGAAAATTGGAAGCAAAGACAAGCAGATGGAAATTTTCCCGCCCCACCGGTAAATGGTACAGCGCATGCTTGGCATCATTCGCCAGCAGCACTATTAAATACAATTAATAATGGTGGCATTAAATTAGGCGGATCTATGCCAGGATTTAAGAATCAGTTAAGCGAGGCTGAAAAACAAGCAACACTTGATTATATTCATAGTTTGTGGCCAGAATCTGTTCAGAAAAAATACGATTCAAGATTTAAATAATAAGCATTGTTTTTAATGTGGAGCACTGATGTTTAGCAAAGAAAATGAATAAACTCTTATTATTTGCAGTAATACTTGTATTTAGTGCTTTTTTGTTAATTGATAAAAGTGGCTGGCTTGAGTCAAAACGCATGGCAAGAACGGGGCTTTTCCCCGAGCTTAACTACAAGCCCAATATTTCCCAGGGTAAGGCTGAATATCAAAAAGCCTGTGTCGAGTGTCATGGAGCTGGCTTGTTAGGATCTGAAAAAGGCCCTTCATTACTTGATAGTACCTATAAAGATTCTCACCATGCAGATTTGTCGTTTTATTATGCAGTAAAAAGCGGTGTGAGACAGCATCATTGGCGGTTTGGTGATATGCCAAAGATTGCGGGGTTGTCGCCAGAGCGAGTGAGTGATATTATTGCCTATGTGCGTCATAAGCAAAAATTGTCAAATATTAAGTAGGGTCACATTTAAAGTAAAAAGTTAGTAACTAATATTATGAATGAAATTCGATTATCAATTGTAGGCATGAGTTGCGCTGGATGTGTTGCCAGTGTTGAGGATGCCTTAAATAAGGTTAATGGTGTCGATAAGGCTAGCGTTAATTTTGCTGATCATACGGCTAATATTGTCGGTAATGTCTCAGTAGAAAGCCTCATTAAGTCTGTGGTAGATGCTGGATATAATGCGACTGAATTGGTATCAAGTGATGCGGATCAGGTTCTTGAGAAAGAGCAGAAAGACTTTATTTATTATCAGCAATTACTAAGAAAATCTTTAGCGGCAGCATTAGTAGGCGTGCCTTTATTTGTTGCAAGTCTATTGGAAATATTGCCAGCAATAGAAGGCATTACCAATCAATTGTTTTGGCTGGTGGTAGGTTTGGCAACCTTATTTATCATGTATTATTCAGGTGCTCATTTCTATATTGGTGCTATAAAATCATTTTCTAATCACAGTGCTAATATGGACACCTTGATAGCGTTAGGCACAGGCGTAGCGTGGTTTTTTTCAATGCTTGTTGTTATCCTTCCTAGGGGTTTGCCTGAAAATTCCCAGCATGTTTATTTTGAGGCGACAGCAATCATTATTGCACTTATTAACCTTGGCTCGGCGTTGGAAAGTAAGGCGCGCGGTAAAACTTCTCTAGCAATTAAGCGCTTGATTGGGCTTCAGCCGAAAACAGCGTTGGTGATACGTAACGGCAAGGAAATGGATTTACCTATTGATCAGGTTGGACTATCTGAAACTATCAAAGTTCGTCCTGGAGAAAGAATTCCTGTTGATGGTAAATTGATTGACGGCTCATCTAGTGTTGATGAGTCAATGCTGAGTGGTGAACCAATGCCTGTTACAAAAAATATTGGTGATGAGGTTACAACAGGAACCATTAACAAAACTGGATCTTTTTTGTTTATCTCCACTCGTATCGGCAAAGATACGGCTTTAGCGCATATTATCGAAATGGTGCGTAAGGCCCAAGCCAGTAAACCGGCTATTAGTAGATTAGTTGATAGAGTATCGGCAATATTTGTACCTGCCGTGTTAATCATTTCAGTTATTACCTTTTTAATATGGGTTAATATTGGTTATAGCATGACTTTCGCATTAATAGCTTCAGTAACGGTATTAATTATTGCCTGCCCTTGTGCGTTGGGATTGGCAACCCCTATTTCAATTATGGTTGGCGTTGGCAGAGCGGCAGAGCATGGAATATTGATTCGTAATGGTGAGGCATTGCAACAAGCCGGCAAGCTAGATATTATTGTTTTAGATAAAACTGGAACCATTACTCAAGGCAAGCCAAGCGTCACAAATATAATGTCTTTAACGCATATTTCTGATCAAGAATGTTTAAGCTTTGCAGCATCTATAGAATCATCATCCGAACATCCATTGGCACAAGCGATTGTGGATCATGCGCAATCACAAGGTTTAAGTATTAACCCCTGTGATAATTTTGACTCAATAACAGGCCAGGGTGTTAAGGCCGAAATAAACAAACAATTGGTATTGTTTGGCAATGAACGCTTAATGCGTCAGTACGGCATTAATATTGATAAATTGGCCTCAGAATCAAAGTTGCGCTCTCAAGAAGCCAAAACCCCTATTTACTTAGCCGTAAATAATAAAGCTGCCGCTGTTATTACAGTTGCAGACCCTATTAAATCAGACTCTATTAAGGCTATTAAACAGATGCAAATGTCTGGCTTGAAAGTAATATTATTAACCGGAGACAATAAGATGACCGCGCAAGCTGTGGCCAAATCAGTCAATATTACAGATGTTGTTTCGGAAGTAATGCCAAGTGAAAAGGCTGAAAAAATAAAACAACTGCAATCAGGCGGTGATATAGTTGGAATGGTAGGTGACGGTATTAATGATGCGCCAGCATTGGCGATCGCTGATGTTGGTTTTGCAATCGGCACAGGCACAGATGTCGCCATTGAAAGTGCTGATATAGCTTTAATGCAAGGGTCTTTGTATGGTGTCGCAGATGCGATTAATATCTCTGAGGCAACCACTAAGAATATTAAGCAAAATCTATTTGGCGCATTTTTCTATAATATTTTAGGAATTCCTATAGCAGCTGGAATTTTATACCCATTTTTTGGGCTACTGCTTAATCCAATGATTGCTGGTGCGGCAATGGCAATGTCTTCGCTGACTGTTGTCAGTAATGCAAATAGATTGCGCTATATAAAGTTAGCAGGTGATAAATGATCATACTGATTAACGCCGTTGGATTGATTTTGATTTTAGGCATAATTTGGTGGTTTTGGCTATCTAATAAATAATCAGTTTAGTTGCGCCCTCATTAAGTAAAATAATGCAAAACTTATTTTTAATTTTATTATGTCTGAAAATATACACAACATCGCTAGCGTTCTGACTGAAAGCTTGCCGTATATCCAAAAATTTCAAGGCAAAACCATTGTGATTAAATATGGTGGCAATGCCATGGTCGATGAAGAGCTTAAATCGAGTTTTGCACGTGATATCGTATTGATGAAATCTGTTGGCATGAATCCTATTGTGGTGCATGGCGGCGGGCCTCAGATTGGCAAAACGCTAGAAAAAATCGGCAAACAAAGCGAGTTTGTGGGCGGCATGCGGGTTACAGATAGTGAAACCATGGACGTGGTAGAAATGGTGCTTGGCGGTCTAGTGAATAAGGAAATTGTTAATCTCATTCACCAGCATGGTGGTCATTCAATCGGACTTACGGGTAAAGACGGTAGCCTTATTTCTGCTAAAAAACTTCAGCATAATATTGAGCCTACTTCTGAAATTATCGATTTGGGTCATGTGGGCGAAGTAGATGAAATTGATACATCGGTGATTGAATTGCTTTTAAAAGGTGACTTTATTCCTGTGATCGCACCAATTGGTGTGGGCAAAGATGGCTTTTCTTACAACATTAACGCCGATTTAGTCGCAGGCTCTATTGCTGAGGCGTTAAATGCTGAAAAACTAATTTTGCTCACAAATACCTCTGGCTTACTAGATGCGAATGACAATTTACTGACTGGTCTGGATGCTAAAAAAGTAGACGGATTAATTGCCGATGGTACGATTCATGGCGGCATGTTGCCAAAAATTGGTTGCGCCTTGTCAGCAGTTAAAAACGGCGTTAAATCTACCCATATTATTGACGGGCGCGTGCCTCATGCCGTGCTTTTAGAAATCTTTACCGACAACGGCGTTGGCACACTAATTACCTGCAATGAGTAAAAATAACCGCAACACCATTAATGTTGTAGATTGCCAAGTATTGGCGCATTATCAATTTGATGGCGACCAATATATCTTAACGCTTGCCTCAGACGTTATCGCTAATGAAACCAAGCCGGGCCAATTTGTGCATATCACCGTGTCTGATGCATTGCCAATGAGGCGTCCGATTTCAATTATGTCGGTTGACAAAGAAAACGCCACATTTGATCTGCTTTACAAAGTCGTTGGTGAAGGCACGCGCCAACTTGCTGAGCGCAAAATTGGCGAAACACTCAGTGTGATCGGCCCGATTGGTAACGGCTTCACCATGACTGACAAAAAACGCCCACTGTTAATTGGTGGCGGTGTTGGCATGCCGCCTATGGTAGCGATTGCGCAGGATATTAAAGACAGTGATTATCAACCTTTTGCTATTTTAGGTTCTGAAGTACCATTTCCTTTTGATGAACAAGTGGCGAGTGATGGCAAAGATTATCAAGGCGCAACACACACCATGCCTGAGTTAGAAGATTGGGGTGTTGATTGTCGACTGGCCAGTTTGCAAGACTATTCAGGTGTTTTTAAAGGCTACGTGACAGACCTTGCTAAGGTTTATTTAGATGGCCTGTCAGCACAAGAGTTAGGCGAAGTTGAGGTCTACTCTTGCGGCCCGCACCCAATGCTAGAAGCAGTTGCAAAATTAGCTGTAGAATACAACCTGCCATGCCAAGTTTCGCTAGAAGAAAATATGGCGTGTGCAGTGGGTGGTTGTGCGGGTTGTGTGGTGGAAGTGAAAACCGACAGCGGCCCAGCTATGAAGCGCGTATGTGTGGATGGCCCTGTATTTGATGCCAGCACTGTTTTTAATGATTGCTGACAATCTCGCAAATGTTAAGCGTCGCATTGACGCGACCAGTCACCATCAAAAAGTTACTTTAATTGCTGTTAGTAAAACCAAGCCAGCCTCAGACCTGCAGCAAGCGATTGATGCAGGGCAAAAACATTTCGGTGAAAATTACCTGCAAGAAGCACTTGAGAAAATTGACGCTTTAAAAGGGCAAGATCTAATCTGGCATTTTATCGGCCCAATTCAATCCAACAAAACCAGGCAAATTACTGAAAATTTTAGCTGGGTGCATAGTGTTGATCGCCTTAAAATCGCGAAACGACTCAACGAGCAACGCCCAGAAAATTTAGAAAAACTGAACGTGTTGCTACAAGTTAATATTGACAACGAACCGACTAAATCTGGCGTATTAATTGATGAAATTGACGATATTATTACCCATTTTCAAAATTTCCAAAATATTTCCCTTCGAGGATTTATGTGCATTCCTAGTCCTAATAATTCAGCCAATAGTTTTGCCAAAATGGCGAAAATACTCAATAAATACCCCCATTTAGACACTTTATCCATGGGAATGAGTGCCGATCTTGAGCTAGCCATTGAAAATGGCGCTACTTTTGTACGAATTGGCTCTGACATCTTCGGCAAAAGAGCCTAAATTCGCTCATTCGCATAATTTCCGAAATTTTTTGATACAATAGCTACCATGAAAATCAAAGTTTTAATTACTGGTGGTACGATCGATAAAACCTATAAAGAGTTAACAGGCGAGTTGTCGTTTACTGAAACGCACATGGTAGATATGCTTAATCGTGGGCGCTCAATGGCGGATACTTTGTCTGAGGTGCTGTTTTTGAAAGATTCGCTAGAGTTGAGCGATTCGGATCGGGCGTTTATTTTGGATAAGTGTCAATCTAGTGATGAGCAAAATATACTCATTACTCACGGCACCGATACTATGGTGGAAACAGCTACTTATCTGGCGAAATCGCTCAAAGATAAAACCGTGGTTTTGTTTGGCTCAATGATTCCGTATTCTGTTAATAATTCTGATGCATTGTTTAATTTAGGTGTGGCATTAAGTGCTGTGCAGCTTAAGCCAAATGGCGTGTATATTGCCATGAATGGGCAAGTGTTTAATTATGACAAAGTCATAAAAAACAAAACCCTAGGTATTTTTGAAAACACCTAGGGTTTTTGTTAATCAAAAGCTTTATTGAGTATTATTTGGTCATAAACTCAATGGCGGCTTTTAGTTCGTCATCAGAGCAGTCCATACAAGTACCTTTCGGTGGCATGGCGCCTTTACCTGCAATAGCTACTTTAACTAGATCAGCGATTCCGCGTTTAACTCTTGGCGCCCAGTCTGCTTGATTGCCAAATTTAGGTGCGCCCATCACGCCAACAGCATGACAACCAGCGCAAGAAGCTGTATAAACCGCTTCGCCACTTCGAGCTTTGGCAGCGGTGGCAACTGGCGCTTGAACAGCGTTAACATCAATGTCGCCTTCTAGATAGACTTGGCCGAGTGGCTTGATACGCTCAGCAACACTCAGGTTGTCGTTATAGCCAACATGAACAAGATTGCTAAAGAATGTTTTTGTGCCAAAAATAATAGCAAAAATAACGATAATGACTGCAACTGAGTTTTTAAAGTACATGATGATTTCCTGGTTTAGTAAGTTATAATTCTCAAAGAGCAGAATTATATCAGAATGATTAAGAGAACACTATCAAATGGCGTTAAAGTATTAAAAATCAGCACTTGGTTAAGTGCTATTTTTTCTGTTTTGCTAATCTTGATTGTTAGCTTTTTTGTTATTTTTCCAAATTTTATCAAGGCGCCAATTGAGTCTGAATTGAGCGATATAACAGGGCTTGAGGTTGAGTTATCAGCGCTAAAATTTGAGTTTAATGATGGCAAAATTGTACTTAATGTTAATGAGTTGACATTTGCCCCTCACGATTCTGAGCAGGTATTAGCACAAATCCAAGGCTTGCATTGGAATATTCAACTGTCTAATTTTTTCGAAGATGTGTATCGTCCTCATCAAATTTATATCGACTTGTTGAAGTTAAATACAGATCAGCAAACCGGTGATTCTGATTTTTCTGTGAAAGGATTGAGTCGCTCTTTGTCATTAGATACGCTAGAAATGGCGAGTTTTTTCGAGTCTTTAAATATTGGCAAAACTTTAATCCAGGGCGAACAAGCATTTGAGATTGCCGCTTTAGAGATTGGTCGTGATGAGGGGCAATTGCTCATGCGCATTAGCGATCAAGCGATTGGCGATCAAACCGTTGATTTGGCGATTACTTTGTCTGTTGAGCAATTGGATCGAGATGGATTTTTGACTTTGCCAATGGTGATGAAAAACGAGGAATTTGCCCTACTTTCAAACCTTAAAATCTATCATCAAGATGGGCATGATTATATTGAGTTTTCTGGTTTTATTGAGCAAATGCAAGCAGCAAGTCTTGATCAGTATTTGTCAGCAGCCTTGGTTGGAGAGTCGACTAATCAGTGGTTGGCACGCGGATTTAAATCAGGAGTTGTGCAGGATATTAAACTTCATGCGCTTAAAAATATTTCACAAAATTTGCCTGTAGAGGCTAATTTATCAGCACATTTAACCAATTCAGAGTTGATTTTTAATGCTGATTGGCAGGCGCTTGAGCATTTGGATGCTGATATTACTACCAACGGTAAGGCGATCAATGTTTTAGTGAATAGTACAACGCTATATGATTTACCACTAAGCAATATAGCTCTATCTATGGAGGATATGAGTCAGGCTGATTTGGATGTATTAATGACTGGCAAGATTGAGACTGATAGCGCACAACTACTTGATTTTTTAGAAAAAGCGCCATTAGGCGAGTCTGTGCATGATGCGATTGAGCAATTTAGCTTAGCAGGGCCACTCACTGGAGCGCTTGATTTAATCATTCCATTAGATGATCGGGCAGCTACTTTGGATATTGATTTGGCCGTTGTTGATAACCAACTAACAACCCTGGATGGGGCTGTGGTGGTTGAAAATTACAACTCCACTATTGCTTTTCATGAGGATCAAATCCAGAGTAACGGTACAGGGGTAATTCGCGATATTCCTTTTGATATTCGCATTAATCCTGATAATAGAGCAGATGACAAAGATGCCTCTTTTGCTGTAGAGTTGATTAACAACAAGAATGATTTTGAGCTGCATATCACTCAGCGCCTAGACCAGTCTTGGCGCGCACGAGTCGAATCTGAAACGCTTAAAACAAATATAGAAATTGGCTTAACAGAAGATTTACCGAGCGTGAGGATTTTGGGTTTGCAGGCTACTACTTTTGACTCCCTTAAAGGGGATTGGAATATTGAGCCTCGCGATTTCCCGAGTATGTACCTAAGCGCTCATGGTGTGTATGTTGATGAGCAAATTGTGCCAAATTTTAGTGCCAAGCTAGAGTCAGCAGATAATGTGCTTAAAATTAGTGATTTAGCGATTGATGGAGTGGGCGTTGGTCAGCAAGATTTGCGTTTTAATGGCGCTTGGGTAGCTGGAAAAACCGGACTAATTGCCAAGGCTAAAGGCGAAGCTTTAAGTGAATTTTTAGAAAAAATGAATATTGATGAAAAAGTCAATGGTGGAAAGTTTGATTTTGATATTCGTCTGTTTTGTGATTGTGCCCCTTGGAATATGAGCCTTAAGCGCATTAGTGGCATTGCCAATATGAATATTCAACAAGGAGTATTTACTAATCAGGATCCTAATATTGGTCGCATTTTGTCTTTGCTAAATATTAGGTCTGCTGCTAAGCGTTTAAAGCTGGATGTTAAAGATCTAACGGATAAAGGCTTTGCCTACGATAATATCGATGCACACCTAACACTTCAGAATTCGATTGCAGAGATTGACCGTTTTAAGTTGAGCGCTAGCGCTAGTGATATTACGCTCACTGGGCGAAGCAATATTGTTGACCAAAGGTATGATTTTGAGGCAAAAGTGATCCCAGCATTTGGCGATGCCGTTCCTGCGGCGACTTATCTGGCAGGTGGTGGTTTAATTGGTTTGGGTGTGTGGCTGGTTGATGAAGGTTTGTTTGATGGCGAGTTAATTGATAAGATTGTTGATAAGGTGGTTGAATTTAAATATAAAATTACTGGTCCATGGGATGAGCCCACTATTGAAAATATATCAACCATTTTATAATGGGGCTATTAATTATTGACAGCACAATTTATGAAGCACATAAAACAGCATTTTTTTCATCCAAAAACTCCTCAAATAACCAGCTATTCTTCTCATTTTGGGATGAAAAATACACTATTTTTTACACACCCTAAATCGCACTCTCAATAATTAACAGCCCATGATCGAACAATTACTAGATGACCATCATCTAAATCAAGAAACAGTTTATTCATTGTTGTCCTCTTTAGTCAGCAAAACGCCTGATTATGCAGATTTGTATTTTCAGTATTCGGTAGCTGAATCGTGGTTTTTAGAAGAAAGTATTGTTAAATCAGGGACTTATAATATTAGTCATGGCGTGGGCGCTCGCAGTGTTAATGGCGAACAAACAGGCTTTGCTTATTCAGACGATTTAAATAGAGATGCTATTGAAAAAGCCATTGATTTTGCTAAAGGCGTTAGTAACAGTCATTCGCCTGCACCAATGCAAACTTTTCAATCAATACCTGAGATTGCTAAATATAGTAACCTTAATCCGCTAGGTAGTCTTAGCTCTCAAGAAAAAGTTGATTTTTTAAATCGTATTGATGCGCTTGCTAGAAAAGAGCCAAAAGTTAAGCAAGTTAGCGCTTCTATTTCTGGCGCTTATTCTGAAGTGCTAATTGCTTCAAGTGATGGTGTGTATCAAAAAGATTATCGCCCTATGGTTCGGGTGAGTGTTAGTGTGATTGTGGAGCATGACGGACGTATTGAATCTGCTTCAAGCGGCGGCGGCGGGCGTTATGATTATCGCTACTTTATTGACCATAATTTAGATGAAATTTATGTCAATGAGGCAATTAGACAAGCATTAGTGGCGCTAGAATCCAAAGGTGCGCCAGCAGGCAATATGCCAGTCATTCTAGGGCCAGGCTGGCCTGGTGTATTGCTACATGAGGCGATTGGGCACGGTCTAGAGGGAGATTTTAATCGTAAAGGCTCTTCGGTATTTACCGACAGAATAGGCGAGCAAGTAGCTAGCTCAAAATGTAGTATTGTTGATAACGGCACCTTGGCTAATAGACGTGGCAGTCTAACGATTGATGACGAGGGCACACCTACTCAAAATACCACGCTGATTGAAAACGGTATTCTTAATAGTTATTTGTTCGATAAGATGAATGCTAAGTTAATGGGGGTTGAGTCAACAGGTAATGGACGCCGTGAATCTTATGCGCATATACCCATGCCAAGAATGACCAACACCTACATGCTTAATGGAACAGATCATATTGATGATATGATTGCCTCAGTTGATGAGGGTATTTATGCACTTAATTTTGATGGCGGGCAAGTCGACATTACCTCAGGCAAGTTTGTTTTTAGTGCGAATGAGGCATATTTGATCAAAAATGGCAAAATATCTCACCCTATTAAGGGTGCTACTTTAATCGGCGCTGGCGATGAAGTATTAAAGAAAATCTCTATGGTAGCAAACGACTTAAAGCTGGACGGTGGTATTGGTGTTTGTGGCAAAGACGGGCAATCTGTGCCAGTCGGCGTAGGCCAGCCCAGCCTCAAGATTGACGAGCTAACCGTTGGTGGGACACAGTTAAATCCATAGAATTTACGCTTGAATGTATTTGTCGTTATCTGTAGATAGCGTGGTCAAATTAGATATAATATTTAAATTGAAATTTTAACGTTGGAGCGTTGGGTGTTAGAAAACTATCTACCTATTGTTGTATTTATCATGCTAGGACTTGGGTTTGGCGCTGGGCCTATGTTGATTGGCTATTTGCTAGGACCAAGCAAGCCTGATAAAGAGAAAAATTCGCAATTCGAATGTGGCTTCCCTGCGTTTAGTGATTCACGCATGTATTTTAACGTGCGCTACTATTTAGTGGCCATTTTGTTTATTTTGTTCGATCTAGAGGTGGCTTTCGTTTTCCCATGGGCAGTGGTGCAATCTCAGCTGGACTGGTTTGGTTTTATTGCAATGAGTATTTTTTTATTCTTGTTGGTTGTAGGTTTCATCTACGAATGGAAGAATGGAGCTCTGGAGTGGGAATAAGCAATGGCTATTGATGGATTAATGAAAGAAGGATTTGTAACTACCTCGCTTGACAGTGTCATTAATTGGGCGCGAACAGGTTCGCTATGGCCAATGACATTTGGTTTGGCTTGTTGTGCGGTAGAGATGATGGAAGCGGGCTCTTCACGCTACGATTTAGACCGCTTCGGTATTGTGTTTAGACCCACTCCTCGTCAATCAGATTTGATGATTGTAGCCGGCACACTAACCAACAAAATGGCGCCCGCGCTTAGAAAGGTTTATGATCAAATGCCAGAGCCTCGCTGGGTAATCTCTATGGGTTCGTGCGCGAATGGCGGCGGGTATTATCATTATTCTTATGCAGTGGTTCGCGGTTGTGACCGAATTGTTCCGGTAGATATCTACGTACCAGGTTGTCCACCAACTGCAGAGGCCTTGTTATATGGAATTATGCAATTACAAGACAAAATTCGTCGAACGAGTACGATTGCACGCACATGATTATGCAAGAACTAACAGAAAAATTAGAAGAGAGTTTTGAGGGTGCTGATTTAGTATCAGCATTCGGTGAGCTGACCTTAACTGTTGATAGTGCTGATATTATCGATACATGCTTAAAGTTGCGCGACCAATTAGAATTTGACACCTTGGTGGATTTGTGCGGTGTTGATTACCTAACTTACGGTCAATCAGAATGGGCGGGTGATGCTAGCAATTCTGGTTTTTCTAGAGGTCGACACGCACAAGGCGAAAAGGATACACATCAGCAGCGTTTTGCTGTGGTTTATCATCTTTTGTCTGTGAGTAAAAATTACCGTATTCGAGTTAAAACTTTTGTTAATGAGGCTGAGCCTATTATTAAATCAGTGACGGGTATTTGGTCGTCAGCTGATTGGTATGAGCGTGAAGCCTTTGATTTAATGGGCATTTTGTTTGAAAATCACACTGATTTACGCCGAATTCTAACGGATTACGGCTTTGTTGGTCATCCACTGCGTAAAGATTTTCCGCTGATTGGCGAGGTGGAGATGCGCTATGATGAAGAGTTGGGTCGTGTGGTATATGAGAAGGTTAGCATTGAACCAAATGTTAGTGTTCCTAGGGTAATTAGGAAAGGATAAAGATGGCTGAAATTCGTAACTATACCCTTAACTTTGGTCCGCAACATCCTGCAGCTCATGGCGTATTGCGCCTAATTTTAGAAATTGATGGTGAGGTGATTGAGCGCGCTGATCCACATATCGGCTTGCTACATCGCGGTACCGAAAAGCTCGTAGAATCAAAGCCATACAATCAATCAATCGGCTATATGGATCGCTTGGACTATGTATCCATGATGTGTAATGAGCATGCTTATGTGATGGCTATTGAAACTATGCTTGAGCTAGAAGTGCCAGAGAGAGCTCAATATATTCGTGTAATGTTTGATGAGATTACGCGAATTTTAAATCACTTGATGTGGCTTGGAACGCACGCACTTGATGTGGGCGCAATGAGTATTTTCTTGTATGCTTTTCGCGAACGCGAAAAGCTGATTGATTGTTATGAAGCGGTTTCAGGCTCGCGTATGCATGCGACCTATTATCGCCCGGGTGGTGTTTATCGTGATCTGCCAGAGCGTATGCCAAAATATCTTAAAACCGATACGCGTACTGAGAAAGAATTAAAAGCCATGAACGAAAATCGTCAAGGCTCATTACTAGATTTTATTGAAGATTTTGTGAAAGAGTTTCCTCGACATATCAAACAATATGATGACCTGTTGACTGAAAATAGAATTTGGAAGCAGCGTTTGGTTAATATTGGTATTGTTTCGGCTAAGCGTGCAAAGCAACTAGGCTTTACAGGTCCAATGTTGCGCGGCTCTGGCGTGGCTTGGGATTTGAGAAAAAATCAGCCATATGCGGTATATGATCAACTTGAATTTGATATTCCAGTTGGCGTTACTGGTGATAGCTATGACCGTTACTTGGTGCGTATGGAAGAGTTGCGCCAGTCTAATAAAATTATTGGCCAGTGTGTGTCATGGCTTAAAGCTAATCCAGGTCCGGTGATGAGTGATGATAAGAAAGTTTCACCACCTAAACGTGGCGATATGAAAGACGATATGGAGTCTTTGATCCACCACTTTAAATTATTTACCGAAGGTTATTCATTACCCGAGGGAGAAGTGTATAAGACCGTTGAGCACCCTAAAGGTGAGTTTGGTATTTACCTTATTTCTGATGGCGCTAACAAGCCTTATCGCGTTAAGATTAGAGCGCCTGGTTTTGCACATCTAGCCTCAATGGATGAGATGACTAAAGGTCATATGCTCTCAGATGTGGTTACCATAATCGGTACACAAGATATTGTTTTTGGAGAAATTGATCGATGATAAACTTCTTCTTTTTTGATTTTTCTGCGTTACGCTTAAAAAATACTCAGTTATGTAGCTTGCAGTTCACGACTTCGTCTTTTTTTACGCAAGCCTTGAAAAATAAAAAAATATTCGCTTCTAAAGTTAAGGGTTTTGCATAATGATTTCAGATAACGCAAAAAAACAAATCGACGATTGGATAGCAAAATATCCACAAGGACGTCAAAGCTCTGCAGTCATGGA
>Ga0255773_10001701_pt1 | contig 21643 bp, 7 predicted proteins | sample 011ome_17_FD_179971 | JGI IMG/M metagenome (GOLD analysis project Ga0255773, IMG submission 179971) | Coastal salt marsh microbial communities from the Groves Creek Marsh, Skidaway Island, Georgia - 011502XT metaG (version 2) | ecosystem: Environmental > Aquatic > Marine > Intertidal zone > Salt...
CGGGGTCTTTTTCTCGTCTTTGGAATTCCAATTTTTTTATTCGAATATTTGATCTTATTGTTCTCGCGAATAGATGATACCAGGGATGATGAAGATGAAAAACTCGTCGTCGTCGTCGTCGTCGTCATTTTCAACAATAAACGCGCGGCGGTTTCTGTGCGTAAGCGTGTGTTTTTGTATGTGTGTGTGTGCGGTAAAGTAAATGTATCACATTCTCTTTCGTAATTTCTTGTGAGGGCAAATTCGACGCTCCAAAAACCTCAAAAACCTCTTCATTTTTATCGGCTGGACCTTTTTAAAATACGAGTCACATTTATTCCATCATCGAGTGTTTCTAACATTTCACAAAGAAGAGAGAGCGTTTAAGACCACAACACTAAAAAAAAGACTTTGAAGATCTCCGTGAGAAGAGACGAAGAAGACTTCCTTTATCATGTTGTTCTCGTCAAAAACCAACGACAGCAGCAAAGCCCTTTTGTCTTTCTTCTCGTCCTCTTCTTTTACGTCTTCTTCTCTGCGTTTGGGGTCTGTGCCGAGAAAAAACACCAGAGAAAAAAAAAACACCAACACCCTAAACTGCTCCAGAAGAGGCCAAAAAGGAATAAAAAAAAACGACGACTTTTTCTCCAGAAGCACGAAGAGGAGGAGACGAAGAATACTAATGAGCGAGAAGAAGACGAAGGAAGAAGACGGAGAGGAACACACAATCACGTCCTCGGAACTCGAGCGAGTGATCACGGACCGCGACTACGCGTTCTTGAAAACGCGATGTGGTGGCCCACACGCGTTAGCGGAAAAATTGTTGGAATCCAATCCAAAATCCGGACTCACGCGAGTGCAACGGTCCTCGTCGTCTGAAGGTGGAAAAAGACAGGAAAGAGAAGTAAAGTTCGGGAAGAACGAGTTCGAATACCCACCGCCGAAAACGTTTTTACAGTTATGCGTGATTGCTCTGGAAGATTTTACGGTGAGGATCTTAATCGCCGCCGCGGTGGTGTCCTTAGCCATCGGGGCAGGAATGAAAGAACACAGGGACGAGTACGGGTACTTGGAAGGCATCGCGATTGTGATTGTCGTCATGGTGGTGGTGTTTTTACAAGCGTACATCGATTACGCCAAGGAGAAGAAATTTCGACAGTTGAATTCAGTGAAGGATAATTATAACGTCAAGACGGTTATCGATGGAGAGGTGGAGCAGATCCCAGCCGGGGAGGTGTTGGTCGGCGACGTGTTGGAGTTGACCGCGGGGGATAAAATTCCGGCGGATTGCGTGTATTTGGAAGGGAGCAAGTTGAAAACGAACGAGGCGGCGATGACGGGAGAACCGATCGATATTGGGAAGAATTTGGAGAAAGATCCGTTTTTGTTGTCCGGGACGAGCGTCTCGGAAGGGAGCGGGAGGTGCGTCGTCGTCGCGGTCGGAGGGCATTCGCAGTGGGGGGCCATTTTGAAGACGTTGATCGTGGAGCCGCAATCGACGCCGTTGCAGGAACGACTGGACGCGTTAGTCGTGCGAGTCGGAAACTTCGGGATAGGAGCGGCTATTTTGACGTTTTTGGCGTCGTTTATACGGTGGATCGCGGAGAGCGTGGAATCCGGCAGTTGGGACGGTTTGAAGGTTTTAAATTTTTTAATTAATTCGGTGACTATCGTCGTCGTGGCTATTCCAGAAGGTTTACCGTTGGCGATTACCCTCGGGTTGGCGTTTGCGATGAAGCAGATGATGAAAGACCAAAACTTGGTGAGACGATTAGAGGCGTGCGAAACGATGGGTTCGGCGACGCAATTAAACGCGGACAAGACGGGCACACTCACGCAAAATCGAATGACAGTTACCGAGGCGTGGTTGGGGAGAACCTTTTTCGAAAGCATGGTGGACGAGGAAAAATTGAGCACGATTTCAAAATCGTTCCAGGAACTTTTGAGCGAATCGTGCGCGATTAATTCGGACGCGAACTTGTCGCATAAAGAAGGCGGAATGGAACACATCGGCTCAAAAACCGAGTGCGCGTTGTTACAAATGGTGGAAGATTTCGGAGGTAAAAATGATAACGGCGGGTTTCGATACCATCAATTGCGCGAATCTAAACCGGTCAAACAAAGATACCACTTTACGTCCGCGCGAAAGCGAATGTCTACAGCCATCGCGGGTACGACTTCGGGCACGACAAGAATGCACGTCAAAGGCGCTTCGGAAGTTTTAGTCGAGTTGTGCTCGAAAGTCGCCAAACTAGATGGGTCTGTCGATTCGTTTTCTAAAGAAGACATAAAGGATGCGAACGATGCCATTCAACGCATGGCCGAGCGTGGCTTACGCACGTTAGCCATCGCGTACGTCGATTTGAACGTGGACCCAAGCAAGTTGGATCCCGAAAAGCCGCGGGAGGAAAATTTGACGCTGCTTGGTATCGTCGGTATTAAAGATCCGATTCGAGTGGAAACGGCCGAAGCCGTTCGGCTTTTGCGAGGCGCGGGTGTGACAGTTCGCATGGTCACCGGCGATAACGCGGTCACGGCGCGAGCCATTGCGATTGAGGCTGGCATATTTGATCCGAACGAAGAAGAAAAAGGCGCGACGATTTTAGAAGGCCCGGTCTTTAGAAAAATGTCTCGAGCGGAGCAAGAATCGGTGGCTATGAAAATACGCGTCTTGGCGCGCTCGTCGCCGACGGACAAGTTGGTCTTGTGCAACTTGCAGAGAGAACTCGGTGAGGTTGTTTCGGTAACCGGCGACGGCACGAACGACGCGCCGGCTTTGAAAGACGCCGACGTCGGTTTCGCCTTGGGCATCGCCGGCACGGAAATCGCGAAAGAGGCGTGTGATATCGTCATCATGGACGATAACATCAAATCTATGGCCAAAGCTGTTTTATGGGGACGCAACGTCTATCAGTCCATCCGTAAATTTTTGCAATTTCAGTTGGTCGTGAACGTCGTCGCGGTGAGTTTGAATCTCATCGCCGCGTGCGCCGGGATCGAAGAGTTACCCCTCGGCGCCGTTCCTTTACTTTGGGTGAACATGATCATGGACTCTATGGGCGCTTTAGCGTTAGCCACGGAACCTCCTTCAGATCGCTTGATGGACCGACAACCGTTCGGTCGAACGGCTCCGTTGGTGAATAAACAGATGTGGCGAAACATTATCGGGGTGAGCACGTACCAACTCATCGTGTGCATCACGTTGATGTTCGCCGGGACTTCCATCATGGGCATCGAATGCCCTATTATCGACGGCCACGAAGATTGCCACCACCGAACGCTCGAGTTGAACGGGTTCATCTTCAACGCCTTTGTATTTATGCAAGTGTTCTCGGAAGTCAACTCGAGACGAATCAGCGATTTCAACGTGTTCGAAGACATTCACAAATCCGGTTTGTTCTGTACCATTATTCTTTTAACCGTCGGCGTTCAGGTGCTGTTCATCGAAGTCGTCGGCTCCACCGTCGTAGGACCAGCCATCGGTTTCGTCAACTTGACCACGAAAGAGTGGATCACATCGATTGTTTTAGGTGTCATCATCTTACCAGTCGGCGCGCTCACGCGGTGCGTACCGCTTTCGCTCTTCCCGGGCGTCACGGACGAAGAAGCCATGGCGCAAGCCGCCGAAGAAACGCACAAAGCGCTGTTGGCGGCAAAAGCGCTCGCGGATTCAGAAAAAGCGACGAAAGCTTTAGCGGACGTGCAACCATCTGCCTCACCCTCTGGAGCAGAGTCTCCGGGTCACCACCATCGGAGAGTCTCCGTCGACTCCGTCTCCTCCTCCATCTCCCACGCGTTCGAAGCCGCCTCGGAAGCCGTCATCGCCTCCCGTCGCGCCTCTCACAACGAAGACAGAAGCCGCCTCTCTTTATCCCGCGAATCCTCCCTCTCTCGAGACGGCAGCCCGTCCTCCCTCCGAAACCGCCATCCTTCCTTCCGAAGAGCCGCGACCATGGTCATCAGCGCCAATCGCTTCCGCCTCCCGACGATGGACACCATTCGAGACGACATAGACGACGACGACGAAGAGAACGCCATAAAAAAAATGAAGAAATAATAATATACCATGCGCACGCGTGCATACAAAACGAGAGAGAGAGAGAGAGAGAGAGAGAGAGAGAGAGTGTTTGATCATGCGGTAAATACTAAGAGAAATATACAGAAACACGCAATACCCAACGAGAGTACTAAAAATCAGAGAAAATCTCTTCCTTGAAACAAAAGCAAAAAAAACTCAAAATCCCGCAGAAACAAACACATAATATCATTAGAAAAAGAAGACGCGAAGAAGAGCTCTCTTTCTTTCTCTTTAGCGAAACGTTCCCGCGCGCACCACCACCACCCGCGAGTCGCATTCTTAAACCGCAGAGAAAGAGAAGACTTCTCTTCTTCTGCGCGCGTGGTACGAAAGGGAGAGTTTCGGAAAAGAATTTAGCGGACACACATTTCCAATTGATTCCTTTTCGTCCCCCGTCGGGCTTTCTCTGAATTAGAAAGAGAAAAGAAGCGTTAGAAAGTGGTGAGAGCGCGAGAAAGGAAACGACGAGGAAAATGACGAGAAGCGTTTTGTCGCTGTCGTGGAAATCATCGGGATCGCTTCGTGTCTTCTTCTTCTTCTTCGCGCTCTCGTCGTTTCTGCTTCTGAATTTGACGATGATGACGACGACTTTGATGGCAACCGCGACGACGATTCAGACGACGACGGTCGCGTTTTCGTCGCAGCGATTGAGCGGGTCAAACGACGACGACGAAAACTCGAAAAAGAAGAGCGAGGAAAGTTCGTTCACGTCCTCCTCCTCCTCTTCGTCGTCTCAAAGAATCCGCGAGGCGACGTTCTTGGCAACTTTCGAGAACTTCCAGAGCGATTTTCAGCGGTTGAAAGCGAAAGCGATAAAGGCGCGCGAAAACACCGAGGAGGAATACTTTTACGAGGAAAAGGAAGGGGAGGAGGAGGAAACCACCTTCGGGAAGAAAATGTCGTCGTCGTCTGCGTCGTGCGAGTTTTGCGGTCCGCACTCGCTGGGTTCGTTCGGAGGATGCGAGTGGACGCTCGAGTTGAACGGGATGCGAGCGAGCGAGTGGGATGCGCCGGTGGAGGTGGACGTGAGGTGCGAAGGGGCGGCAGGTAAGGAGGATTTTTCGCCGTCCGCGTATCAATATTTGACGAGGGTTAAGAAAATTTCGAAGAAATCGGCGCAAAGCTTGAAGCCGAGAACGCACAGAGTGCATGGGGAAGTAGCTTTCGAGGAACTAAACGCGTCGCCGTATGATTTCGAACAATCGCCGAAGAAGTATTTTAGCGTCGGGGGTAAATTGGAGATTCAAGTTGATATTAAAGCGTGGAAAGATGTGAAGGATGCGCCGGATGCGGTTCCCGTGAGAGCAGTCATACACGACGCGCCAAGGAAGGCGTGGTCTTTACGAGCCGTAAGAAGATTCATGAAACCAGAAGATTGGAAACGAGACGAGAGTAACGGGGCGCATTCCAACGCGGGAGAGAAATCCGCGGTGGCGTGGATTCTGCCGACGGATTCACAGGAGATGGCCTCGTATTTGTTTAGCGAGGCATTAGGTGCTAAAGACGCGCAACAAGGTAACAGTAAAAGTGGTGCATCGAAATTGAGGAAAACGGCGCCTTCGTTTTCGTTTCAGAAGCTCGGCCCGTTGGGAACCATTTCGGAACGGAAAACGCGACGCTCAAGAAACGCGAGGCTTCGCGAAAATCGTGCCAAGTTAGATGGGAACACAGGTAAGAACGCGGACGACGATGACCTTTGGTTAGACGAGGACCTTGAAGATATGACGCCGGGAAAAAAGAACACGTTTTTCGAGGACTTGGATATTGAAGATTTGTATCAATCCTCGTCCTACACCTCTAAAAAAGCAAAAGCAAACAATCATCACATGACGAGTGTCGTTGCCACGAATCTCGATGAGCCACGCGGGAATGAAACTGCCATAGTGCACCACAAAATATCCATCGACGTGGATGAAGAGTTGCCAGAGTGCACGGATGCGCCAGTGACGGGTGATTTAGGTCCTCTGTTGGTGTCTTTCGCGCCAGATAGTTTACGCGCTGCGCATCGAGTCACCGTGCACGGCTGTCGCGCCGATCAAGGTGGCATTGCACTCGTGGCGTACTCGTCGACAGCGGATCGAACCCACGATTTATGGTTACGAGTAGTTCTTTTGCATCAAGAAGATTCTGAATTAGACGTAGTCGTAGCCGGTGAAGCCACGGTTCCGCCGTTAGAAGAGTCGTGGTCGGCGCCGATGATTATGCGAATTTTACCCTGGGAAACGAGCAAAGATTCCGGGTTCGTCAAAGTGTCCAAGAAAAGCGCGTTTGGGAGTGGCTCAAAAGTCACTCGAAAACTAAAGTTGACGATTCAAGCGAGACAATTGAGGCCAAGGCGAGTCGCTTTGCGCTTACCTTTGGATCAATACGGCGACGCGGACACTAGGAAGGCGGCCAAAGCAGCCGCGGAGAGATTCGGGACGACATCGAATTCGTTGATTGAGATTCCTCAGGCGGAAAGACCGTGCGCAATCGCGTGGGTGGAAGTGAATCCGTGGGACAACGCCGCAAAACTACTAGGCGCGGCTGCTGGTTTAGCCTCTTCGAGCTCAGGGAAAGTAGTGCGACCGACGGATATAGCGTTAGCGGTGGACGGCGTGTTGTTACCTCACGATTGGCATCCAGACGCGACGATGCTATACGCTGCGGCTTTACTTGGTGTTTCAGCCTCGTTGAGCAGTAGCCCTGAGGAGAGAAGAAATCTCAACGCTACTGCGGCCTGGCGTTGGGGACTTGGCGATGGTGACGCGTGCACTGTGCTTCCAAATGTGAAGCGCAACGCGGAAGATCCCGCTGAAGATGCCAAGTGCGAGAAAATATACGCAAAGCTCAGAGATCTCGCCAGTAGCAGCGACTCTTCCAAAGAACGCGAAAAGCTAGAAAACTCAAGAGAGCGTTTACGGTGCGACGTTAGTCAAGTGCGAGCTTATTTAACCAAAGCTACTGAAAACGGATCGAAGTTGACCATTGGAGGTCTCTCGAATTTACCGAGCACGGACGATTTAGTCCTGGCGTTGGTCGATGCTCGAGAAAATGGCGGCTTAGAAGCCGCCTATAACTTCCATAAAGACCAAAATGGTAGAAAAGACTCGACGACCAATAAGAACAATCGTCAATCGAGTTCGCAAGGGTATCACAGAAACCCGTTCTTCGCCAACGGCGGTGGTTTTGCGCAGACGCTCGACGAGCAAGCCGAAACGGCGTTCATTTTGAACCAGTTTGTCAACGCAAACTTCTTACCGTCCTCGTCAGAAACCGCGGCTGAACTCGCGTTGATTGTTGGTACGACGGCGTACGTGTTGCTCGTTTTATATCTCTGCGCCGGGGCCTTTCGTGTGTACAACAAAGTCTCCTCTAACCGAGCCGGTCCAACCGTCGCGCATAAAAAGAACGGACCCGGATCCGGGCATCATCACCATCACGGCGTATCTCCTCAATTGAGAGTATGTCTGCGCACCATGGCAATGTCGCCATTTACCGCTGGATGGATGATGGCGAAAGAACCGGCAAAGTTTGTATTCGATTTACTTAAATCGACGATTTCGTTCGCGCTCGGAACACTTTTATTATTCGCCGAGGAAATCGTGCGTTCGATTAAAGTGTTCGTGAGGGACAGTAAAGCGTACGCGAAAGTGTTCGGCGGTAGCACCAATAAAAACAACAAAAATGGCAACAGTACTGCAAGTAATAAGAAGAAACATTCTGAAAAGAATAACAACAACAGCAACAATGGTGCCGAGACGCAACACGCCGGGAATAACGGCGAGTCTTCGAAAAAAGCCAACGGGAAGAAGAAAACGAATAATAATAATAATAATAACAATAACAACGGCAAATCGTCCTCCGTGCTTCTTCGCGACGAGTCGAGCAACAACAATTCACCGACAGCCTCCTCGGCAGACCCGGACACGCCGCGCGTCAAAAGCGAATGGGAAGCGGAAGAGGAAGAGCGTCGCCAGCGCGAAGAAGAAGAGGAAATGCGTCGACACGCGGCGTTGAGAATGTCCGAAAAACGTTTACTCGACGCGGCGATTGAAAGAGAACGCGAACAGGCGCGTTTAGAGCGCGAAGAGAAGGAAGAAAAAGCACGGTTGGCAAAAGAAGCGAAAAGAGCGGAGAAGGCGGCGCAAAAAGTTTTGAAGAGTAAAAGCGCGTCCAACTCGCCGTTAACGAGTCCGCGAACGGCGATAGGCGATGCCCCTCCTGGATTCGAGCACTTATCGCCGAGAGCGCAAGCGAACGGGACGCAACAACCGCGACCGGGTTTTACGATCCCACCTCCGGTTCCTCCCGGGCTACCACCAACCCTTTCGCCGACGAAGAAACGAGACGGCGCGATCAACAGTGCGAGTAAACCGCTACCGCCACCGTTACCGAAATCTCCACCACCGTTGAACCAACCGATGAAACGAAACGCCGTCACCGCGACGAACGGCGGCGGCGCGATGCTCATCACCCCCGCCATGCTCCGCCAAAGCAGCATCGACACGCCGACGCACCCACCCACCCGCCGCTTTCAATTCGGCGATGACGTTCCCACGCAACCTTTCATCGGTAGTTCAAACAACAACAACAACAACAACAACAACAACACCGTCGCCCCCGCGGCGCCGCCGATGCCTCCCGGAGCGCAAGACCAAGACGATTTAGTCATGTCCATGCTCGAAGGCCTTTCGGACGACGACGGAAACGACGAAATACTCGAAGATGAATTCAACGACGACTTAAACAGCCCGACCAATCAAATGGATGGTAGTACTACTGGCGGTTTGTTCGGTAAATGGTCCGGTTTCTTTTAGCGGATAAAATGTAGCATTTTTGGAAGCGTTTTCAACCAACTTGACAAGTCACCACAAAAAATAATCATCATTCTCATCAATGCGTTTGCGCGTCCGCTCACCGCTCGGTGTCGCCAATCTCACAGTAATCTCAACAAAATCCGAGGAGGACGATCCAACCTTGAACGATTTGTGTTCGGAAATTGTTCGTAGTAATAATAGTATTCATAATAATAACAAACACAGAATAGCTGAAATCCGATTCGGCTTCGGCGAAACGCAAAGGACGGTTTCTTGTGATGTTTCGAACGCGAATACGAACGGAAAGGAATCGTTGAAAACGCTCGGGATTTCGGACGGCGAAACGATCACGGTGAAGTTTACAGAAGAAGAAGAAGAAGAAAAAGAGGAGGAGGTGAAAGAGCAAAAACAAGTAGGCGAGGCGACAGGTTTTAGGAATAACGGTAACGGTTTTGAGGAGGAGCCTACTCCTACTCCTACGAACAACGACGACGACAATAACGACAAGAGTGGCATGATGACTGAAGAAGAAGAGTTCCTAGCGAGAGCGGTGGAAGCATCGATGTTGGACGACGGGAGAATGAGAGCCGCCGAGAGTACGACGAGCGCGCTCGATATTGACGACGACGGAACCGTCGCCGTTCGGAAAGTCATCGACGCGGATAACTCGTGCTTATTCAACGCCATCGGGTACGTGTTCTTCCGGAGTTTAGCGAAAGCGAAAGAGTTGCGAAAAGTTGTCCACGACGCCGTGTTGAGCGACCCGGACACGTTTAGCGAAGCCGCCTTAGGGAAACCGCCGAAAGAGTACGCCGAGTGGGTGTTACGACCCAACTCCTGGGGCGGCCAAGTCGAACTGTTCGTCTTGTCCACGCACTTACGAAAACAAATCGCGGCGTACGACGTCCAAACCGGCCGAGTCGACATCTACGGCGAAGACCGTTTCCCACGCTCCGAACGAGGCCATCTCATCTACGACGGCTTACACTACGACGCGTTAGTCTTCGCCTACCCGGGTTTGGAAGACGTCTCGGACACGCACGTGACCGTCGTCGATTGCTCTCTCGAACCAATCTCAAAAATAAACGGATTCGACCGAAAAGCTCGCGCGTTGGCAAAAAAAGACCAGGAGCGAAGACTGTTCACCGATGTCGCCAATTTTTCGCTCAGGTGTTTAGTCTGTCAAACCGGCCTCGTCGGAGAAAACGAAGCCAGAGAACACGCCAAGAACACCGGGCATACGAACTTTGGAGAGTATTAAGAAAAATACGAAGAATACCGCTCGCGGAAAAAAGAGTTTGAACAACAACATAAACATAAACAACTCGAAAGAAAGAAAGAAAGAACGAGAGAACTCCCTGGCGAGACCGTTAAAAACGCTTTACTAGTTCTACATAGAGTATAAAAAAATAAACACACGCGCGTCAACGCGCGACAAACAAAGCTTTTCTCTTCTCCCAGTAAGTCTATAAGACATCCAAGGCGTCAAAATTTTTCCCGCCTTTTTGCAAATTTTGGGCAAAAATTCAAAAAAATGCATCTTCACATTTTTACTCGTCTTGTGTGTATACACTAGTGCATTGCGATCTTTAGTATCATAACACGCGCGTCGTAAACATTCACCCGAGAGTTTGCAAACGCGGGGAACGTTCGAGAGGAAGAGGAAAAGGTTTGTCGAAAGAACGCTTTTGGGAGGCGCGCTTTTTGTATACAAAATATCTAAATATAATAAGAAGAAATAAAAATGCACATCAAATCGGTCGTCGTGGAAGGATTTAAAACCTACCGCGACCAAACGTCGGTGGATTTAACCGCGAACTTGAACTGCATCGTCGGCGCGAACGGGTCGGGGAAATCGAACTTATTCCACGCGATTCGATTTGTATTGAGCGATGTTTTTGGCACGTTGAGAGCGGAAGAGCGGCAGAGATTGTTACACGAAGGCGCCGGGCACGCGGTGATGAGCGCGTACGTGGAGATTGTTTTTTGCAACAAAGATCGGAGAATGCCGGTGGAACGAGACGAGGTGCGATTGAGACGAAACATTGGTTTGAAAAAAGACGAGTATTATTTGGACAAGAAACACGCGTCAAAGACGGAGATTGTGAATTTGTTAGAATCCGCGGGATTTTCGAGGACGAATCCGTATTATTGCGTGCAGCAAGGAAGAATAACGAAGATGGCGACGATGTCGGATAAAGAGCGGTTGGAGTTATTGAAGGAAATCGGAGGGACGTCGGTGTACGAGGAGAAGAGAGAAGAGTCGATGAAAATCATGAAGGAGACGAAGACGAGAGAAGACGCGGTGAAAGAAACCGTGACTTTTATCGAAAGTCGTTTGGAGGAGTTGGACGAAGAGAAGGAGGAGTTGGAGAAGTACGTGAAGTTGGACAAGGCGAAGAGGAGCATCGAGTACGCGATTTACGATAAAGAGTTATCGGAAGCGAGGCAAAAGTTGGACGACGTGGAGGAGAGGAGACGACACGCGAGCGAACGGGCGAGGATGACCGAGGAGGAAACGATTGGCGCGAAAGCTGAAGCGAGAGAGTTGGAAAAAGTGACGAAAAACGCCGAAAGAGAGATTGAACGATTATCGAGAGAAGCGATGGGGATCGACGTGGAAAGGAAAGAAATCGGCGAACGACGAGCGACGAAAGAATTAGACGTGCAAGATTTACAGGAATCGATCGAGCGGTTCACGTTGCAAAAAGCGGACGCTGAGGACCAGAAAACGTCCGTGGAGGAACGAGCGAAGGATATTCGCGACAAGTTGAGCAAAGCGAAACCAAAGTTTGAAAAGGCTAAGGAAGACGAGGATGCCAAGCAATCGGAGGTTTTACAGTGTGAACGTAAATTGAACGCGTTGCACGCCAAACGCGGACGATCGGCGCAGTTTCAAACGGAAAAACAAAGAGACGAATGGATCGACGAGCAAGTGAAAAATACCAAGGCGACCATCGCGTTGAAAAAGAAAGAAATCGAACGAAGCGAAAACGATATCAAAGATATCGAACAAGAAAAGGAAAAAGATAAAAAAGAGTTGGACCGATTGGAGAAACAGTTACAGTCCGCCTCGAAAGAGTTGCAAAAGTTGGACGACGAACACGAAAAGTTACTCGCGAAGAGGAATAAAGTGCAAAACGAACGCAAGACGTTGCAACGCAAAGACGCCGATTTCGACAGCGAGTTGGCCAAGTTAGGCGAAGACGTTCAAAAGTACGAGAAGCAGCTGGAATACAGCATGGCGAGAGATTTGCACAAAGGTTTAGCCGCGGTGCAAAGAATCGTGAACGAACGCGGGATTACGGGCGTCCACGGACCTTTGATCGAGTTGATGGAATGCGATAGTCGCTTCAACTCCGCCGTCGAAGCCGCCGCTGGAAACCAGTTATTCCAAATCGTCGTCGATAACGACGACATCGGAAGCGAAATTATTAAGCACTTGAACAAAGAGAAAGGTGGACGCGTGACATTTTTGCCGTTGAATCGTTTACAGATGCAAAACGTGAAATATCCGGAGGATAAAAACGCGTTCCCGTTGTTAAACAAAATCACTCGGGACGAGAAGTACAACGTTGCGTTCAGCCAAGTCTTTTCTCGAGTATTGATTTGCAGAAACATCGATGTCGCGGCGGAAATGTCGAAGACGACCAACTTAAACTGCGTGACCATGGATGGCGATACCGTTTCCTCCAAAGGCGTCATGAGCGGAGGTCACCGAGACGCAAACAAATCTCGATTGCAAGCCGTAAAAGCGGTCAAAACGTGCGTGGAAAGGCGCGAAGTGTTGAAAGAGGAAGCTGGAAAGGTGAAAACGGAGTTATCGTCGTTGGAGCAAACCGTTTCGGTGGCGGTTGGTGAAGTGCAAAAAGTCGAATCCAACAGACGCCACGTGGCGCAAACCGTCGATCGATTAAAGACAGAGTTGAGACACTTCTCTGAAACGTCGACTCGATCGGAACAACTCACTCGACAAAACGCGGACGCGATTAAATCCATGCGGGATGAAATCGAGTTGGCAGAGCTGGACGCGAAAGATTTAGCTAAAGAGAAAGGGACAAAGTTGGACGTGCAATTAACCGCGCAAGAGAAGAAAGAGTTCGAGGAGCTCAATCCCAAGTTAGCTTCTCTGAAAGAAGAACTTTCCAATTTATCCGCGGCGAGAGTCGAGTTACAAGCGACGTGCGAATCGTTAGAAGAAACCTTAAAATCGAATTTAGAACGCTCGCTGAGACGTTTGGCGAACCAAACGACTGAAGTCGACGTCGAAGCGAAAACGAGAGAGTTTCAAAAACTCTCCGCGCAACTGAAAGCGTTGAGAGCGGAAGAGAGCGAAATCAACGAAAAGCACAAGAAAGCGGTGAAAGCGCTCGCCGATGCTAAATCAGACGCAGATAGTCAAAAGATCCGATTAGAAAACCTACGAGCGAAAGTTGAAGACGTTCGAGGAAACTTGGGCAGCGATGAACGCGAGATGGAAGCTTTAGCGTCGAAACGCGCCAACTACGCGGCAAAAGTCGACGCCATCCAACGCAAAATTCGCGACGTCGGGTCCTTACCCGCCGACGCGTTCGAAAAGTACAACAGCTACACACCAGAGCAGTTACGAAAAGAACTCGGTAAGACGAACGAAGGTTTGGGCCAATTGTCGCACGTGAACAAGAAAGCCATCGATCAGTGGGAACAGTTCACCGAACAGAGAGACGAATTGAAAGAACGTCGAACGGAAATCGCGGAGGCGTCGAAGAAAATTTTGGAGTTGATGGAGCATTTAGACCGTAAGAAAGACGAAGCGATCGAGAGAACGTTTAAACAAGCGAGTTTGAACTTTAAGGAGGTCTTTTCGCAACTCGTGCCTGGAGGGAAAGGCGAGTTGGTCATGCAGAGGAAGAAGGCAGTCGTTCCGGAAGTCGGTGGTACCGCGACGGCGGATGAAAAGTCAAACGCTCCAGCTGCCGCTGCAGTCAACGCGGCTGCCGGTTTCATGGATAAATACTCTGGCGTGAAAATCAAGCTTCACTTTGGCGGCGGCGGCGAAACCATGCAAATGAAGCAACTCTCCGGCGGTCAAAAAACCGTCGTCGCCGTGGCGCTCATCTTTGCCATTCAAAGGTGCGACCCGTTGCCGTTCTATTTGTTCGACGAAATCGACGCCGCGTTAGATCCGCAATACCGAACGTCCGTCGCGGCGATGATTAGTGAACGAGCCGAGAAAGGAACGCAGTTTGTTTGCACGACGTTTCGACCGGAGATTGTGCGCAAAGCGAACCAGTTGATTGGCGTTTCGCACGTCAACAAAGTTTCCATCACGCAAAAAGTAGACGTCAACGAAGCGTTGAGATTCGTCGGCGATACTACGGAAGGCGTACCTGAGAGCGTTTTGACGCCTGGGACGAAGAAGCGAACGACGGAAGCTGCGAATAAGATGAAAAGAGCACGTCAAGAGATTGAAGCCGAAGGTTGATGGGGAAGAAGGCGCGAGAGATGGGAAGAGAGAGAGAGAGAGAGAACACATACAACACATAGACACAACAACGAATAAAACAAAGCACGAGTGTATTCCTATTTCTGATAAACAATATATACATACATAATATTAAAACAAAGAGTTCCAACGCGTTTTAGTTTTTGCCGCCTCTGTATTTGTGGTCGTCGTCATCGTCGTGATCGTGGTCGTCGTCGTCGTCGTCTTTTCTCCCCCGCGCCCGCTTTCCGTGCTTTTTGCACTTCCAATTTTCGGGAACTCGAAACTGTTCCAACCCAATATTTTCACTTCCTAATTCTTCCGGAGGAAACGTTTCGCCTTCAAATTTAACAGTCGTCTCCCAATCCTCGTCGTCGTGCGCGTGGTGTCGCATCCACATCGGCGGTTGCGGCCAGAAGTAGTCCACGATTGGATTGCGCGTGAACTCGCCGCCGCGCTTTTCTTCCATTTTCCCTCCATCGTGCATTCCGTGGTGCTTCTTCCATTTCTCGCACTTCTTCGGGTGCGCTTTACACCACTCCATTTTCCTTCGCATCATTTGACAGTGTTTCATAACTCCGACGACGTTTACTCCCAATAAGAGAAAGAACGCGAATTTAAACGGGTTTTTGTGTCCTCGTCGCCCGTGATGATGATGCTTATGATGCGGGCACCCTCCATCCGTGTCCAAATCTTCCTCAAGAAATGGCTGTCCGAGTTCTTCTTCGTACCCTTCCTTCTTTGCCTCGCTCGCGATAAAAACCGGAGGTATTCTCGTCGTTTCCTGCGCACTATTCTCCATGGTATGCGTTCAGCGCATAGGTTTTCGTTTTTATCTTTCGCGCAGAGTAGTAAATGGGAGAAGTTCAAGTAAAGCGACGCGTAACGCGCTTTTAAGAATAATATTCTCCGTTTTTTGTGTTGCTTCTGGCGAATTTTCAGCGTCTTTTCGCACTCACACGCGGTCGCTGTCTTTACGATCCCTTTGTCAATCCGTTCTGTTTTTGCCGCGGAACGAAAATCGTCACTTTTCGACGCACGGATCGGGTAAAAAAAACCAACAATTCACTTACCTCTTCCGCGCGCGCATCGGTGCGATCTTTACGAAAAACAACAGGTACGATCTCACCGCGAGTGCTCCTTTCATCGTCGTCGCCTGAATCGTCGATTTTTTGCAGCAGTAGTAGTCGCGCGCGCCAAACCTCTCGGCTCGGATCCTTTTCTCTCATCCGTTTTGCGCGGGGACGCGGTGAGAGGCATCTCGGAATTCTCTCTCTCTCTCTCTCTCTCTCGACCGAATCGAACGAACGAACGAATCGAACGAACGAACGCGCAAAAGAGAGAGAAAGAGAGTTCTCTCTCTCTGACTTCTTCTTCTCTCGCATCTCGTTATCTCGTAGAAGAAGAACGACGACGATGACTCGAAAGAAGAGTGATCGAGAAAAAGAAAGGCTCTCTTGTATCTCTGTCCCTCACGCCTCTCGTCTCTCCTCTTTCGTCTCTTGTTCCGGTCTCTCGTCTCCAGTCTCTCGTCTCTCCTCAAACGATCGAACAGACGATAGTCGCTGACTCCGTTACTTTCTTTCCTCCACCGCAGGTCCCTCCGATATCGAAAGAGAGGCACACAGCGACAAAAATCTTACTAAAAAAAAATCGAGAACAGAGAGAGCGCGCCTGCCTCTGTCTGTGTCTGAGACACGACTGTAGCGGGAGACGATGAATGTTCCGAGGAATGTTTTAATGACCAAAACCACGAAGAAGCGCGCGAGGAGGAGCACGACACTTCTGTTTGCTCTGTTCTTTTTCGTGTTGTTGGGCGCGTTGACGCGCGTGTGCGATGGCGCCGGGTATTACGCGTACGATAACAGAAAGCACAATAACAACAACCAAAAAGTCTATTGCTACAATGGTGCTGACCACCAGGATACGAACGACCCGCGCGATTGTTTTGATACTTGCACTTCATGCAACAGTTGTGACACTTTTGTTTACCGGGTATCTAACAATCAGTGTCAGTTTCTAAACCATCAGTCCTATAGTAAAACGGAAACAGATTCTAATTATGAGTGGTATATTCCCATCGTAAATGAATATAATGGATTGACTGACGATGACTTTGCGACGCACGTCGCCGGTTGTCTCGCTGAAGCGCCGGTGGACGGTTTATGTAAACAGTACGGCGGTCGTGGTTTCAGTAATTACGAAGGTTTCGCAATCGGCTCGATGCCGGACTGGGACGTTTCCGACGTGACTGATATGTCGGAAGCGTTCAAGGATAAAAATACCTTCAACGCTGATCTCTCGAATTGGGACGTTTCGAGCGTTACGAATATGCCTTCAATTTTTGATGGAGCCTCGGCTTTCAATCAAGACATCTCGAATTGGGACGTTTCGAGCGTTACGGATATGGAAAGGATGTTTTATGAAGCCAAGGCTTTCAATAAAAATATCGGAAATTGGGACGTTTCGAGCGTTACGGATATGTACAGAATGTTCTGTAAAGCTGAAGATTTCAATCAAGCCATCTCGAATTGGAACGTTGCGAGCGTTGAGAATATGAACAGAATGTTCCATACGGCTGAAGCTTTCAATCAAGACATCTCGGGGTGGGACGTTGCGAGCGTTACGGATATGGAAATGATGTTTTATGAAGCTTCGAGTTTCAATCACTTCGTCGGCGGTTGGACCGAGAACAGCGCTTTAACATCTACGAATATGTTTAAAGACGCTACGGCTTTTCTGGAAAAGTATACCTCTGCCTCGTGTGTCATCAGCGCAAAACCGAGCGAGTGTCGCGTTCCTTTGACTGATGGTACTTTTTCGGATGCCATTGCTGCTTGTCTTCTTCAAGCTTCCACGTCAGGAGAGTGTGAAACGTACGGAGCTGATTCCGGGTACGGCGTGATGCCGGATTGGGACGTTTCCGGGGTGACTGATATGTTCGAAGCGTTCAAGGATAAAGATACCTTCAACGCTGATCTCTCGAGTTGGGACGTTTCGAGCGTTGCAAATATGATAAGAATGTTTCACGGAGCGTCGAGTTTCGATCAAAATATCGAATATTGGAACGTTGCGAGCGTTAGGAACATGAAAGGCATGTTTGATAATGCCCAGGCTTTCGATCAAAATATCAGAAATTGGAACGTTGCGAGCGTTACGAATATGCAAGGCATGTTTTATGGAGCGTCGATTTTCAACGCAGACATCTCGGGGTGGGACGTTGCGAGCGTTGAAAATATGCAAAGCATGTTTTACAATGCCCTGGCTTTCAATATAGACGTTTCGGACTGGTCAGTCAGCGAGTCTGCGACGACAACCGACATGTTCACAGGTTCAGCTTTTGTAACCTCGAGAAGCGACCTCGCGGTGACTGTTTCCAACGACGGCGCGACGACGTCGGACGAAGAATTCGCGCTCGGCGTTTCGGTGTCCGCAACCGCGTGCTCTTCTTCGTGTGATTTATCCGAAGGCGGAACGTCAACCGACGGTCGCGCTGAAGGCGGCTTGTATTGCGATGTGACTGTGCAAACAACGGGCTCGACTTGCCCGGATCCGACGACTTCGGGTACCGTCGAGTGCATGAGTTGGCCCAATTTCTACAATCACGATAAAGCGTCGGCGTACAAATACGCGCTCACGACAACTGATAGCAGCGGTGGTAGTGTGATTACAGGAGACTACACAGTCAGTTACGCGTGTGAATGGAAATTCAAAGGCACGAGCACAGCCCCTGGCGCTTCTATGAACATCGCCACCGTTCAGGGAACGGGAACGGCTGCGTTTAAGGTTGCTCAAGGTTGCTCGGACACGTTACCGACTGCGCTGTCGACTATTTCGCTTCCTGATCTTTTCGTTCTGTCCGTTCCAGAATTCCTGGCTGTCACGGATAGCGACGACTGCGACAACGTCGAAACGATCTTAGAGACTGCTTTTCGCAAGTACGACACGAGTCCCCTCGATGGCACGCTTCATGCGAGCGAATGGGAAACGGCATTTTTGCAACACGACGTCAGCACGACGTACGTGAAATCTAAATTTAACAGTGATTCGTTCACGCTGAGTCAAGTCATCAACAGCGCGATGCTTCCACTAGAGTGCGAAAAAGCCAAGACCGGGTACAGCTCCGCTGACGTGTATTTCGATTCCATCACGTATCCAGATAAGAATACTGACATGGATTCTGGTTCTGCACAGTTGAATTCGTGCAACGACGCGACGGAAAAACTCACCGTCACACTTGGTTTCGGTAATCCACCGACATACTCAGATGCCGTGTGCGTGTATTCGGACGGCTACTTGTTTAAGGATTACGAGAGCGAGGCCTTCTCTTCTAAGACTTTTGAAGATAAGCGCCCTTCGATGAGAACCGGCGACGACGCCATCGAATTGGTTGGTCACTTTACCTTTGACGACGACAATACTTTTGAAGGGTACGAGACTGTCGGGTGCGATCCGGGTGGTCAGTGTTTGAAAACATCCGAGAGCTCCAATGGATACGCGTGGAATCCCATCGATTCTGGTAACAGCGCGATCTCAATCGGAGGCGAGAGCGCGATTATGACGTGGATTCACTTCGCTTCTTCGAGAAGTGAAGACGACGTCATTTACTACTCGGAGGTCACTCCTTCTGGCACATCATGCACGCGCAAAGTTTACTTTACTGTAACTAGCTCATATACACTTAAAGCGGGTTACGACGACGATTGTGGAGCAACGTCCGAAGTTTCGTACGATTTGACTTCAAGTGATTTGACTTCAAGTGAGAAAAGCGAAGAATGGTACCACGTCGCGATGATTTCCGAGTACAATAATCTCGCCGTATATTTTGATGGCGCACAAAAGGCGACGGTTGGATCTTCGACTTGGGATGGTCATAAATTGGAGCAAGAAGGACTCGACGTGGCGGGAAAAACGCTTTTCAACTCTCCGTACGATTATTCGGATTACGTCTACGATGATTTTCGCGCGTACACCGGTGTTCTCACCGCGCTGCACGTGCAATCCATCTACGAGCTCGGAAGGGAAGTCAGATCGGCGAATATCGCGGAAGCGAAGCCGCAATCGCGACGCACGTTTTGTGTCATTGCGAAATACGGCGGCGTTCAAAGCGCCTACACGCCGTGTGCGACTGGGTTGTTTTACAACGGCTTGGTGATTGATTTATTGACGTCGATTGAGACGACCGGTGTCGTCTTCCAGTTCAGAGACACGGCTCTCGACGAGATTGGCTACGAAGTTCTCCGTCGCGAGAGCGGATCGACGTCGAGCTACGACGTCGTTCTTTTCATCGATAGCGGCATGAGTGGATGCTCGTACACGTACAACATGCTTTCTTTCTACGACGCCGACGCGGCAAAAGAGCCCGGGGTGACGTGGGAATACGCTATTCGAACGAAGTACGACGCTTCGACACATTCGGATGTCATTTCAGACGCCTACACGTACGTCGTGCCTTGGTACGGCACCGTGGATGGCACTGTTGTCGCTGGAGATACAGAAGTTCCCGTCGCCGACGTGCGCGTGTGCGCGCGACTGGATTCAAGCACGACGTCTGCTACTGATCTTCTCGAGCTCGGTAGTAAAGTAACTTCAAGCGAGAGCTCACACATGGCAAAAAATCGGTACGTGACGCATTCCGCCGAGACGCTGAGTGCGTTTGAGGCTACTGATTTCGATGCGAGCACATCCGTGTCTTTGAATCACGGCGAGCACCTGAAAGTAAATCTGGACGTGTTTGCTTCAGTTACTGAGATTAAATTGAGTTTTTGGACTACGTTGACGCCGCTCTCGAGTTCGATCGTTGCTCGCGTCCTCGACTTTGACGATCCAGATGATAACGGAGATCGTGGGCTACGATGTATTTCCTCGTCGCTTACGTCTCTCGGAGCGACCGAAAATTTTGAAATCGACGAAGATGGGTATATCCTCGTCTTCAGACACGACAGTTCCACCGGTGAATACTTTTCGGATGCGGACTCTTGGGCCGAAGCCAAACACACCGGCGATTCTTCTGCAGATTACAAGTATTCTCGTCTCGACGAAGTAGAAGCGTACGGTAAATCCGACGACGGTTATTACGAATTCAAGATCGTATATCCGTCAATCTCCGGAGGGACGAATATCTGGACGCAAACGTCCAATCCGGTCACTGCAACGAGTCGAGGAGTTAATGGATACGAAGGTACGTCGATTGGAGTGACGGGTAGTTGGGCTTTCCGCGGCTTGGAGTATAACAACGGAGGTTCAAGCTTTCTCGATGGTTCTATCGATAGTGGCAGTTGGTGGTTTTCCATTGGAGCGAAACAAGCACATAGTGGCGGTATTCCGGGACCATCGGGTACGGTAGTGTCCGAGGTGAAGCTTTACGTGAAAGCACACCCTCCCACCCCAAATTACGAACAAACATACTCGTGCGTAGGTACGCACGTGACGGCGTTTCCAGGTCAACACGTGACAATTCTGAACGATTTGGGCAGCAGCGTCTCGATTTTCGATATCGAAGTCACCGGTGACGAGTTGGCGTGTCCGTACTACGGCTTTAGCGACGACGACGGGAATTTCGAGATTGAGATACACGAAGCGACCGGAGTTTCGCAAAAGAAGACAAAAGTCGCGGTTCGCGCTTTCAAAACGGACGTGTTTGACCCAGAAGACGTGTCTGTGTTCACACCGATGGAAGAAGGAAGTAACGATTCAGTCACGATAAAATCGCCCGAAGCGGTTTTGATTGCGCTCGAATACGATGATACTTCCTCATCGAGTGGTTCGTCTTCCCTCGCCACGGCTGCTGAGCTGGGCGCGAGCACGGGGACGGATTGCGATTACTCCAAAACGAGTAATAAATATAAACAATGGGGTAAAACATCAGCATGCACTGATTCAGGCAATAAGTACTTGAGTTCTGCTTCACTAGACGACTGCAAAGCTGTTTGCAACGAGTGCAGCTCTTGCGCGGGCTTTAGCTATACATCAAGTGCCGATTATTGTACGTTCCACTCAAGTACGGGATCCAAGACTTATGGCGCTGTATGGGACTTTTATACCAAAGGCGATTGCACCTCACCTTCACCACCGAGTCCGAGTCCACCGCCGTCATCACCACCGCCGAGTCCGAGTCCACCGCCGTCATCACCAAGCCCACCACCGCCGAGTCCGAGTCCACCGCCGCCACCACCAAGCCCACCACCGCCGCCGAGTCCGCCACCAAGTCCGCCTCCGCCACCATCGCCGCCGCCGAGTCCACCACCGGCGGAATTCGTGGACGCCGACGACGACAAGAGCTCACACGTATCCAAGGAAGAATTTATCGCGTACGCTCAAACG
>Ga0255773_10001704_pt1 | contig 21618 bp, 24 predicted proteins | sample 011ome_17_FD_179971 | JGI IMG/M metagenome (GOLD analysis project Ga0255773, IMG submission 179971) | Coastal salt marsh microbial communities from the Groves Creek Marsh, Skidaway Island, Georgia - 011502XT metaG (version 2) | ecosystem: Environmental > Aquatic > Marine > Intertidal zone >...
GGATACCATCAACAGCGGCCATAAAGCCAATAACACCCCACACTAACGCATACAGTGACACCGCTTGCACAATAGACCATAAGGCCTTAAAACCAACATAACGAATAACCGCACGATACAAGCCAAACCGCACAAAGATGATACTAGCAACGACTGGCGCACCGAATATCGCCCAAATTAAATCACTCTGCGGAAAATACCAATATCCGAGTCGAATTGAAAATGCAGTCAGTAGTATTAATATCAGCAATACGAAGTCAACAAATAACATGATTAACTGCTTGTTGATTCGCGATAAATTAATTAGCTTATTTAAGAGCATTTAGAATGATTTTAGATGTGATAAGAGCATTTACCAAAGGTCATAGTGTAAATATAAATGGGTTCGTTTTGTCACTTTTCTATTCAGAACGAATGGCCTTAGAAAGACGAGAAATAGCATTACGCTGATAGCGAATCAACTTATGGCAATCGACCGTGCGACGAAAGACTGGTCCACCTCGACGACGCTCATCACGCTGTGATCGTGCAAACACTCTTAACACGCTTAGCATTTCTGAAGCAGTGACTTCTGAATCTTTAGACATCTCTTCCAGAGCTCTATGAACACCTGGTAGGTGCATATTCCAGTTAAATTCATCCACTTCTTCAGGCTGAGTATAGGATTCATAATACGCATCCATTACGCGACGGTAATTCAACAAACTGGTGGCAATATCAGCTGCCTCAAAGGGAGAACACCCCTGCTTAACCAGTAACGATTTTAAAGATGTATAAGTATCTGAGGATTCAAAATCAACCTTTACATTAAGGCCATGTTTGATTGAATTTCTGCTACTAATTCGCTTACCATGACTGGTGTTTGGGCCAGTTGATTTTTGTGCATTGAGACGATTAGTAAGGGTTTTAAGACGGCTTAACATTAATAGTAAGGGTCTTATTTTCAAGATCGGCCAGCTCAAGATCCATACGCTTGATTAATCTGGACTTAAAATCTACAGAGTCGATACTCCTCTGAAGGTGTCGCATTGTTTGATACTGGCGATGAATCAATTCATCCGCCATCTTAAGGTGCTTGGCTGCATCTTTAAAGCCACGCGCTCGAAGGTCTGACACTGTCAACTCGGCCTTCTTTAATAAATCATCAATAAATTTCTTGTCGTTCTTACTGGCGTTACTAGCAAGAAAACTCTCAAGAGCACTAGATATCTTTTGATTATCATAAAACTCAATATGGTGATCGACCTTGGACAATATCCTAGCCATGGACTCATGTAGAAGAAGTTCTTTATCCACTGTATGCCGCTTAATCCACCAAAGACATTCATTTAACTGAGTCACAAGCGCAATATTAAGTGGGGACGGATTTTCTAATTCAGAAAGTAAACCTTCCAAACTTGCCTGAAATTCTGATTCAGATTCTCCAGGCAGAAGCTTGGGGTTAGACAGAAAAGGAGCAAGAGATTTAACTAGATCATTCAATATAAACACCTCCTGATTGAGAAAACAAAGGCCGTTGCAATTGGACCGTGAAGACCATTCAAGTGTCGTGTTTTAAATTAAGAATCACGCCGGGATTAACCAAGGGATTGCCAGTGAATTCAATACCAGCATCTTCCAATGTTGTTTGGATAGCCAATAAAGTCGACGTATTAGACGATGGAATACCAGTTTGCATTTCATAGCGACGAATAGTAGCCGGCCCAACTCCGCTGGCTTTAGCTAGTTCGGCAGCACTCCAGCTTAACATAGACCGAGCTGCTTTAATTTGATGAATTGATATCATTTATACATTAAAAGTGATGTATAATACATCACATATATGGTTTCATTAACTACAGGAAATAATACCATGATTGATAGTATCTTAGCAAAATTTGAAGGTGCATACGCTCCCAATACAATTAGATCTTATAGATCAGATTATATGCATTATTCCAACTGGTGTCAGGAATATAACTACGATCCTTTAAATATTCATGAAGATAAATTTGCAGACTACATTCTACAGATGGGTGAGAACCTAACTGTTGCAACAATCCAAAGGCGAGTGGCCAGCCTTAGTAGTATATTTAATCTCACTAAAAGCATCAACCCTGCAAAAGAACCTGTAGTAATACTTACCATCAAAAAACTTCGAAGAAAATTTGGCAAACCTCAAAAACAAGCAACACCTTTAACCTATGACATTCTAACCAAACTCAAAGATGTTTGCTCTGACGATATTGTCGGACTCAGAAATAAACTGCTTTTACAGCTTGGCTACGAAACCATGCGTAGACGTTCAGAAATTTGTCAATTTAAATTTGAAGACCTACAGCATCTCGGTAATCATAAACATGCACTCCTGCTGAGACACTCTAAAACTGATCAGTACAATCAGGGAAAAACAATTCCAATATCTAATGAGCTGTCTGAGATGATCTCAAGCTGGTCACTAACAATTGATCAAGATAGTGGCTACATCCTTAGGAGCTTTAAACGAAATCTGTCTACCAACTCTTCTCTTACGCCCGCATCTGTTAATCATATTTTGAAGAGTCTTCAAAAGCAAGCTGGCCTGAATCAAATTGGAGAACTATCAGGTCACTCATTTAGGGTTGGTGCTGCACTTGACTTACTGGACAAAAATATTCCCTTAGAGAAAATTATGCTTAGAGGTGGCTGGAAATCAGAAACTAGTGCCATGAGATATCTTCAAAGCTGGAGCGATCAAGATTGGCTTATTATTGACAACTGTCGAACCTAAAGTCTTTTAGGTTCGTTTTTAAAAAGGATTTTTTTTATAGCAAGATATACAAAGTTGGCCCAATCCGACAACATAACCATACCGATGGTCGATGTTTGTACTACGCAAAATATTAGTTTGTGATTTGCAGTTAATGCAAATTTCATAACTGTCATTTGTGTTAACAAGGGAACTTTTAAGACGCTCTTCTTCCTTCTCAATTCCAGCAATATTTACTTTATTCATATTCTTCTCAAAATTTAACATTACCTTATTAATGTCTAGGATACCCATCTGGATTTTGTGACTGCCAACGCCAAGTATCTTCACACATCTCATCAAGCTCGCACTCGACTTTCCAGTTTAGAATTTCTGCTGCATAGCTAGGATCAGCATAACAAGTGGCAATATCACCTGCTCTTCTATCCACTATCCGATATTTTACCTCTTTACCCGATACTTTTTCAAAAGCCTTAACCATATCAAGCACTGAGTAGCCATTACCCGTGCCTAAATTAACAATTAATACCTGCGACTTATCCTTTAATGCCTGTAAAGCTTTAACATGCCCTTTTGCCAAATCCACTACATGAATATAATCACGCACACCTGTACCATCAGGCGTGTCATAATCACCACCAAACACACTTAGATTTTCCAACTTACCAATCGCCACTTGTGAAATATATGGTATCAAGTTATTAGGAATATCATTCGGATCTTCGCCTATTAATCCACTTTTGTGCGCACCAACAGGATTAAAGTATCTAAGCAGTGCAATATGCCAACTATTATCAGCAACAAATACATCTTGCAAGAACTCTTCAATCATTAACTTTGAGCGGCCATACGGATTGGTAACTGATAATGGAAAATCTTCCTTAATCGGCACTGTATGTGGATCACCATATACCGTAGCAGAAGAGCTAAACACAAAAGTCTTGCAATTAAAATCACGCATCACTTCTGTCAGAATAAATGTACCACCTACATTGGTATCATAATACTCAATAGGTTTTTCTACCGATTCACCCACCGCCTTTAAGCCTGCAAAATGAATCACTCCATCAATTGAATACTGTTCAAATATATGAGTAAGAGCTTGTTTGTCGCGAACATCTACTTTATGAAAAGGAATGTCACTATCAGTCAATTTCTCCACGCGCTTTAAAGACTCTAAAGAAGAATTGCACAAATTATCAACCACTACCACTTCGTAGCCCGCTTTAATAAGTTCAATACAAGTATGTGAGCCTATATAGCCTGCACCGCCCGTTACTAATATCTTCATTATTAATTACCTCTTAAATTTAAAATGCACAATCCGACGATAAATAATTGTATAAATTATCATAAATATAAATGCCCAAATAATAAGCATTGTTTGATTGTCATACCAAATAACAGCGGGAATTATACCAACCAAAGACAGTGCCCATAAAAATGGGGACGTCATACTATTCTGTATAGTTTTATTGTTTTTAAAAAATTTACGCTTAACTAGGCGCTTATAAATCATCATATGAAGATGATATCCATCCGGCTGAGTTGGAAGTGTATTTCGAACAATTTTTTTACGATAAACGCTAAAGGCGGTTTCGTACAATGGATAAATAAATAATAACAGAATGAACCAATGTGATACCTCTTCATTACGATTACCTAACATTAGGCCAATCACGGTCATCATAAAACCAATAAAATAAGCGCCGCCATCACCCATAAATATTTTACCAAATGGAAAGTTAAATATAAATACACCTAATAAAGATGCTATTAATATTAGACTTAACTGAATAACTAAGTCATCTCCAAGAATATTAGCTACATATGCAATAGCTAACAATACGGCAACACTGTAACCAATCAAAAGTCCGTTGTATCCATCAATAATATTTATAGCATTTACGACCCCTCCCACCAATAGCAATGTAAATAGCAGGCTGACTATAGAATTAGACAAAAGATAATCAACTAGAGTAAATCCTAAAAAATCAATTCTAATATCAAGAAAAACAAACATCATAACAATGGATGCTAATATAGAAATCATTCGTTTAAATGGAGATACACGAACAATTATATCTTCAATCAAACCACCCATAAATACAGGTAAGGAAGCTAACAAAAGAAAAACATAATCCACCTCTTGTAAACCAAGATACCAGAGGCCGATAAAAAAACTCATAAATACTGGGACACCTGCAATTCTAGGTGTAGGCTGATGATGAAACTTTTGAACACCAGTCAAATCATCTAAATCTGTTACCCATCTCTTGGGAAGAAGAACAATGATCAGAGTGAGGGTTAGTGAAACTAGAACTGATAAAAGCATAAATACTATTATAGCTTAATATGAAATATCTTATAAAAATAACTGGATTTATATTTTTGCAGTATCCTGGCCAACTTAGGTATAAAAATAGAGTTTAAACAAATTACATCATTAATCCAGTAAAGTGAGTCGTAAAAATAGAAGTTTCCTGTCCTACCCCAGGATTAACACTTATTACATTCCACCCCTCTATTTCCATATTAGATGGAAACTTTTATAATTCATTTGTAAAAAAATCCTAATATTTTGATAGGATATTTTAAAAATATTTTAAAAATATTTGTATTTATATCATTATCACGACAAGCTTGAAGTTGCTCTATATTATTTATCCAAATACTACTGAAAGTAGTGCTTACACCACCAAGCCTCATCTTCACTAAAACCTCTTGCATATAGCTATAACTAATTTTATGAGTGTATAAGAACCGTATCAATAAATCAAAATCAGCACTTATTTTTAAATCAGTTCTAAACACTCCATATTTTTCATATATATATTTTTTTACAAAAAAAGTAGGATGAGCAGGCATCAATCCGTAGACAAATTTTTGAGGATTAAAGTAACTACTGTCATAATATCTTACTGTTTTATCGAGATTATTACGCTTCACAAATATTAGATCAGCATATACACTATCTACATTCTTCTCTTTAAATTCTCTTACAACATTTTCTATCACTCTATTGTCAAAATATACATCATCACTATTTAAAATAGCGATAACATCTCCTGTAGCTATATTGATTCCTTTATTGTAGGCATCTTGTATACCATCATCTGGCTCACTTATGAATTTTATTTCACGATCACATTGTCTTACAATCTCTTTTGTTGTGTCGGTAGAATCGGCATCTATCACTATATACTCGATGTTTGTGTACGTTTGATCAAAAACTGATTTAATAGTATCGGGCAGCGTCTTCTCTGAATTATATGTAACTGTAATAATGGATACTTTCATAATAAATTAACCTTTAAATAGGGAGTTTGATGATAGTGAAAAAATGGTTGACAGAATTGCCATAGCTCGCAATCTATCGATTTATTTACGATACCTCGTAACATTCAACATGCGTTAAAAATAAATCAAATATTCTTTCCGAGGTTATAGTTTTGTTATCGCATACTCCACTATATGAACAATAATCACTTGATAATGACACAAGCTTAACTCCGGTGTTAAATGTACCCACTTCACTTGCAGATGTTGGAGCGTAGAAACTTAAATTTTTTACCTGATGAGATATTGCCAAGTGTAAAGCCAGGCTATCGCTTGTAATCAAATAATCTAAACAGCCAATACGTGCTGCGAACTCCAAAAGATTGTCAGAACATCCTAAATAAAACACCGATTCGGAAAAATTTAAAGCAATCCTTCTATTTCTAGAATCTTCATTTACACCACCAAGAAGGTACAGCCTTACCTTTTTCCCATTAATTTTTAAAGTCAATAACTTATTAATTAACTTTATAGCCTCTACTTCATTTAATTGCTTAGACGTCCAGCGACCACCGGCCCCACTATTAATACCAATATTATAAAAATTATTATCAAATGTCTTTTCTAGCTTTTGAATTATAAAATTTGAATTATAAAATTTCGCTTGATCAATCTTAATCGAAAGCATATTTTCAAAAATTTGGTTATGCTCAAGTTGATTTCTCTTCTTTAATTTGTCGGCTTTTTCTTTACCAAATCTAGAAAGCAATCCCATATCAAACCATGCAGAAACATTATCAGTATATTGAATAGATTCATTAGACAAATAAGCACCAAAACTTACTTTAACACTCAGGTCTTGTATTAATTCTAATATATCAAGCTCATCATCCAGTGAGATAACTACATCGAAATTTATACCAGAAAGTAATTTAAAGTTATGATTGGGAGTGCATAAATTTACTATATAAGGGTTAAATCTCAATAAATCATACGCCGATTCAGATGTTAACCAATAAATATTTGAATTATTGTATTTTTCATGAAGGCCTGGGAGAATATAGGAGCTTCTTACCACATCACCTAATGCTCCAAATTTAATAATAAGGATATTTATCATAAGAAAACTCTAAATTTATACTGATTCATAAAAATATGAGAATTTATCATGAAAAACTACAAAAGAAAAATGGTCATTATAATATACCAAACTATTATCTGAAATAGTCTTAATATCTGATGTTTTTATAGACTGATACAATGATGTAAAATCGTCGCAGTATGTCTCATAGTTAAATATAAAGCCATTAACTCCATGCTGTATGCACTCCTTAAAAGCGCCAGTATTTGTAGCAACTGGAATAGCTCCTCTACACATAACATCTAACATAACACCACTCTGTGATGCTGAGCTATATGGTAACAGCACAAATAAACTATTATCAATGTGCGAATAGTATTCTTCATTAGATAAATGTCTATTTACTAATTCTAAATTTTTCAAACTTTCGATCTCTTCTTTGTATTGCGAAATATCCCCATTTCCAGCAATCACAAAAGATAATTCCGGTATTTTTTTTGCAATACGCAATACGTAACCAATATCTTTATTTGAGCCCATATTTCCAACAAAACTAATTGTGTTTCTATTTGAAAAATTAGAAATTCTATTAAGTTTTTTTCTAAATTTATATAGTGGCAATACGAATACTTTGCCAGAAAAGTTATATTGAGAATTTAAAAAAGTTTTCTTTGTATATTCACTATAGAAAAACACAACATCAACAAATTTTAAAAAAAGAAAATGAAAAATATTATTCGCCATGTAATAAAAGCCACGCCTGGTTTTAATTGGGGGCTCATGCAGAGTATAAAAGACTTTAATCGATTTATACTTTAAATAAGGTACAAGAAAAATCAATAATGGTATCGGAGCTGTAATAATCACCTTTGTTACATTATCTTTTTTTATGCGCCTTTTTGCATCCAATAATTTAAATATATTTACTGTATTTAATATTTTGCTTAAACTGAATGCTCTTACATTGTGCCTTCCATTATCTGTAATAAATATAGAAGCAAAATTCTTACTTTTAATTATTGAGTCATAAAAACTTTGGGCCTCCTCTATATGAGCGATTGAAGAGTTTGTAATAATAACAGTGGATTCCTTACACATGCCTTTCTCCAATTTTTTTTTTAATTTTTCTTGTCGTAATATACATGATGATAAAAATCGATTAATTGCTTATTAGCACTCTCCCAGCTAAACTGTTTTGAGCGTTCTATTCCATAATGAACCATACTTTCTCTATATTTTTCATCTTCTAATTTTAAAATATTATTTATGATATTTTGAGAGGAGTAGCCATCATAGAGCAAATCATAATCAGATCCAGTTATCTCTGGAAGAGATGATGATCTTTGACATACTACAGGACAACCTGCAGAAATCGCCTCTAGAACTGGCAATCCAAACCCCTCATATGCTGATGGATACATTAAACAATGTGCCTCATTATACAAAATATTTAACTTGCTATTTGAAACTCCTGAGACTGTGGTATAACGACCAAGAATAGGTTTGAGCAGTTCAATTTCTTTACTATCTAAATCGCCACCTCCAACAATAATTAGATGGTACTGATGAAGCTGCTTCATTACATCCGGGACTAGCTCAAAATTTTTATAATATTTTCTACCACTTACATATAGTATATATTTTTTCTTGGATATGCCATTTATTGGATAGTAAGCATTACTTACCCCATGATGAATTACAGTGATTTTTTTATGTGCAAACTCAGGATGGTATTTCAAAAGATCATGCCTAGTGTTGTGTGACACGCAAATAATTCCACTACTTCGATTTAAGGCCTTCTTTTTTTGCCAAACATGCACCATCCGCTTTAATAAAGGATAATATTTCTCATACATGAAATCATGTACAGTGACAATATTAATTGCATTTTTATTTTTTGATATCCTAAAATAACTGGAATGAAAAATATACTTTTCATTAGATGGGGTACTCTCACTTGCAAACCTTTTAAATAATAGTTTATATTTTCCAATACTTTGATTATTGTCTTGTAGTTTATATTCATTAAAATAGATATTATTAGTTATATAATTATTGATTAAAGTAACATGCCTCTTTTGCTGTAAATGTTTAATTAATTCTGAGAAATATAGAGATACGCCCCCCTGTTTCTGTAAGTTAAAAACAATACAATCAATAATAATTTTCATAATTTATTTTTAATAGTTGATGCAAATAATATTTATTCTAAAATAATATGACATACGTCTAGCCAGCTCTTATTTTAGTGCCACCCTACTATAAAGCCTGTTGCAAATAGCGTTATTAACCTCATCATTCACAGTTAAAATCCCTTTTCGAGTATCAATTATTGAAAAATATTTGACATCTAGGGCTAAATTTTTAATAGCTTCTTGTTGACACTTGATAGCATCAACTGGCAACTCTGGCTTTCTATTGTAGATATCTTCAGGATCTCCGTCCATAAAAATTATCAAATCTGGAGTAGGCAATAGTTTTATATACAATAAATACATAGTTTTCGGGTAGTTAGAAAAATGCCCGGATATAAAATAATCATAAAAGTATCTATCTGCAACAATTACTTTATTTGAAAATTTCTGAAAAAATATTTTAAAAGCCCCTAATAAGAAATCTAAATAATAATAAGCCATATATATAATTATTATTTTCTTACTGTATTTACTTGCCAGAGTAACGTTTTGAACATCAAAATCCATTTTCTTTGTGTCTTGACGCTCGCTTCTTCTTGCTATATATGACATTCTGGGAATTATTCCCGGTCTTCCATGAATATATTTACTACTTGAAAAGCAACTCATCTTTTCATTTACTTTATCTATAATAGCTTTTGCAACTGTAGTTTTACCAGACCCATCTGGACCAACTAAAACTACAAAGAAACCTTTTTTCTTAAAAAAGTCAATCGAGTATCTCAGAATATAGTCCGCCATATTAGATAGAGTGGTAAATAACCCATCTGTTCGTATATTTTGAAAAAAAAGCCACCTTCTATATTTCTTTGCTTCATCTTTTAAATTAATTTTAGAATTAAGGAGCCAGGTTTCAAAATTTCTGATCTTTTCAGGATTTGCATAAAAATAACTGCTGTCTAAAAAGCCACTAGAGTGAGTTTTATACTGCAATGACTCAATCTTATCCTTTCTTATCCAGCCATTATGTAGAAACTCTTTCAAAAAAGAAACTGTCACTTCAGCAGATTCATTTAACACGGTAATATTATTATGAATCTTAGTTTGTTTTAAAATTTGAGCAAAATCAAAATATCGCAACCCTTTATATGTAAAACCTGTCCAAAAATCTAACTTTATACACTCATTATTCCCATAATAATAAAATTGAAAAAAATCTTTTCTTTCTGAGAAATAAACCTTGTTAAAACCATGACTTGTAAAAACATCTTCTACGATTTCAACTATTTTTGATATATCTTCTGTGGCTAAACAGAAATCAATATCATGTGAAATACTGTTGGGTAATAATTCATACCCTCTTAAAACTGCATATTTAATTTTTTCAGAATTCAGCGTATCAAACAATTTTTTTAAATACATATTTTTTTTATCCTATTCTCTCAATTAATTTTCAAAACAGATGCTATCTTTCTTGACATAATTGTAGCTTTATAACCACTTTTTGGCACAAAATCCTCTATTATTTTTACCATCCCAAAAGTATCGCCCCCCTTGTTCGCCTTATCAAGTGCAACTCTGATTTTTTTTAGTCACAAATCGAATACAGTATTTTCACAAATACAACTTTTGTAAAATGTAACAAAGCAACCTTCTACTGAACTTGTTACTAGCAAAAAATCTGACAACTTTTTAAAATTTCTTACATAGGGCACCTAAACATTCTTCGCTTTTTTATGGTTTAATTTTATACTTTCTTGGTATGCGTTCATTGATTTTTTTGTAGTCTAGTGTCTCATGAGGTTATTTTTATTCACAAATACTTCTTTCTAATAAGGACGCTACTGATGAAGTCTTAAAATCTAATTCTTCCAAAAAACGACTCTGTGACTGTGGATCATGTTCGTTTAACAATCGTAATATTCTATCTTCAATCACAGATATTTTGGAGGTTTCACTGAACGGCTGTATAAATTGTTTATCGTAAGTTATATCTCGTAATTGTTGGAAATCTGTCGTCAAAAAGATCCCACCTCTAGATAAAATTTCCAACGGAACTAAAGGAGTGTCTATCGTTGAGTTTATTGTTCTGTATGGAAGATAAAATAAATCAACTTCATCGATTATGCTTGAAAGAAACTCATCAACTTTAGGACTGTAGCCATTCCAAAGTAGTGTTTGAACATAGTTAATCGTACAATTTTTATCCAACAACTTGTTATGTATTGCCAACGATCTGGCATCCGATTCAAGCGGGTAACCATAAAGGAAAAACTCAAATCGTTCAGGAGGCAAAGTACAATTTTCAAAAAATTTTATCGCGATATCAGCTCCTTTACCATGATCGATACGCCCCATAAAAGCTATTCGGATTTTTTTAGGGATTTTTTTATCACGAAAGCTCATATCACAAAAAAAAGAATCATCTACAGGCGGTAGTATATGAATTACTCTTTCTCCACATGTTTCAAAAACTGATGCTAGCCGCTTAGAAACACAAAATATTTTTCCGTTCACAACTCTTCGAGTGGTCAATTTATATATGGTTCGTTTTAAAAAGGTTGAAGACATACCGGTAATCAAAGCATGAAATGTCATCGTTTCATGAAAAATTCTGAAAGTCAGTAGCTTAAGATAATCAACTGGCTTCAAATAAACTATAATCAAATCCAAAATATCATTTTCATATGCAAAATGAAGCATTGATCTAAAATTTACGAAATGGTGCTGTTTAATGCCATTGATACTAGCGTTAAACCTTTTCGACTCAATGCCATAACTAAGATGGAATATTTCTCTATTGGCACTCATCGAATTTGATATTCTTCGGACTATTGAATTTTGACCACCAATATCTTGGTAGCGAAAAGTTTTGTAGTAACCTATGAAAGCAATTTTTTGCATCAACCCAAACCTTTAAACTTAAAAGTATTATTAATATGTTTATTTTGTAAACTTTTTCTTGAGATCATCGAAATCATTCATAAAATATTTAGAGGGATATCTGAACATTAGGAGCGATCTAACGAAGCTCAAAACTGGGATGCGTAGGAAGCATTTTAAGAGAAAAATATGTGATGCATTATAACTATCTTGCCTGATAAATAGTTTGTACCTACCAATAATGAGGAACCTGTAATTATATTTATCACCAATTATTTTCAAAGATTTCTTAGTATGAAAGAAGATATGTTGACCCTCCTCTGGGGCTAAATAACTCCAGGTTTTTCCTTGACCTGAGTAGAGTTCAGTACTAAAAAGTATTGCCTTAGGCTTCTTCGCGAACAAATATTCTAGTTCGGTGCTCGGATTTGACATATGTTCAAAAACTTCAAATGCGCTTATAAGGTCTGGAGTCATAAGTTCAGGCGCAATATATCCTCTTGCATAAGTCGCCTCTGTATATTTATCCTCTGAGAAGGCATTAGAGCCAAAATCTCGTAACATACGAGTGAGAAGGCCATCGGAACCACCAAAGTCGATTGAGCTCTTAAATGAGAAAATCCTGTTCAGACACAGGCAAGCGCTGAAATTTATCATAACTCTAGCCACCGCACCAACATCTAAAATACAAAGATTTGCAGAGTATGCCTCCTCCAGCCAATACGGTTCTTCAGTCATTAGAGCATTACAAGAGTCGCAGACATAATACTGGACCGCATGCTTACCCAGTACTTCGTGTTTAAATATTGGCTTGGCATCACTACAGCATGACCTGCATTTTTGCTTATGAGATATATTCATAAATATAAGAATCTTCAAAAATTAAATTAGTAAGTCCATTGTCAACGATCTGACATATTACATGTCCGACAAATACAACTTTCATGCTTTTTACGATTATACAACTATTATTCTTCTATAAAAATATAGTAAGGATATAAGTGAAACCAACTGGGTTATCAGCATAATAAATAGAGCGCCATTAACTTGATATTCCTGAATAATTATATAACCAGCTCCAATTACAGCTATCAGAGGAGGCAATGATGCATTAAATATCAACCTTGTAGCGCCAATTGTCTTTGCAAGCATTAGAATAGGCCTTGTTAAATACATAAAAATATTTGCTATTAAGAATAAATAGACATAGCTTGAGTACTGAGCATAATATTCTCCATAAACGATATTCAATATGTTTTCTGAAAAAAATCCAACTAAAATATAAACTATCAACAGCGGAAAACCTGCTTTCCTATAAGCCCTAATAGCACTTATATTTAAACTTCTAACATCTTTTTTAGCATACATAATCGCATATTTTGGCGTTAAATAATTATCCATAGCCAAGAAAAAAACAGTTGAAATACCTATAAATGAGCGGACTACGTTTAGCACTCCAATAATCTCAAGTGGCAACAGCAAGGCGGATACATAAATATAAAAATTTGTATTTATATTCTGAATTGTGTTTGCAAGAAAAATCCACACCCCAAAAATATAATTTTTTCTCACAAGCTGGGTGATGTATTTCAAATCAAAACCAGTGAAGCATAAATTTTTATAAGAAAATATTATGAAACATATATACCCAATCGAGGCAATTATCAAAATCATATTTATATCTGCTTCAGAAAATACAGTAGTCATGAGTATAAATACAACTGCAAATTTCATTATTTCAATAATGGTTACCTTTCTATGTAAATTTTTTACATACATGATTTTTTTTGTAAATTCATATACGTGAAATGAAATGAAATAAAATATTATCGAGTAATAATTTACGTATTTGTTAACATCAAATATATTAAATAAGAAAGCAAGCCATAATAATAACGATACTACAATTAGGCAAATTGACAAAATAAGGAAGTTGTTAAAAAAATACTTCGAATGATGCTCATTTTTTTGAGCACTAGACATAATTGGCATAAAAATAAATGACTGTGGAATAACTGACACAAGTAAATTAACAAGAATAACCAATGAAAGAAAGCCAAAATCTTCTGGAGATAAGAGTTGAGTTGAGACAACAATAAGTGCAAATGAAAACATACTTGCAACACCTTGGTTTGCCAAACTATATACTTTATCTTGCATTATTAAAATATTGCCTCCTATTGGAAATAACTATAGAAAATGCCATTCCAAATAAGAACCACACAAAGGGGAGATTGTTAACCATCAACCCAACTATTATTTGATACACAATATAGCCAACTATGAATATAGTTGGATCATTCTTACTATAAAACTGTCTACTTAATAGCTTTACCCACTTGAACCAGATCCAATACATAAATACCACACCTATAATTCCAATCCCTGAAAAAATATCTAAAAGTGGGACTCTAGAACTAGTAAAGCCTTTATCAAAAAAACCTGAGCTAACCGATATATATTCATATGCATAAAAAGCACCATTTCCAATTCCAACTCCAACAATAAATCTATAACTTTCTTGAAGTATCCACATAATGTAAGCTGTTGTTGACAAGCTAGCACCATAATCATTGTAAATCCCACTACCACTAAGGCTGCCCATCATTGAATAATTCATAAAACGCTCTTGGGTGTATTCTGCATTGTATAGCACAATCATTAGTATGGCTAAAAAAATAAATATTACTGTAAATAACTTATAAATTGGAACTCTGTTGAACTTTACAAAAAATATATTATGCAAAAATATTCCGATTAAACCTAATATTGTACTTATGATTGCTGTAATTGAAGCAGTAGCAAATATAAAAAATATTGAGATTGCAAGTAAAAAATTAGATTTAATCCAACTAAGATTATTATGAACTGGATACATTCTCAATAATAAATTAAGTGCGACCATATTACCGACTAAAACGCCATAATATTTTGGCTCCTGTGAAAATAAACTTACTCTATATCCAATATAGGAGTTGATTTCCGATAACCCGCCATCCTTCATTGTAATAAAATTCCAGATATAATCCAGGGATGGTGATACTTTGTGCAGCACAAATTGAATTATAGAAAGAGCTAAAATAAACAGAACTATTGTTGCTATGTTTCTGATCATTACTATAGCCGCCTTAGTTTTATTATTTCCATAAAATGGAAGTAATAGTGTCAGTGAAGATGCAAGAAAAAATCCTGTTGCAAGCAAACCCCTAAAGGGGGGCAATTGTAATGACGATCTAGCAACATTATACAATTGACTTTCTGGGACATTAAAGGCTGCATAAATTGACCATAATGCAACCAGAAAAAGAAAAATAAACGTTTGTTTTAAATAGGGGACAGAGTAAAAAAAATTTGGTATTCTTGCTAAGGCTATATAGCAAACTGATATAAGAATAAATACCTTTATCGGACTAATAGATAAACCGCCAACTATATCTGAACTTATCGTAATAACTGACAATATCGGAAGCAATGTTGAAAAAAAATTAGACCTAAAGAAGCTGTAGAAGCTCAATAAAACAACAGCAATTAGCCAATAAAAAGACCAGTGTGAAATTACATTTAACATTATTTGTTTTGTTTAAAGTGTATTGAAGCTATATCAATTCTCCTTAACCGCAATAATTACTATACTTTCTCCATAATTCCATCCTAGCCAACCAATAGTAAACTGGAGTAAATAAAAAGGTATTGCTAATACCCCTCTGCCAATAATTGGAATACTATTTAAAAAAGTGCTCCCTTGTTTGACAGTTTCAAAACCGCACTCTTTAAGTTCATTTCTCCACTGTTTACATGATTTTAATGATATATGATCGTCTCTAAATCCACCCCATTTACTTTTCATTATTCTGGCGCCAATACCATTAATATTTGGCGTGGTAATCATAATTATTCCACCTTTTCTGAGAACCCTATTTGCTTCACTAAAGAAAACGCTTGGGTCTTGTATATGTTCAACCACCTGAAATGATACGACGCAATCCAAAGAGCAGTCCAATAATGGCAATTGATTGGCGCTTCCAACGTAAAAACTAGCTGAATCTACGTATTTTTTAGTATATTCTACTAAAGAACTCTCAATGTCCAGTCCATGAAGTTTTACTTTGTTCAGATATCTTCTTGCAGCTGATAAAAAATAACCAGCACCGCAACCTACTTCTAGCAAGTCCTTAATTTCAGTTCTTTCTTTTTTTAATTGACGAATATACGGCCGGTAATACAAGGTTCTCAGAACTCTAATAATTCTTTTACTTTGAAAACCAGTGGGTAAATAAGTCTTATTTCCTATATTTTTTTTTATTTTTTTCATTATATTTAATCAGCTTCTTAACTTTCATTGTCTCTAGTTGATAGAATTGGGTGTTTGGCCTTCCATTGTATTCCTATTTTTTTATTATTCCATGGGATCGATATTTGATCTACTGCATCAATGTAACTACCTTTATAAGCTAACTTATAATGATAAACAGCTTCTTTACTGTGCACATAATATGCATTGCCCATTCTAGGAGGTATTAAAATTAATTTAGGGTTATTGGAGTCAATATCAAAACTTTCCCACTGCAAATAAGTTGGGGAGTCAGCCCTTAGATCAACAACAACTTGCTGTATCACTCCAAAAATGCAGGTAACTAATTTCCAAGATTTGCTATCTCCATGAATACCTCTAAGTACATTTTTTTTTGAAAATGAAAACTTATCATGTTTAAAGTTTAATCCTTTTGGCAATAATTCGACCATTTCACCCTCTAAATATGAGGTCCAAATATTACCTCTTTCATCTAAAGATATTGAAGGTGTTATGATAGTCACGCCTTTTATTAAATTAGATTTTTTAAAATCAAATTGAATGCTCATATATTAATCCAAGGTTAAAATATTTAAAAAATGAACTTAGCTATCTAATAAATTACTCATACAAGCTTTTGTTCATTAAAATATAAATCTTTAAGAATTATATTTTTTAATTAACAATTCACGTCTAGCAATATTAATATCACTTTCCATCATTTCATGAACCATCTCTTCTAGGGTGGTTTTTGGCTCCCAGCCTAATTTTTCTTTAGCTTTAGATGGATCTCCTAACAAAGTCTCAACTTCTGTTGGGCGAAAGTAACGTGGATCAACCGCTACAATTAAGATGCCAGTTTCAGTGTCGTAACCTTTTTCATTCATACCCTCACCTTCCCAGCGGATAGTCTTATCTAAATAACCCCAAGCAAAGTTAACAAAGTCACGCACTGAGAACTGCACACCTGTGGCAATACAAAAATCATCTGGCTCATCTTGTTGAAGCATTAACCATTGCATCTCAACGTAATCTTTAGCATGACCCCAATCACGCTTGGCATTCATATTGCCTAGGTATACGATATCTTGCAGGTCTAATGATATACGTGCTAACGCTCTTGTAATCTTACGGGTTACAAAGGTTTCTCCGCGCACTGGAGATTCGTGATTAAACAAGATTCCATTACAAGCATACATGCCGTAAGCCTCACGATAATTAATAGTAATCCAATAGGCATAGAGCTTAGCTGCAGCGTAAGGAGATCTTGGGTAAAAAGGCGTAGTTTCTTTTTGTGGAATCTCTTGTACTTCGCCATATAATTCTGAAGTAGATGCTTGATAGTATTTTGTTTTTTTCTCTAAACCTAAAATGCGAATCGCCTCTAATATCCGAAGAGCGCCTAATCCAACTGTATCTGCTGTATATTCAGGAGTTTCAAAAGATACAGCAACGTGGGATTGTGCACCTAGGTTGTAAATTTCATCAGGCTGAATTTTCTGAATGATGCGCACTAGACTCATTGAATCTGAAAGATCGCCATAATGTAGTATAAAGTTACGATTAACCTCATGAGGATCCTGATAGAGATGATCAATACGGGCAGTGTTAAACGATGATGAGCGACGCTTAATACCATGAACTTCATAACCTTTATTTAATAAAAATTCTGACAGATATGCACCATCCTGCCCTGTTACACCGGTTATTAAAGCTACTTTGTTATTTTTCAAATCAATCATATTTTTTTATATTTATATTTTTGTATCTTACTGAGGTGGGAATAAGGGTAGTGCATTGTAACAGTGAGCTTCTTTGGTAGTAATTTGTTCTCTAGTCCCAAACGTTGGGCTGCAGTCAATGAGACTGGAAAACAGCTTAATATTCAGGTTGATGAAAATTATAGCCAAGATTTATTTAAAAATATAAGTGAACTAGTCATTCAAAAACTAAATAACTAGTTAGTATTATTTTTCAGTCTTAAGCTCAATCCGACTTTCTGCTTCATAGTCTTTATAGATAAATGAACTAAGAAAGATAAAGAGCAGACCGGTCATATGCACCATTAGGTATGAATCACTCAGCATAATCAATAGATATAAAAGTGGTAGCGCAACCCCTATTTTCCTGACAAATTCTTCATTAGATTTTGTTGCAATTTTGATTTGAGTATAAAACATATAAAGCATAGCTACAAGACCAAGTAACCCAAACTGAACTAGAATTAACACGTACATGTTGTGAGGATTTTCATCTTTCTTGACTTTTGGTGTATTAATTCGATTAACTCTTGCATATTCATTTTTAAAATCACCTGTACCAACACCAACAATCGGATGCTCTTTAATAATATCCCATGAATTAATAGCCATTACTATTCTCCTACCTACAGATGAAGTTTTTTGAGTTTTATAATTAGAAATTTCAAAAACAGCTGAATCAACTCTATCGCTAAAAATCTTACTATTTACATAAAATGTGGAAAATGTTGCCACTACAACAGCAAAGGAAAGTATAAATGCTTTAAATGCATTTTTTGGAAAATATTGAAAAACTAAAATCACCAACATTGCAAAGTACATTACCTGGCCAGCTCTACCGCCAGTAATAAACATGTTAATACTCATGGTGATAATAAAGAAGCTATAGGTATATTTTTTAAGTCTTCCAAGAGAATGGTCGAATAAAACGTAATATGACAATAAATATATGGCAATAGCCAAAAATGGATTGTAAGTAATATGACTCATTAATGGAATAGGATCACTTAATGTAGCGCCACCATAGAGTGGTAAAAATTCAAAAAATATTCCATATGACCAAATCTCAGATAAAGACATAGATGCTAAAAAAGCCAAAATATAGTATTTAACATGCTCTCTTTTTACGAATAGCATAAAAATAGGAATGAATAAAAACTTTAATTGTTTTCTAAGTGTATACAGGCCAAACTGCATATCAGCAGTCCATAATAGAGCAACAACATAAACCAAAAGATATATAAATACAGCGATAACCAATTTATTATTTTTTAATCGATGAAAGTCGGTTTTAAAATCTGCCTTTACTAGCCATAGTAAGAATATCAACACTGCAAATAAATTACCACCAAATACAGTTAAAGGTAAGAAAAAAGCGACAAGAATTAATAAATAGGAGTTAATGCTATCAATTGAATTTCTAAACTTATTCATTTTTTAGTTGAGTTTAAATTGGAGATAAAATAATATTTATTATTTTTAATGAGATTTTATTACCCAAAAAATTTCTTATAGTTAAAAACTTAAGTGGCATTCATTTTTTATTTTACACTTTAACGGCAAAATTTTAAATTTAATTTCTAATTCTACCATACATATCTTCAAACCTAATAATGTCATCTTCACCCAGATAAGTACCGCTTTGCACTTCGATGATTTCTAGTGGCTTATCGGTTTTATTCTCTAGGCTATGGATGACGCCTAGTGGGATATAGGTAGATTCACCTCTTTCAAGGCTGAATGTCTGCTCGCCATTAGTAACGGTTGCCATACCACTCACCACTACCCAATGCTCTGCGCGTTTATGATGCATTTGTAGTGAGAGTTTGGCGTTAGGTTTAACGTGTAATCTTTTTACTTGGAAGTGCTCACCTGATTCAATAGAATCGTACCAGCCCCATGGGCGATAAACTTTACGGTGTGCGCTACTCTCACACCGACCACTGGCTTGTAAGGATTCAACAATACTCTTTACTTCTTGAGCTTTGTCTTGGGTGGCAATAAAGGTGGCATCAGGCGTGTCTATAATAATTAGATTATCTACACCTATGGCTGCGACCATATGATGATCAGCATTAATGTAAGTATTAGTAGTACCTTGAGTGATAACATCACCTTTGATAACGTTACCTTGGCTATCTTTTATACCGATATCATATAGTGCTGGCCAAGCGCCAATGTCGTTCCACTGTGCATCCAGTGGCACAACTACAACATTGTTGGATTTTTCCATAAGAGCGTAGTCGATAGAGTCAGATGGAGATAATTCAAAAGCTTGTTTTTCTAGACGAATAAAGTCTAGGTCTTGTACGGCATTATTAACAGCGCTATTAACTGATGCAACAATATTAGGTGAGTGCATTGTAAGCTCGTCAATAAAGGTATGCGCCTGAAACATGAACATGCCAGAGTTCCATAGATAACTGCCCTGTTCTAAGTAAACTTCTGCAGTTTTTAAATCTGGCTTTTCAACAAACTCTTCGACTTTGTATGCACCATTATTATTGTCTTCTGATGATTTAATATAGCCATAGCCAGTATTTGCATCCGTTGGCACAATTCCAAAAATGGCTAACTTGCCACTTTGTGCTTGTTGGCTTGCTATGTCAATTGCTTTATGAAAAGCATCAACATCTTGAATGACATGATCGGCCGATAAAACTAGTAGTGTCGAATCCTCTGAGTCTCTTAATGATTGTAGTGCTGCAGCAGCTATTGCAGGTGCTGTATTTCTACCAACAGGCTCTAATAATATTGTTGGGTTTTTAATGCCAATTTGTTGACATTGCTCAGCCACTAAAAAACGATGGTCGGCATTACAAACAATAATCGGATCTGCAAGATTATCTAACCCTTTTAGACGCAGAATAGTTTCTTGAAGCATGGTGTTATCACCAGCTAAAGGCAAATACTGCTTAGGATATTGCTTGCGAGACAATGGCCAAAGCCTTGTGCCAGAACCGCCAGAAAGTATGACTGGGATTATTTTCATTTAGGATTTATAATCAATAATTCAGTAAGTAACATTTTAATAATTAGCTATATTTGTCAGGTTTTGTAAAGTTTTAATTATAGGTTTATTGGAAATGATAATGGCAATTATCGCAAGTCATTGAGAATAACAAGGCTGGAAAATTAAAGTCCATGTGCTTCATTATGCTGTAATAACTTTTTATTAAAAGTATAAGTTTTTGTACTGCCTGATTGTTGATTATTGTTTACAATCAAATAATCAGAAAAATCTGCACTTCCAATTTTGTAATCATTAATTGCCTTGCGCACCACATTCTCATTTTCAACCAATAACTCTGCGGTAACTAAAATTTGCTCCATGACTTCTATGACCAAGTTTTTATCGTATTTGTAGGCACCAGTAAGGACCCAAACTAACTCACACAATACAATGTTCGACAAGTATCCAGGAGATGATAAGTTGCACTCTTGCTCTATTAACAGAGTTG
>Ga0255773_10001706_pt1 | contig 21593 bp, 12 predicted proteins | sample 011ome_17_FD_179971 | JGI IMG/M metagenome (GOLD analysis project Ga0255773, IMG submission 179971) | Coastal salt marsh microbial communities from the Groves Creek Marsh, Skidaway Island, Georgia - 011502XT metaG (version 2) | ecosystem: Environmental > Aquatic > Marine > Intertidal zone >...
TCACCAAGTCCCTTACAATTCGTCCCTGAGCGTCCATTACCAATATGGCTCCCTTACCTGCTAATGGCGATGTAATGTGAACGCTTACCTTTCCGCTTGAAGGATTTGGAAATAGCTCAGCACTGAAACCATGACGGCCGTTGATTGGCTGGTTGCCAGTGGTGTTAGTCGGAATGAGCCAAACTTTGAACATGGACTCATCTGCAGATGTTTGCGATGTGGTATTGATGGAGAATGGATTTGTACTTGATGATTTGATGCCGCCATATATATATCCGATCATCAAAGAATCGTCAATGGTTTCACCAATGGCAATGACTTCATGATCGCTCATCAATAAACTCTCAACAGGAATAAACTCGGATCCGGCACCCTGTAAATTGGGCATTTCGATAGGTAAGTTGTATTCTGTTAATTGATTGGATGAGTTTCTGCTGACTCTGGAAATGGTCTTGACGAATGGAACTTGGTCGTCCTGAATCAAAACTTCATTGTCATAATGATATTGACTCATTCCTCCGAAAAACAAGCTGTGGTTGGCATGATTCACCGTGTCGTAGAGCGTTGCGGAGGCAGAATGATAATTGGATAAGTATTGATTGAATGAAGTTTGAGCCGTTATGCCGCTGGATGTAATATCAACAGGATACAAATATGGTAAGTCTACATTCACTTGAAACACACCTGATGAAATGGTGTAGCCACGCGATCCATCTGGAAAAACTTGCGGGATGAGGTTGTAATCCCTGCGGTGAAGATTCACGCCATCTACGATTTCGGAATAGGAATGAATAATGGGCGATGTGCTGCTGTTATTAACTTTAAAACTGCGAATAGAATTGGTATATGATTGAACATAGGTGTTGTGCCCCATAGGATTGTAACGGCCGTCAAATTTATGTCCGCCAACCAGTATTAAATCATTGTCCATTTCAGCCAAATGGCCACCTGTAACAGCCATTCTAACATCCTCAATTTGCTTGATATAGCTTGCTTTGGTTTGATTACTAAGGATGGCATCAATAGTTTGACTTACAATTACCGTAGTGAGGTAAGGAAATGTAATATGGTCTGTTTGGCTTGCGCTGTATGCGTACCCACCTGCAATGTAAAGCGTGTCTTCTATTTGATGAAAGCACATATTGGTGGATTGCAATTGCTCTTTGATGGATGGATTAAGTTCACTCATGTTTGCATACCAAACTTGGTTCGAATTCGGGTCAATCACCATCATCTCTGTATTGTTGTCCGATTCTGGAAATGCATTAAAGGGTTGTCGAGCATGAATTCCATCTTTTCGTCCTCCTATTATTAACCATTTATCATTTTGTTGAGCGAAGGCATACGAGTGTGTGCCGTTTAGGTTTTCAATAGATACGGGCTCGATATGAACTTCGAAATTGAAAGGCTGCGCTAGGCTAATATTGGCCCACATGATAGCAACAAGGTTGATTAGTTGTGGTTTCATTCAACGAAGATATCTCAGAGAAGGGGCAGTAAGTGTGATTCTAGTTACACACAAAAAAAGCCCCATCCTAGGATGAGGCTTTCTACAAATCGTTGAGAAATTACATTATTCGACAATGAGTCTTCGCGTTACCGATTCGCTATTTGTAAGCACTTTCACAATGTAAGTTCCAGAAGCAAACTCAGTTGTATTCACATCTAGACGATTACTTGCAGGAAGATTGTTGTAAATCATCTTACCAGTTAAATCAAAGATTTGAACTTCAGTGATGTTTGTACCTTCAGATAAGAATGTCACTAGGTCTGTAGCTGGGTTAGGGAAGTGGCTTACATTAACTGTATTTGCTTTTTCGATAACACCCAGACACATAGAGTATTCAACTACAACAGCATCTTCGCCAGTACAGCCGTTATCACCCGTTACGGTAACTGAATACGTTTGATTCCCAACAGCAGTTACTCCAGCACCTACAACAATGTTTGGCGTTGTGGCACCTGTACTCCATAAGTATGAGCTGAATGAGTTTCCAGCAGATAGTAATTGGGTTTGGTCATATGAAATGCATAGTTTAAAATCCTCACCTAGATCAACCACTGGGGTTTCTAGAAGGGTTAGATTAATGTCGTCTTCATTGATGCATCCATCTTCGCTGGTTACTGTTACACTGTAGTTTCCAGAATTTGTAACGGTGTTGGTTTGTGATGAAGATCCATCAGACCAAACATATACTGATCCATCGCCTCCAGCATCGAGAACAAATTCATTGGCACAGTAGGTAGAGTCGGGTCCTAAGTCCACATTAGGAAGAGGGGCTGTCGTAACCACAATTTGATCTGCTGCAAAGCATTGTGGTGGACCGTAAGTTACCGATAGGCTGTAAGTTCCTGCTTGGTTTGTAATAATGGTTGAAGAGGATGCGCCAGTGCTCCACGAATAAGTATTAAAGACTTGATTTGAGCCGATGTTTTCTAAGATTAGGAAGTTTCCATCACACGATACTTTGTCTGGACCTAGATCTAATTGAATTGTAATTACAGAATCAATAGAAATCGAGGCTGTATCGTTCAGATTAATCGTATCCATTACACCATTTGGCATGCTCGTCCATGCAACCACCTGTGCGTTTCCAGTTATATTGATTGTACCTAAGGTAACGGTGTCAATAGCACCTGCAGCTCCGCCAAACGTATCTAGCAATGAGGTGTAATTGAATGTAGGCTGCGCAATACCATCAAAGGTCCATTCAACATCTAAGCTAGTTATTTGGTTAGATCCAAAGTTTTGAATGGCGGCTTCTACAGTGGCCATTCCAGAACAAACGGTGTTATTTACAAATGTTGGACTAACAAAGAACACTACACCAGCATTGTTTGGGGCTGGAGAGGTAAGAGGTGTGATTACAACTTGACCATGGCCTGTGTTGACTCCAGCAACATTGATTTGATTGTTTCCACTGTTGAAAGAGCCAGCGCCACCGCCACTTCCAGGGTCATCACCAGCGCCACCACCAGAGTAGCCACCGCCACCGCCACCGCCTCCATATGCGACACCTCCTGCAGCGCCTCCACCAAATCCACCAAGCCCGCCTCCTGAAGGTGGTGTGCCACCAATCCAATTAGAAGATGCTGATTTTCCATGCATAGACTCTACGTAGTTAGTAGCTCCAATTCCATTGGATAACCATCCAGCACCGCCAGCACCCCAAGATGATCCAGATCCTCCGTTTCCACTTACTCCACCAGCGCCACCTGAACCTTGTGACCATCCAGATCCAGCATTTCCATTGGTTGTAGAGTTGGCATCAGCAGTTGGGAAATTATAGGTTCCGCTTGTATATCCCGTTTTTCCTGCACCTCCACCTGCTGCAATATATAGAGTTGCACCAGTATAAACGAAAGAGCCACCGCCACCACCGCCACTGCGATTGATATTACCTGATTCAACACCACCTTGCTGTCCTACTACCACTTTCAATACCTGTCCTGCATTTAATGCAAATTCTCCAGACATGACCGACCCCAAGCCTCCATTATATACACTATGTCCTCCTTGAGCGCCTTTAGCCTCAATAAAGTAAATACCCGAAGCGGGAACAACCCATTCTTGCACTCCTTGTGTGTTAATTGTAACAGCTCCAGCTAAGGATGTGCCGGCATAGGCAGTATTAATTTGGCCTTGCGTAGGCCCATTTTGACCAGTTGCACCAGCATTTGTAAACGTGTAAGATAATTGCGCGCTTACGTGAGAAAATAAGCCAATAGCAATCATGCTTATAAATAGAAGTAATGATTTTTTCATAGTATGTGGTTTGATGTGTTTGAGTAAAGTTATTATTATTTCATTGGGACTGTGTTAAATTGGAAATAAAAAAAGCCCCATCCTAAGATGAGGCTTTCACATTTTCAAATAGAGGTTTTATTACTCAACAATCAGTCTACGTGTAACAGATTCATTATTGGTAATAACTTTCACAATGTATGTTCCAGAAGCAAACTCAGAAGTATTCACATCTAGACGGTCACTTGTAGGAAGATTGTTGTAAACCATCTTTCCAGTTAGATCAAAGATTTGAACTTCAGTGATGTTTGTACCTTCAGACAAGAATGTTACTAGGTCTGTAGCTGGGTTAGGGAAGAGGCTTACATTAGAATTGTTAGCATTCTCATTGACTCCAACACACATAGAGTATTCAGCCACAACCGCATCTTCGCCAGTACAACCGTTTGCTCCAGTAACTGTCACCGAATAAGTTTGATTACCAACTGCAGTTACACCAGCACCTACAACGATGTTAGGAGTTGTAGCTCCTGTGCTCCATAAGTAAGAAGAGAAAGAGTTTCCTGCAGACAACAATCGAGTTTGATCGTAAGAGATACACAATTTGAAATCTTCACCTAGATCAACTACAGGTTGTTCTAATAGAGTTAAATTGATATCATCTTCGGATACACAACCATCATCACTTGTTACTGTCACGCTATAGTTACCAGATACAGATACGTTATTTGTTTGTGTACTTGTACCATCTGACCAGTTGTAGGTTGCTCCATCACCTCCAGCATCCAAAACAAAGTCATTTGCACAGTAAGTGGAGTCTGGACCTAAGTCAACAACAGGGAAAGGCGCAGAAGTAACAACAATTTGATCTGCTGCGAAACACTGTGGTGGTCCATAAGTTACAGATAGGCTGTATGTTCCAGGAGTGTTTGTGATGATTGATGATGTGGCAGCACCAGTACTCCAAGCATAGCTATTAAAAGCTTGGTTAGAGGGAGCAGTGTTGTCCAAAATGATGAAATTACCATCACATGACACTTTATCTGGACCTAAATCCAGTTCAACAGTAACAACTGAGTCAATAGAAACAAAAGCCGTATCGTTCAAGTTAACGGTATCCATTACTCCATTTGGCATAAATGTCCATGCAACTATTTCTGCATCACCTGTGATATTGACGGTTCCAAGGTTTACAGTATCGAATGTGTTTCCGACACCACCGAACGTATCAAGCAGAGAACTGTAAGTTACAGTTGGTTGAGGAACACCACCAAAAGTCCATTCGATATCAACACTGTTGATTTGGTTTGATCCATAATTCTGAATTACCAAATCAATAGAAGTGCTGCCAGCACATACCATTCCGTTTACAAAAGTTGGAGTTGCAAAAACATTTGCACCAGCATTATTAGGTGCTGGAGATGTTAATGCTGTAATTATAACGGAACCGTTACCTGTATTCACGCCTGAAACTAATGAAGTGTTTATTCCTGTGGCATAAGAACCACCGCCGCCACCACTGTAGCCATTTCCGTGGAATGGAGCACCACCGCCAGAGTATCCTCCACCAGCACCACCGCCAGTGTTGTTTTGATGTGTTCCAGCACCACCGCCAAAACCACCAACACAACCACCAGAGGAAGAAGTACCTCCTGCTGAACCATTCACAAAACCATAGCCCCTCTGAGATCCCCAGCTGCTGGCGCTTGATCCATCAGTGAAGAATCCGCCTCCTCCACCAGCACCATTATTACAAGCGGCTGCATCTCCACCACCGTTTCCTCCGGTTCCGCCATTTCCGGCACAGCTGTTACCGGCACCACCATTATTGGTGGCTAGACCTGGATTTCCATTTGGACCGTTTGATGTGGCACCTGATCCACCTCCGGCTACAACAAGTGGAGTGTTTCCAGTTTGTAATGCCACATATGATCCTCCGCCACCTCCGGCTGAGCCTCCAAAACCAACACCTGTTTGTCCGACTACGATTTTAAGAACATCGCCTCCATTCAACATAATTTCACCGTAAGCACTTGCTCCAAGCCCTCCTGTGAAAGCGCCAACGTTGCCTCCTTGAGCCCCGAAAGCTTGGATGCTGTAAACACCACCAGAAGGCACTGTCCAAAGTTGTATCCCACTAGATGAAGTAACTGCACCCTGTAGGTTTGTTCCTGTGTACTCAGCGTTTACCTGAGCTTGAGACGGGCCGCTCGTGCCAGTTGCACCAGCAGATGTAAATGTGTACGAATTTTGTGCACCTACTTGCGAGACGAGCCCGAAAACTGCCGCACAAGAAAGTGAGAGTAATAATTTTTTCATTGGTAAATAGGTTTATTATTTATTAGGTAGTAAAAATAGGATTTTCATCTAAAGTTTTTGGTTTTGTGATAATTATTACAAAAAAAAGCCTCATCATTAGATGAGGCTTTGTGTATTAAACTTCAAAGTGATACTATTCAACGACCAGTCTGAGTGTAGCTGACTCGTTATTGGTAATCACTTTTACAATATAGGTGCCAGAGGCAAATTGTGATGTGTTTACATCCAAACGATCGCTCGCAGGACTGTTAGTGTAAATCATTTTTCCTGTTAAATCGAAAATTTGAACTTTACTAATGTTCTCTCCTATGGAAGTCAATGAAACCACATCGCTTGCTGGGTTAGGGAAGAGGCTTACAGTATTGCTGTTAGCGCTCTCGTCAATGCCAACGCACATAGAGTATTCAACCACCACTGCATCTTCACCTGTACAGCCATTGTCGGCAGTTACAGTAACTGAATAAGTTTGATTACCTATAGTTGTTACGCCAGCCCCTACAACGATATTCGGAGTAGTTGCACCAGTGCTCCACAGATAACCTGCAAAAGAATTTCCTGCAGAGAGCAATTGTGTTTGATCGTATGAAATGCACAGCTTGAAGTCTTCTCCAAGGTCTACCCCCGGAGTCTCGAGCAACGTAAGGTTAATATCATCTTCAACGATACATCCATCATCGCTGGTTACTGTAACGCTGTAGTTTCCAGAAACTGTAACGGTGTTTGTTTGAGAACTTGAACCATCAGACCATATGTAGGTAGCTCCGTCTCCTCCAGCATCAAGTGTAAACTCATTTGCACAGTAGATAGAATCTGGTCCTAAATCAACATTTGGATTAGCGGCACCAATAACTGTAATTTGATCTGCAGCTAAGCAGTTCTGAGGGCCATAGGTGACCGTTACGCTGTACGTTCCAGGAGCATTGGTGATGATTGTTGGGGTGCTGCTTCCTGTGCTCCATAGGTAGCTGTTATACGTTTGAGTAGACCCAATATTTTCCAAGATAATGAATGAACCATCACAAACAGTTTTGTCAGGTCCTAGATCAAGTTCAATTGTAATCACCGAATCGATTGATAAGCTTGCGGTATCATTCACGTTAACGGTATCTTGATTTCCATTAGGCATTGTTGTCCATGCCACTAATTCAGAATTGCCAGTAATGTTAACTGTACCCAATGTAACTGTATCCACAGAATTTCCGAGACCTCCAAAGGTGTCTAAAAGTGAAGTGTATGTAAATGTTGGTTGCGCAACGCCATTGAATGTCCAATCGATATCAACCGAAGTAATCTGATTTGATCCATAGTTTTGAATCAACACTTCAACGGGTGTAAGTCCAGCGCATACTGTATTATTTACGAAAGTTGGGTTAACAAAAACATTTACTCCTGCATTATTAGGAGCTGGTGCTGAAAGGGGAGTGATCACCACCTCACCATGACCGGTATTAAATCCGCCTACATTTATAGGGTTTAAGCCGGAATTGTAAGATCCACCTCCACCGCCAGCATGGTTAGGTGAGTCTGAGTTGATTTGGCCGCCACCGCCACCTGAGTAGCCACCACCTCCACCGCTTCCGCGGAAACCGGTAGACCAGGTAGCACCACCGCCACCGAATCCGCCAGTAGATCCGGCACCACTCGATGTACCTCCAGCACCACCGTTAAGAAATGAGTCGCCTCCATCGGCTGCGCCTACAGTTTGGCAAATACTTCCTCCATCTGTCAGAAATCCACCACCACCAGCACCACGATCTAAAGAACAGCCAGATACCGATTTGTTACCTCCATTTCCTCCAGATCCTCCTAGTCCATCTGGGTTTGATACTCCTGCATCAATGAGAGAGTTATTTCCATTATTGGTCGCTGAAGCATCACGTCCAGGATGAAGCGTGTTTGCCGCACCACCGCCACCACCAGCAATTACCAGTATGTCTCCAACAGCTGTTGCTGGAGATTTAACCACAAATGTTCCTCCACCGCCTCCAACTCCATTGGCTGAGGCTGGGTCAATTAATCCTCGTTGTCCCACTAAAATATGCAGAACCTCTCCCGCATTTAAAAAGAACTCTCCTTGGATATTGGCACCTAACCCTCCATTTGCTCCGGCTCCCTGTGCTCCAAGTGCTTGGATGCTGTAGAGGCCAGATGTGGGTACAGTCCAAAGTTGAATACCACCTGAAGATGTTACGGCACCTTGAAGGTTAGTTCCTGTATACTCAGCGGTTATTTGAGCTGGTGTTGGACCGCTGTTTCCTGTAGCCCCAGCATTGGTGAATATATAGTTGGTTTGAGCTTGAATAATTCCACTCAACAGAATGGAGAAAAGTGAAAGAAGTAATAGTTTTTTCATAGCATGATTTTTTAAATTGTCGGATAAAAGTATTAATTAATCGACAGAAATAGATTGTTAACACTTATGTCAAATAAAAAAAGCCCCGTCCATTGACGAGGCTTTGGTGAAAGTAGTAGGTATTTTTTCTATTGAACAATCAATCTTCGGGTAACTGATTCTGATTCAGTTACTACCTTAACTATATATGTTCCTGAAGCAAAGGCTGAAGTATTTACATCCAATCGATCGTTGTTAGAAATGTTTGAATAAATCATCTTTCCTGTGAGGTCGTAGATATTCACTTCTTGAAGGCTAGTGCCCACAGTGGTGAATGTCACAACATCTGTAGCAGGGTTAGGGAAGAGACTTATGCTAGAATTTTCTGCACTTTCATTAATACCAACGCACATTGAGTATTCAACCACCACCGCATCTTCACCTGTACAACCATTGTCAGCGGTCACAGTAACGGAATAAGTTTGATTGCCTACTGTTGTTACTCCTGCACCCACAACGATATTCGAAGTAGTTGCTCCAGTGCTCCATAGATAGCTAGAAAATGAATTTCCTGCAGAAAGCAATTGTGTTTGATCGAAGGAAATGCAAAGCTTGAAATCTTCTCCTAAATCAACAATTGGAGTTTCTAGCAGCGTAAGGTTGATGTCGTCTTCCACAATACAACCATCATCGCTTGTTACAGTCACACTGTAATTGCCAGAATTTGTAACCGTGTTTGTCTGTGTGCTGCTTCCATCAGACCATGCGTATGTTGCTCCATCTCCGCCTGCATCGAGCATAAACTCGTTGGCGCAATAGGTGGAATCAGGTCCTAAGTCTACAATTGGATTTGATGCTCCTATCACATCGATTTGATCGGCAGCAATACATTGTGGTGGTCCGTAGGTAACGGTCAAGCTGTATGTTCCAGGCGTGTTCGTAATAATTGTTGGAGTGCTGCTACCTGTGCTCCAAGTATAACTGCTATACACTTGAGTAGATCCAATATTTTCAAGGATTATAAATGAACCATCACAAACGGTCTTGTCAGGTCCAAGATCCAATTCAATGGTAATAACCGAATCAATTGAAAGGCTAGCCGTGTCATTGGTGTTCACAGTATCTGCTACTCCGTTTGGCATAGTTGTCCATGCAACCAATTCACTATTCCCTGTAATGTTCACGGTTCCAAGTGTTATGGTGTCTACAGAACTTGAAGATCCTCCGAATGTATCTAGGAGAGAAGTGTAGTTGAATGTTGGCTGAGCCACACCTCCAAACGTCCAATCAACGTCAACACTGTTGATTTGGTTAGATCCGAAATTTTGAATGGCAACTTCGACATTCGCGATACCTGCACAAATTGTATTGTTCACAAAAACTGGGCTTACAAATAGAGCCACTCCAGCATTGTTTGGTGCTGGTGAAGTAAGGGGAGTGATAGTTACAGTGCCATCACCCAATTGGAAGCCTGCAACTGCCTCGGGGTTGGTGCCAGCATTAAATGAACCACCACCACCGCCTTGTGGATTACCTCCGGTGCTTGAGCTGTGATAAGCGCCACCACCGCCACTATAACCACCGCCACCACCGCAGCGTTGATTGTTCCAGCTGCTACCACCGCCACCGCCACCGAAGCCTCCATTGCCTCCGTTGACTGCGACACCACCTCCAGCGCCATTTACAAAAGCAAAGCCTCCGGAAGTTCCAGCACCATTAGTGAGCAGACCACCGCCACCATCAGCACTGCTAAAAGATCCTCCTCCTTGACCAGCAGTTCCTCCTGCCGCAGCGCCAGCGCCACTTACTCCTGCATTGCCACTTGTAGTAATTGATGCATCTACCGTGGCATTGAAAGAAGTTACCCAATTTCCGCCACCACCTCCAGCAACAACATAAGGAGTGTTAGTATTATCTGTTACAAATGATCCGCCACCGCCACCATATTGATTGGTTCCAGCACCTGAAAAGGCAACGCCTTCTTGACCAACTACAATTTTGAGAACATCGCCAGCAGTCAAAGAAAAATCTCCTTTTATTCTTGCTCCTCGTCCTCCAAATGGTCCGTAACCTTGAGCACCGGTGGCCTCAATACTGTAGACCCCTGTGGTGGGAACAGTCCAAAACTGAATTCCATTAGTTGATGTTACTGCCCCTTGCAAGTTGGTTCCAAGGTAGGCACTGTTGAGTTGAGCTTGTGTAGGACCAGTAGCTCCAGTGGCACTGCCCGTTGTAAATTGATAGGAAGTCTGAGCATTCATTTGCATGCTTGCTGCGACTAGTAAAATGCTTAGAAAGAGAAGTAGAGATTTTTTCATGTTGTATTCTGTTTTTGGTTTAACAATCCTGTCCAAAGTTATGTATTATTCGATGAAAGACCAATTATCATCTATAAATGGTATGTGTTTGATGTTTAGACGCAATCTATAGAAGAGTTTTCGTTCTCTTTATTAAATGAAAAACCTGACCAAATTCCAGCCATGGTTAATCCAGAAATGATGTGCCATACACCCCACCATGCGGCTATGAAAGCCATGCCACCAATAGCTAAATCCTGAGGAAAGATATCCGGATTGAAAAGGAGTGCAAGCGCTAAACCTGAGTTTTGAATACCTGTTTCAATAGCGAGTGTTTTGCTATTGCGGTTATCTAACTTAAAGAGCTTTCCAGAACCATAACCAATGCCGATGGCTAGTGCATTATGAGCCAAAACGATGAAGAAAATGTATGGAATGTACTTTACGAAGAGGTCAACGTTGCTAGAGAAAATAATTACTATGATGGCTAAAAAAGCGATGATAGAAAAACGTTTTATAGGGTTTAAAATCTTTGCAGTTATCCGTGGAAGCTTCAATTTGAATGTTAATCCAAGCGCAAGCGGTATGCCTAGAATAATAACTATGGTTTGGAGAACATCCAACACGTCAATGTTTAAATCGCGCACTAAATCAGCTGAAGCTGAGCCGCTGTAATATTTGATGTAGAGATTTCCCCAAAACGTAAAATTTAAAGGCGTTAAAAGGATTCCACCTAAACTCGAGAATGCGGTCAAGCTTACTGAAAGTGCAATATTTCCTTTGGCTAAGCAACTTATAAAATTTGAAATATTTCCTCCTGGGCATGCTGCAACGAGTATCATACCTAAACCTATAGTTGGCGTGATGATGCCACCTAAACTCAATGCCAGTAAAAACGTGAACAGGGGCATGAGGATGAACTGCGAGAGAATGCCGACAAGTGCTGGTTTTGGTTTTTTGGTCAGATCCTTGAAGTCTGTCAGGTTCATATCCAGTGCCACTCCAAACATGATCAACGCAATGGTAAGGTTGAGGAACATTTTTCCGTTACCAGAGAAGTTAATGGTGATGTGGTCGATTTCTTGAAGTACTTCTAGCATAATGATTAGATTAAATCGCTAAGCGATAGGTCAGTGAAAACTTTAACAATAGTTCATCCAATGCCGACTTATAAAGCGGTGATCGGTTATTACCAAGTTTGAATGATGGGAGCGCGAGGTCGGCCTTGTCTGAGGATTCAAACTCTCCAAATTTTCGCCAAAGAGAATGTCCCGCCATTATTCGAATGTTCCATTCTTTAAAGTTTAGTCTTGCGTATGGCCCCAGTTCATTGTTTGCTTTCTCAATGTATCGATTGGCTGTGTTATATCTTAAATATGATCGGGCAATGCCATCATACCTGAATCCGACAGCTAGTAAATTTTTTTTCACTGAGTAGTTGATATCAGCGCTGATGGGCATGGTGAAATTCATTTCCCATCGATTTTTCTGGTAATAGAACCCAACAACAGGTACAATGAAAGGACTAAAGAATTCGCTATTTGTATAAACTCCAAACTTGAAGTTGAATGCATCAGAGTAGGTTCTTTTCATCAAAACCAATCCTCCTAGTTGAAACGTTTTTGAATTGAACTCAATTTTGTCTGACGCAATTCTAGGGAGCAGAATGTAAGTGCCTGACCAGTTTTTTCCGTGCTTTAGATTCATTCCAGCCTTCAGCATCAGTCCATAAACCATGATGGGGTTGCCAGTTCTGTCATTGAAATACGTTCGTTCTCCAACAGCGCCTGTAATAATGGCTTTTGTGCTGTCCAATTGAATTGGAAAGAGCACGTCTACACTTGATTCGGAAAAATTTGTTTTTGTCAATGAAATGGCATCTGCTTTACCAATACTTTGCGAATGCTGAATATGAAGTAAGTTAACATATTCTTGCGATAGACATGGGCAAGAAATGAAGGTCAATACTGAAAAAAAGAATATGTATTGTTTCATTCAAAGGTCAGAATGTCAAACATAGCTAAATAATACTGACATGTATGGAGGAGAAAATGAGTAACCAGAATCTGAGTTTGTCAGTCTTCGCTAACCGTCATCATATCGGCATCAATGCCTACACTTACCAAGCCGTTTCTATCAATGTTTCCTAAAACGAGTACTTCGGTTTCGTTGACAGAGGCTTCATCGAAAGGCTTCTGTACCTTTACATAATTATCTGTAAACCCATGCATCATACCTTCACTTTCAGAGCTTTCCCATAATACTGGTCGTTCGCTTCCGATCTGAGTTTCATAAAACGCACGCTTCTTCTTGTGTGAGAGGTTGGTTAAGATCTTATTTCGCTCTTGTCTCACTTGCATTGGAATCACTTCATCAATTCGTAATGCAGTGGTATTCGCCCTTTCTGAATAGGTGAAAACGTGGAGGTATGAAACATCCAACGATCGAATGAAGTCAACCGTTTTCATGAATTCATCTTCAGTTTCACCCGGAAATCCAACGATGACATCTACGCCAACGCAAGCATCGGGCATTTTATCTTTAATGCGTTCTATTCGATCTCTATACAAATCAGTGAGGTATCGTCTGCGCATGCTTTTTAGCATTTCATCCGACCCTGATTGCAAAGGAATGTGGAAGTGCGGCACAAATCGCTTGCTCTGTGCCACAAAATCAATAATCTCATTGCTCAATAAATTCGGCTCGATGCTGGATATTCGAAAGCGTTCTATGCCCTCAATTTTGTCAAGTTCCTTAATTAGACCGAGGAAGTCTTCGCCATCACCTTGACCAAAATCGCCAATATTCACACCCGTGAGAACCACTTCTTTTACTCCCGTTTCAGCGACCTCACGAGCCACCTTTAGGGTTTCATCGATACTCTGGTTTCTACTTCTGCCTCTTGCTAAAGGAATAGTACAAAAGGAACAGAAATAATCACAGCCATCTTGGATTTTGAGAAAAGTTCTTGTTCTGTCATTCGCGGAGTACGAAGGAATGAATGTTTTCACCTCCTTTATGTGCCCGTTTTCGATGTGCGCCATACCATTACTGGGCTGCTTATCCAGGTAATCGATTATGTTGAATTTCTCATTGGCGCCTAAAACCACATTAACTCCCGGAATATTTGCAATCTCATCAGGCTTGAGCTGAGCATAGCAACCAACAACGGCAATAAAGGCATCAGGGTTTTTGCTTTTAGCCCTTCTTACCAAGTTTCTGCATTTTTTATCAGCGTGATCGGTTACTGAACATGTGTTGATCACATAAATGTCTGGCCGATCATCAAAATCGACCTTAGCGTAGCCTCCTTCTTCAAATAAACGAGCGATAGTGCTAGTTTCAGAGAAGTTGAGCTTGCAACCTAAAGTGTAAAATGCTACGGTTTTGTATGGATTCATAGAAGCGCTGCAAAAGTAGGGAGTTGAATCCGAAAGGGTGACAGGATTTCTTGAATAGTTGTTAGGGGAGCTTCAACATTTTTGTAGAATTCAAAAGAACATGTTTTTATTACTCTGCCTTTCTTTGTAATCTCAATGAAATTACTTTTCGATAAACAAACTGCTCAAGATTTAGAATTTGAGACCGTCCGAAGCATGCTGGCTGAAATGTGCTATCAAGATTCAGCGCGATCCAGAATGCAAACCTTGCAACCTTATCTTAAGCAAAATGAGGCGGTTTTGGCAATGGAACATGCTCATGAACTGTTGCAAATTCGGCAGGTCGAGCAAGGTTTTCCTCGGTTGGAGTTTGAAGAATTGAAATCTGAAATTAAGCGATTAAGTATCCAAGGCACGCCTCTCGATTTGGATGGGTTTGTGCGTTTGATTGATGCAAGCAGATTGGTGAATGACCTGATTGAATTTTTCAATCATCATGATCAGCTTTATCCTCAGCTGCATGCCCTTATTAATCAAGCGTATTTTACGAAAGAGGTAATTGCACCGATTGAGAAAGTATTGGATATACGATTGCAGGTGAAAGATGATGCATCACCTGAGTTGTTTAAGATCAGGCAAGACTTGAAAAGTAGAAGGCGTGAGATCAATCGAAACTTTGAAAAAGTATTGAAACGCCTCTCAAAAGATGGCTTTTTGGCGGAAACGGTAGAAGCTTACATCAATGATAGGCGTGTGTTGAGTGTGTTGTCTAATTACAAGCGACAAGTTCCTGGCAATGCATTAGGGGCTTCTAAAACAGGTGCGTTCACGTACATCGAGCCCAGGGAAAACATGGCACTCAACAATGAGTTAGAAATGCTCTTGGATGATGAACGCAATGAGATCAGGCGCATATTCTTGGCACTGACCAATGAAATCAGAAGGCATTTACCGTTGATAGAAATTTATCAGTCGGTATTGACAGAATTTGATTTTATCAATGCTAAGGTGAGGGTTGCGCTGAAGATGGAAGCATCGAAGCCAGCGCTTACAGATGAAACGATGATCGAGTTGATCGATGCGTATCACCCATTATTACTATTGACTAATAATGAGGTCGGAGCGAAGACTTTGCCGCAGAGCTTATACCTCAATAAGTTTTGCAGAATGATGGTGATATCTGGGCCTAATGCAGGAGGAAAGTCGATTACGCTAAAAACGGTTGGGCTGCTTCAAATCATGGTTCAATGTGGCTTGCTGGTTCCTTGTGACCCTTCGAGTAAGTTTGGCTGGTTTCAAAATGTTTTGTCAGACATAGGGGATAATCAATCCATTGCCAATCAGCTGAGCACGTATAGCTATCGTCTGATGAGGATGAAATATTTTTTAGATGTTTCAAACAAGCGCACCTTGCTTTTGCTCGATGAATTCGGAACTGGTTCTGATCCTGAATTAGGCGGGGCCTTGGCAGAAGTGTTTTTTGAGACGCTTTATAATTGCAAGAGTTTTGGTGTGATTACTACGCATTATGCAAACATCAAAATGAAAGCTGCAAGATTGCGCAATGCGGTGAATGCGAGTATGCTCTTCAACAGCGACTCGCTAGAGCCTTTATATCAACTTTCAGTAGGCCAGCCTGGGTCTTCTTTTACGTTTGAGGTAGCTCAAATCAATGGCATTCCGAATGAATTGATTGAAGACGCAAAAACGCGGTTAAGCGCTAACAAGGTTGAGTTGGATAGGTTGATTGCGGTGCTTCAAAAGGAAAAATCTGAGGTAGAAGCACTTAACCTTGCTGCCTCTGAAGCACAACGAAAGGCTGAGGAAGCCCAAGAAGAATACCAGGCATTATCCGAACACTTTGAGCAACGTCTGCAACGGCAACAGGATGTTATTGAGAAAAATAATAAGGACCTTACCAATGGTAAGCGAATGACGCAGTTTATCAATAGCTATCGCCTGAAAGGCAATAATAAAAAGCTGCTTGATGAAGTGAAAAAGTTCATTGCGGTAGAAAAAAGCAAACTGGTGACAAAAAAGGAACAGTCGAAAACCAAGCAATTGGCGAAAAATGTACCTTCACGCAACGCAATAAAAAAGAAAAAGCAAGCACCAAAATTGCCACCAAAACCAATTCTTGTTGGCTCAAAAGTCAGAATGAACTATGGCTCGCAAAACGGGGAGGTCGCTGAAATAAAAGGGAAGGAGGCTACCGTAGTATTCGGCAACTTCAAAATGAAAGTGAAATTGTCTGAATTAGAGGTTGTTTAAAGCAACTTTAGGTCTTTTTTAATATGAGTCGATAAAAGTCTAGCTCCATTTTGATTCATGTGGTACGCATCGCGCCAAATGTGAATATTTTGAAATCGACTATCCCAATTATAGGCATCGAAATAATTCAGGTAAGGAATTTTTCTTTCTGCGAAATACATAGAAAATTGCTTTGCCAACTAAGTCCCTTCCTTATCCGGTGCGTAAATCGGAGACGAAAAGCATATTAATTCAATGTTTTGCTTAGAGCAAAGTCGCTGGATGTGATCGAGATATTCTACATAGGTTTGGTTTACATCACGGGCCACGGGATCTTTGCGTTCTTGTAATCTCCTTTTTAAATCCCAAACAACGTTGATGCTGTCTCTCAACCATGTGGATAGAGAAATGTGCCATTTACGCCAAAAATCAGTAATCGATGTGGCAAAGTATGGTTGACGAAAGTTTTCCATTAAGTCATATCCAAGAATGCGGGCGCAACCAATGGCAATATCTGTATACCCTGAGAAGTCACAATAAATCTGAATAGCAAAAAGATAAGTGGCAAACAACAATGTGAAGCCCGTGTGCATCTCGTGGTTTCCGTAAATGGATTCGATATATATGGCAATTAGATCAGCTACCACTACTTTTTTGTAGAATCCAATGATCACTTGCATCAGACCGGAAGCTACGTTGTTTAATTCGAGTTTATTGCGATTGAATTGTAATTGAGGGAGTAAATGAGAAGCCCTCTCGATGGGGCCGGCAACTAATTGAGGGAAAAACGAGACGTATAAAGCGAATTTTCCGAGGTGTGTCTCGCACTTGTCGATTCCGCGATAGATATTTATTGAATACGAAAGCGTCTGAAACGTGTAGAACGAAATACCCATGGGCAGTAGGAGTTGGGCTTCAGGAATATCCGTTTGTGCGATGGCATTGATCGAGTCGGTAAAAAAGTCTAAATACTTGAAAGTGAAGAGTAGCCCTAGATTAAAAAACAAACTCAAAAGCAGATAGGGAAGGCGTTCCTTTTTGTTGTCTTTTTTTGACATCTGAATTCCGCTATAATAATCGACCAATGTGGAGAGGATAATGAGAATAATGTATTCCCATTTCCAGTACATATAGAAAAAATAGCTTGCAGAAAGAAGTAACACCCAACGATACTTTGCATTGGATGCGAAAAACAATACGCTGAATGCTACAAAGAATAATATGAAGTCAATGGAATTGAAAAGCACTAGTTACTAGTGATTTGTTTGAATAGTTATTGCCACAAACGAATTAACTGAAATGAGAAAGGCTCTTCATCAGTGATTAGTCGCAACACGAAAGAACCCTGTTTTAAAAAGCTTCCTTCAAACTCGTAGAACAATTGTTCACTTTCCATCCAGTTTTCTTCATGCATGAGCTTTCCAGTCATGTCGTATACTTCAATGCGCTCTATTGCCCTTGAATTAGGAAAAATGTACAATGGCTCTTTATTAAAAGCAAAGTCATAAGTGTTTCCAAGATAGGGATCATTCAATGGCAATGAAGAAACAAGCGTGTCTTCACATCCAGGCAGCAATCCACGTTCGCAAAAAACGATAGAGGCAATCTCCGTGTGAGCAGCATTATACAACAAAGTGTCAGATTGCATAAAAAGTCTAGCAGCATCGCTCAGTAGCATGTATGGATACCAAGAATACAATGAGTTGATCATGATTTGATTCGCTACATCTCTGGATATGTAGTCCGAAATCTCAGCTACAGCAGAAGCCCATAATATACCATCATCATAAATATTTCTTTCCAGGTCAGTAGGATATGTGCGTGTGTTGGTGAGCGTTCGGCCTTCCCAGAATTCATTGTGCCCATCCCAATCAAAAATGGTTTTGGTGTTAAAATCGCTGATCCCTCTCGAGTAGCTGATGGCAAAATAGTCGCAAAATCCTTCATCCAAAGCTGCGCGTTCTGAGCCTAAATTGGTTCCTGGAGCAGCACTATAGGAAATGGCGTGTCCATATTCATGGGTAATTACATCTGCATCCTCTGCGTCATCAACCCCTCCATCGCCAAATTTGAGGTAAGGAAAAGCTCCGCTGGGTACAAAACTCGATTGATCGCCTGGGCTTCCATGAGCATCAAATGCCAAAGGGTAGTTCACTAGGTTGGTAAATCCAAGCGCTCTTAACCTTCGTTGTGCGGCATTGATATGGTAAAAGGCGTTGTAATATTCGAAATGCTTGTGGCTCCGATTCAACTGTAGATCGCTTGCCGAAGGGTTTAATCTAGCAGGAGGAGCAACCCTAGGTGAGTCTATGTCAAGCGCTATTGCAAAATCTGATTCAAGTTTCCAAAGCCCTTCATCGGTATTCCAGCGCAAGCGAATTGAGTCCAAAAAAAGCTCGTTATCAAGCGCTGAATTACTCCGATCGAGGTCGTCAATTAGTGGTGATGAATACTCTTGGCGGGCAGAGGTAAGCGGGTCGGGATTGAAGATGTTTACATAAACCAAGGTGTCTGGTTTGTCGTGAACAATCAAGTCCGTTTCTTGCAGTATTTCACCAGCATTTTCCAAAACAACTTCTTTCAATTCATTGTCGGTTTCATAGCGAATCACCCATTTCTTAACTAAGTGGTTATTATTTATAAACCATTTAATATCAGATGTAAAGATCTTCGTTTTTAATCTATTTGTTTTATAAAAATTTGAGGCTATTGATGGTGATGGATTTTTGTGGTCTACCTCTAACCTAGGAGCAAGCATTGGATAGGAAACAGAAGATGAAGAACCTTGGAAATCATTCCATTTTACCAAGCCATGATGAACTTCATAGCCCTGAAAGAATAGTTTAAAAGAATGGTGATTTCCAGTTAAACTTTGGATGCTAGTTTCAGGAATGAGTTTGATGTCTTTTTGATATGAGTGGCTTAGACAGGATTCTAAGGTTGAAATTGAATTTACTTCATTGGGAAGTCTTTCATACGAGTGATCAAGGTAGTCTTGTGCATGCGCATTGAATCCACCAATGGCGATCAAAAAAATACTAATCCTTTTGGCTAACATCAACTTCATTGGTGTGATCAAACAAATGTAAGGCTTTGTCCAGCTCAGATTTTGGGATAGAGACGGTAATCAAGCAGTCTTGGTCATACACCTGTTCATTGATGATGGCATGCTCAATGTTCTCAATGGCTTGCATTACAACGCCTGTAGCATCATAGTTGAAACGAAACTGAATTTCTGTTGTAACGTATCGGGTGACAAGTTTCGCGTTATTGATGGCCTCCTTGGCACTTTCTTTATAAGCGTTAATCAATCCAGATTTGCCCAACTTAGTACCTCCGAAGTAACGAACTACCAGAAGGGCAACACTCTTCAATTCGGCACTTAACAATTGATTCAGGATTGGCAAACCAGCTGTGCCGTTAGGTTCTCCATCATCACTGCTGCGTTCAATACCATTTTCAATTCCCAGGATCGCACCATAGCACACATGTCTCGAGCTTGGGTGTTGCTTCCTCAGTTCGTTAACAAAACCTTTTAATTGATCTTCATTTTCACAAGGGAAGAGGTAACTCATGAATTTGCTGCCGCGATCTCTGTAGTCTTCTTCCGAAGGCCTTTCAATTGTTTTATAAGCATCGGTGTGCGTCATTTGGAGTAATAGAGCAGGGCAATGGAGCACGATGCCAATCCTATGCTGAGCCATCCCTTAATTTCGACTTTTTCGTTGAAGACTACCATGGCAAATAGTGTTGACCCTGCAATAATTCCGAAGTTGTTGATCGGAAAAACAATGGAGCTTTCCCAGTTGGGCAGTGCCAGTGACTTGAGGATGAAAATTAACGCGCTAAAGTTTACCAAACCAAGCAAAGCCCCGCCAGCGATTGACTTAAAGGAAATTTTTCGTTCCTCTGAGAAGAGTTGGTGGACAAATGCAGATATGAACGCGAAGGCAAAAATATTGGTGATAAATACAGGGAACTCATCTTCTGTTACACTCAATGTTTGAAATAGATTGAGCGCACTATCTATCAGCCCACTTCCGATGAATAGCACCAGTGGCCATACCCATGTTCCATTCTTTACATTGCTTCCAGCACTCATCACAACAGACCCTAAACCGAAGATAATTCCAATGATTTTTAGCGCATTGATTGATTCTTGAAGAACGGTTAGACCAATGGCTACAGGAATCACAACGCTCATTTTAGTAGCGATACTGGAGACGGACATTCCATTTTCTTGGGTGACTTTTGCCATCACCCTGAAGATGATATAGAAGAATATTCCAAGGAAGGCAGACGGAATGAACCATTTAGATTCAAACCAAAGTTCCTGCGGCCTGAATACAGCAAGTCCGGTAATTGCGGCCACCAAATAGTTGATCATTATTGCGTGCCTTGTATTGGCGCCCATTCTGCTGAACACGCGAAATGCAATGAAAATACCTATGGAAGAAAGAATGCTTAGAATGAGGTAGATCATGCAGACAGATACACTTGTAATAACTCGTTTCCAATCAATTCAGAAGAATGCAGTTTGCCATGAATATCAGGCGCTGAAATGCCAACCCCGATTCGGATTTGACCTGTGATAATGCGTGCTTCATCCCACATTTTTGCTTCAATAAATCGTGATAATGTGGCTGCGCCTCCTTCAATAATTACAGATTGAATATCACTTTTATACAAGTATGTAAGAATCTCCGTATGAAACTCGCTTGCATCGTTGATTTGTATGTAGCATAAATTGTTTTCGCAGTAATCTGTTTTTAAAGCGTTGAATATCCAAGTGTGATTTCCATCGCACATCACCTTTTTATCTTCTTTGATTTGTAACTCAGGGTCAATCACCAAGCGCAGAGGGTTCTTTCCTGGCCACAGACGAGTGGTTAAGCTTGGATTGTCTAACAGAACCGTATTCCTTCCTACCAAAATCGATGACTCTTCGCTTCTCCATTTGTGCACCAGTCGGTTCATTTGGTCGCTGGTGATTTTTAGCGGTTCTTCATTGTCTTCTTCGGTCCTGAAAGAATCCAAGTAACCGTCAATGGTTTGCGCGAATTTTAGGATGACATACGGCCGTTTTTTTTCGTGAAAGGTGAAAAACCTGCGATTTAGCCATCGCCCTTTTTTTTCTAAAACACCTGTTGTCACCTCGATCCCAGCATTTTTTAGACGGTCAATACCTTTGCCGTCAACTTGTTCGAATGGATCTCGATTGCTAATAACAACGCGTTTGAGTTTGTGCGAAACAATAAGATCAGTGCAAG